>JABAOH010039998.1_pt3 | contig 15165 bp, 13 predicted proteins | sample 7062181 | NCBI WGS metagenome assembly JABAOH01 (sample SAMN14538630, study PRJNA623070) | marine sediment metagenome | biome: marine biome [ENVO:00000428]; feature: marine pelagic biome [ENVO:01000023]; material: deep marine sediment [ENVO:00002113]; isolation source: pool of 5 deep marine...
AGGCTGATACATGAAACCGGACTAAAAGAGATTCCAGCAAGTCCTACAAAAACCTATTCTTTGTTGGGAGTAACCGAAGGCACAACCATCCAGGCTGCAACTACAGAAGTGCTGGATGAGAGTAATTCTGTTCGTAGCTCTCCTCACTTGGTGCGAAGGATTGCTTTAGTATTCTTGGCGACAACAGTGGTCACTTTGATCTTGGCCATGCTCTCTCCGGCTCCATTGGAGGAGCCTGCTAATCCCTCTGTAACCCCAATCCCTGCTAAAGCCCCCTGGTATTTTCTGTGGCTTCAGGAATTAATCGCCGTAACCACTCTTAAGATTGGCAAAATAACCATTAGTGGAGCTTTGATCGGAGGAATTCTTGTACCAGGATTTCTTCTTCTTCTGGCTATTATCTGGCCCTTTTTAGATAGGAGTCCCAGAGAGGCCATCGGAGTTTGGTTTCATAAAAAGAGAAGAATTCAGAATGCGGTTTTCATTCTAATCTGCATATTGATAACACTGCTCATTGTGATTGGACTTTACTTAAGAGGACCTTACTGGATGTTTTTCTGGCCTTGGCAGCCATGGCCTGAAATCCCAACAATTTTATAGGAGATCATAGAATTGAGCAAGAAAAAGAGCTTTAATCCCCTTAAAGATTTTTATTGGCTCTCATTCTTTTCTGTTCTCCTCTTTATTCTAGTGATAATAGCTTTCTACAAGGAGGGAAATCCTGAGTGGAAACATTATCAGCAAGCATTTAAAAAATATCTTGAAGAGAACGTAAGCCCAGAATCTGCTTCAGCCGTTGAGCTTTCTGTAAAACAAATATGGCTCCCAGAACTTAATAGAGTCGATCGCTGCATTAGTTGTCATTTAGGATATGACCAGCCCAATTTAGTTGAGGCACCGCAGCCGTTTACAGCCCATCCTGATATTCAGCCTCATTCAATGATGGACATGGGCTGCACCATTTGTCATGGAGGACAGGGATTTGCACTTAAGAAAAAAGATGCCCATGGTGAGATAGAACATTGGGAAGAGCCATTATTAGGGAGAAAACTTGCCAAAAAATACGGTTTAAAGAATGAGGCGGCTTTAATCCAAATAAACTGTAATATCTGTCATCGCCGTGATGAAGATACACCTGGTATGGAGATGATAAACATTGCCAAGAGAATTCTACCGCGGACGAAAAAGTGCCAAGCCTGCCATATTATAGATGGCAAAGGAGGAAAATTAGGCGCTGACCTTACATTCATAGGAGATAAATCTGCAGAGAGGTACGATTTTTCTCAGATAAAAGAAAAAATTACTCAAGCTGGAAAGCCGCTCTCAATACTTAGCTGGCATTTTGAACACTTCAAGAATCCTGAAGCTGTGATTCCAGATAGCAAAATGCCCTATGTAGAATATTCAGATGAAGAAGCATGGGCTTTAGCTATGCTTATGATGAGCTGGAGAGATGTCAATTTGCCTATTATGCTCATGCCGAGGGGGAAAAAAGAGGACATCCCATCTCCCGAAGAAAGGATTGAGAAGGGAAAATTATCAGCTGTCGAATGGGGAAGAGAACTGTTTGAGAGCAAGAACTGCTCCGAGTGTCATACTATCGGAGGCGGAGTAGAGATCGGGCCTGATTTAAAAGGCGTAACTAAGATTAGGGAAATGGAATGGTTGAGAAGGATGATTCTCGATCCCGAAGATATGGAGAGAACCGATCCTTTGGCAAAAAAGTTATATCTTGAATATGAAGAACTGGGTATGCCTACAGAAAAATTGACTGAAGAAGAGCTTGAGGCGATTATTCAATATATCGCTTCCTTTAATAAGTAGATAGAATAAGTTCTGAAACATAAGGGAATCCCGAGATAATCAGGGAAGAACCCCGCAATTTCATTGACAAAAAGATATTAATATATTATTATACTATTCCTATCATATAAATAAAAACTATAAAAGGAGTGTAGTATGAAAGAGAGGCTCATTCTTTCATTTACTTTTCTTCTGGCAATTTCCACAGTAGCATTTGCCCAAGAAGATGCTTACAAAGGGGAAAATCTTTATCAGCTCAAATGCGGCCGCTGTCATTTTGCTTATGCACCTGAGAAGTATTCCCCTGAAGAATGGAAGATAATAGTCAATGAGATGGGTCCTTTGTCAGGATTAAACGAAGATAGCGAAAAGATAATCCTGGGCTATCTTACAGAAAAAGCTGCCATGAAAGAGAGGGCAGCGCTTCCCACAAGCCCAGTCTTAGCTGGTTATGTTTATACTGAATTTTTCTCGTATGAAAATAAAGTTGATACTTTTGATGTCCATTATTTAAACGTCAATATAGCAGGCCGTCTTCACCAGCGTGTCTCATACAAGGCTGAATTTGAATTTGAACATGGCGGTGGTGAAGCTGAGCCGCCATTTATTGAGCAAGCCTATGTTGATGTGTGGTTGTTGAGGAATATGGGAGTAAGAATCGGGGCTATTCTGACGCCCTTCAATCGATTCGATGAATTTCATGGTCCACTCGAAAATTTTCTCGTATCACGACCTCAAATGTCGAGGGAAATAGGAGTAAGTGCTTGGAAGGAAGTGGGCGTAAACCTTCACGGTAATCTGTTTCTGCACAATGATTTTTACTTAAACTATGACGCCTATGTAATAAATGGGCTTGGCAGCGGAAGCAGATTGAGAAATAGTCGTCAGTACAGGGATAACAATGATGCCAAGAGCTTTGGTTTTCGTCTGGGAGGAGTAATAGCAGATAGGGTGGAAGCCGGAGTCTCATATTATAGAGGAGCCTGGGACGATGATGGAGATTTCGACTTAACTATGTATGGATTTCACCTGATGGGAAAAATTGGCGAATTCAGTCTTTTCGCTGAGTACTCCAATGCCTCTTCTAAAAACCCGGCGCCAATCGAAAAGGGAAAAGCTGATGGTTTCTTTATCCAGGCATCATATTTGATAGACGGAAAATTTCGACCTACTATTCGGTATGGGACTCTGGATTATCTGGATCAAGGAAGCCTCCTGGGCAGGGCGCTGACTGATTACGATACCAGAGTTATTGCCATCGGTCTTAATTATTATCTAACCCGGGTAATTGTTTTCAAAGTTGAATACGATTTCGTTCAAGAAGGCCCACGCAAGACTGATATAAGCAATAATGTTTTCTCATTGCAGGCGGCATTCAGATTTTAAATAATGTTTTTTTGATTAAGAGAAGGGGAGCAGCAATTTCTTACTCAAGGAATAAAATCATCTAAAAAATTACACGACATATATTTCTAAATATTTCTTAGATCAAATTTGATGGTTTGGTTTTAGAGGAGCTTCCGTTATTTTTTATTCTAAGACCTTTAACCTGACGATCCGTTCAAAATAATTACCCTTCATCCCCTCTCTTCCCTTTCCTTTTACAGATTCTCCTTTGGTCAGCATCACTTGTAGAGTTAGTTCAGCATCCTGTGCGTCATCACTGGGCCGGATACTCATAGGGAGTACAGTAATTTTTGCCCCATTAAATCCTTCCAGCTTGTCTCCGACTATTCGACAGGCCATGGGCAGATTCACTGCCCATCCTGGAGCAAACTTTAACAATGAATTACTTTTTATCCTTTTGGCATCAACATAAAGCCAAGCGTTTCTGTAGGGCGCTTCAGTCTTATCTTTTTTTGTGCGGCCGATTACAGTAAGCACAGTTTTTAGCTGACCTCTCTGCGCTTTAATCAAAAAACTGCTGTCAGCTTGCATAAGCGACTTTTTTGTTTCTTTGTCGAGAATATCAATGATTGTATTCTCCTCATCATTCCAGGGTCCGTTGTTTGAATGGCAGACAAGGCAGTTTTTTGATTTTCCCAGGAGACCTACTGCAGGGGGATAGGCGAAGGAATATTGATAGATACATAGCCCTAAGGCCAATACTAATAAAAATGCCAGCGCGGCTTTTATTTTCATTTTTTTCCTCCTCTTATGGGAAAATCTCGACAACATCTATAATTCCTAGAGACATTATACATTAGTAAAAGCACTTGTCAATTATTGCTGTGGGTATTTAACGGATAATAAAATATCCCTCTGAACAAAATAAATGTGTTATGGAACAGAAATATGTTTTGAGGATAAAAAATATATTGACAAAGATAATATGCTNNAAATTGCTAATCTGGCAAAAGGAATTATCTATTTTAAAAATAAAAAAAGGAGGTTTTCCATGAGAAAATTATTTTTCCAATCAGCAGCCATCTTGACCATCCTGATTCTTGGGCTAGCCTTCAGCAATTCACAAGCTAAGGTAAAAGAGAAGTCGGAACTGGGGAAAGTGACTGTAAAGAACAAAACTGCTCCGCTTCCGCGCTCACTGGATACTTTTTATCCCCCCAGAGCAAAGGAGCCAATTTACCTGTTCAAGATGATGGAACTAGCCATATCTTTTACGGGCATTGTCGTCGACCTTTTTGAGGAAGATCACCAGAATGCCAAAGCTAATTTTGAAAAGTTCAAGTCCCAGTATCTAGAGTCCTCAAAAATGGTGCCTGAATGGAAGAAGTACTATCCAGAAGGCCCGATAAAGGAATTGGGTGTAGCTCTCCAGACAGGAGACCAGGGTAAAATAATGGCATCATACGAGAAGATGGGAAATGTGTGTCATGAATGTCACGTAGCGACTATGGTTAATGTTCAGCAAAAATACCACTGGCGGGATTTTAGGATGATAAAAGTTATGGATCCACTGACTGATGAAGTTGTGGACTATCGCCGATTTATGCAGGGTCTTGTAGTAAATTTCATGGGAATCATTGTGGATGTTCAGGAAGGCCAGATAGAGAATGCTCAAAAACAGTTTCAAGGCTTTAAGGCAAGGTTTCAAGCTATGGAGGAGAGCTGCGAGGAATGTCATGGAACGGAAGAAAGGAAGTATTTTGTTGATGAAAGTGTGCATGAATTGATAGATAAGCTGGGGCAGTCCCTCGGTGAATCGTCAATTGATCCCAAAGCTGTGGAAACATCATTCCAGGCAATCGGGATGGAAAGTTGCTTCAAATGCCATTTAATCCATGTCCCAGCTGCCTATGCTAAATATTAATAAGAACAGAAAAAAAGTTTAAAACGAAAGGCCACTGATAATTTTTGTGAAAGGCGGACTTTTAAGGCTTCAACAGCAGATGTAGCGAAGATGATCTCGAAACTTTTGCTTTAGATCTTCCTCTGGAAACGCTCTCTGAAAAGAGTCTATATGATTGAAGTTTTAGGTGGCCTACCTTGATATTGATTTTGTGTCTTCTGCCATTTTTACCCGCATCTCGGTTGGTCTCAAAACAGAAGTCTTGTAGAGGTATTCGATTCTAGCTGATATAGTTATTTTCTTATTTTTAGGCATGGCGAAGGCAAATCTTTCTATCCTCGTTTCCCTGGGTCTTAATCTGTTATCGAAAGAGACTTGGGCTGCCTTTTGGAAAACTTCGCCGTCTTTCTTAATTTCCTTGCCAGATTCATCCAACATTATTTTTTGGTAGATTCGCTGCTGACTAAAGTATTCATTAGGAGTTCTCAATTCAACCAAAAGGATTAATTTTCTTGAGGGAATGCCTGTCGGAACCATATGCCCAGAGCCGACGTTAGTAACGCCGACAACAGCCTCTATAATGTCCTCTTCTTTATTAATATTCGTGATTTCAACCTTTAGAGCTTTTCTTAATTGTTCAGTAGAATGTCCTGCAGAGATAGCATGCAGATTGATTTGTTTTTTGTTTGAAGATTTGATTTCTGGCTTTACAATTCGACCTGCGATCAAAGGCATGTGGCAGTCTTGACAATGAGTTCCTTCTTCTGCATACGGGCTTTTTTTCCATTCAGAATATGTTCCTAATACAGTCGCCCCATTATCATTGGTGTACTCATGACATCCAGCGCAAAGTTCAGATGATGTAAAAAGGAGAGAGGGTTCAGTCTTGTGAGCAGGGGAGTCCACATCGGACAGAGGACCTCTCTTCACATCGCCTATTTCGAGCTCAAAGGGATTGAGTTTATTATCTAAGTTGACCTTTTTTACAGAATGACAGAAATCACAGCTTACACCTTCTTTTGTAATCTCATTTTTTAGATCGTAGTCATTGTTGATTAAGGCTATAGGTGCATGACAACGCATACAGTTGAATTTTGCTTCTCCCGCAGTGTTGAGATAAGATTCCATATAGGAAGCTTTGAATATGGGATCCTCAATAGACATGGAATGCATAGCATTTTTCCAGTGATTGTATATCTCCTCATGACACTCCTTGCAATTTTTACTAGCAGTGATAGAAGGTGCTTTAGAGGGGGGTGTTCTCGACACTAAAATAGAACCCAAGAAAAAAACAGTGAGTGCTATAGTGGTAAGTGGGATGATTCTCTTTTTCTCAGTCATTTTCTCCTCCCTTAGAATTTTATGAGTCCTACTGCTAGAAGAAGATATGATTTAAACTAAGTTCTTTTTTATTAAAAAATTTGTGAATAATTGCTTTAAATACTATTTTGAGCATTAGCTTGAAACTTCTTGTTTGTCGCCAAGTGTTTTTGTAGGTGTCCTGACCTGAAACGATATTAAAGAAAGCACGCCTTAAAGCTCCTTCTTTTTTAGCCACTTCAAAAATGCTATCCAAGAAACCATGTTTAGAGGATTGAATAGTCAGGTATCTGACTATTTTTCCGTAGAGTATGTCATCAATTAACTCACAACAATTTTTCATGTACTCTTGGAAAGCTACTCTTGATATTCCCCGATTAATAATAACTTCAGCCGCCCTTATTCCTGTGATGACCGCTGAATTAATGCCTTTGCCTTTGAACGGTCGATTTAAGCCTGCGGCATCGCCTACCATGACGTACCTATCGCCGTAAACGCCCTTTGCCGGAGAAGTAGGGAATTTTCCCTTAAAATAATAAAGTTGAGGCAAGAAATTATCTAAGTTATCGGGTAGCGCTTCTCTCACTGACGGAAGATTGAGGAATCTATCCATCATATTTGAATCGACTTTTTTTCCCGCAATGTTCAAGCTGAGGTGATTTCCTTTTGGTGTGATTGCTCCAAACTCTACACGCGGAAGGGAAGATGGAAGAAAAGCATGAAGGTAATCTCCAAACTGCTCCATGGCCTTGTCTCCCGGATGAATTTTGGTTACGACAGAGGAGAGAAATTTGGGCTGACAATATGGGGTTATCCTTTCGAAAATCTTAGACATACCATCATCGAGGCCAAAAGCTCCGATAACAACATCAGCCTTTATGTTGTTGCATTCACTGTAAACCATGACTCCATCAGAATTGAAATCGAGATCAGTCACTCGAGCTTGGAATATCTCGATTCCCATCTCCTTTGCTTTCTGAAAGAGATGGCTATCAAACTCCACTCTTCGGCAGGCATAAGAGGGTTCATGCTCACCTGAGAGTTTTACTGCATTATTATCCGAATAAATAAAGTAGCCGTTTATTCTTTTTTGCACTATTTCCCAGGGAAAAGGAACTCCTAGTTCTTCTTCCATAATTATGTCTAATGGAGGAGAAAGCACTCCCAGGCATTGGTTATAGTAGCTTTTCTTTTCAAATCTTTTTCCTTCATAAATAATGATTCGGGGATTTATTCCCTTCTGCGATGCTAATTTCTTGAGTTTAATGGCACAGCTTGATCCTGCAGGTCCTCCTCCTATAATGACAACCACATCATTATTCTTAAGGGGCCCGAGTGCAGATTTTACTGATGATTTTTTCTTAGAATATGCAATATGTTTTTTTATTTTTGCGAAAATTTTTCCGAGTGCTTTCAAGAACAGAGACATTTGAAGTTTTATATCCAAGGATGTCTTGAATATATCTCGGTAGGGAATGTTACCTGTGAACATGTTCCAGAGGATTGACCTAAGTTTTCCAGAGGAGCTCTTATCTCCTCTTTGCTTTGCTAACGATAAATGGGATTGAGTTAGGAGAGGCACAGAAGAAATGATATCGTTGATCATGAAAAGGAATTGACCGTAGTAATTATCATGAATGATCATCTTTTTTGCCTGTTTATGATAAGAAGAAGAAAAAGAAGAAGCGTCAATCCCTGACTCAAATGCAGTCTCTGCCGCTAGCCGAGCTGTGATAAAAGCTGATTCAATACCATTTTTGTAATGTCGCGAGTAGCTAGCATCTCCTATCATCACTAATCTATGGGTATAGGGATTTTTTGAGGGAGAGACAACTATTTTCGGATGGCAAAAACAGTGAGGCTTAAGGGCTGGGATCCTGCCTTTGATTTCTTCGAGATTAAGGAATTCTTGAAAAGCATCTCTGGTTATATCTTTTTTCCCGATTAATGTAACCGTAACGTAATCTCCCTTTGGAATCACAGTAGCATATCTGATGGATTTTGATTTTGGCATGTAAACATGGATAGTGTTTCCAAAATGCTTAAACACTTCTTCTGTTCCTAGCTTGATCTCTGCCTGGTAGGTAGAAATAGTATGGGGAGGCTTATAGCCAAACCCAAGATTCTGAATTTCTCTCATCAGATAGGTATTCACCCCAAAGGCTCCCACGAGTAGGTCTGCTTCAAATTTTTGAAGGTTATCTTTATTTCCATGGTATAAGCATATTGGCCTGGATTTATCCTCAAGCAGTTTAATCTCCCATACAGGCTTGGAGATGACTTCTGCTCCTCTATCCTGGGCCCAGCTCAAAAGAAAATCATCAAAACTGATTGTTTCTGGGAAGGCCGAATAGCGGGGACCATTTCCCCTAAAAACCGTTGCTATAGTATTTTTCTCATTTTCAGCGGAGGAAAGAAGAAGGCTATCACTGTCCACATGGAGGCAGTATCCGTCAACTCTGTTGATTATCCTTTTTTCGGGGAGAAATATACCTTCTTCTTTCATTTTTTGATTCAGGCTTTCAGCAATTACACCCGCGCAGAGGTTACAACCTTTAGGTCCTCTCTGCAAAAAATCTTTACCATCAAAAATGGTGATAGATACATCAATCCCTCTTTGAGTGGACCATTTCTTTGCGAAATGGGCAAAGAAGGAGCCTGCAGGGCCCCCGCCGATTATGGCAATTTTAGAGCCATCTCTAAGGGCAAGATCATTTATCACGCGTCTCATTATACTATTTTTATTATTTTAACGATAGATATAATAAAATTAATGGAATTTAGCAAATATTTTTAGAAGCAATATTTGGCTAGAAAGGGGAAAGAATTTAAAAAGTTAAAAACAGAAGAGACTTAATGATGTGATTCTTAATTGAGCTTAAAATATCTATTGCGTATGGATTTTTGCTCCTTGCTCCATCTGCTTTTCATCTATGGTGTAGAGCGCGTCGAGCATGGCTATTTGGAAGCTTCCAGGACTTTTGGCTTTTGTGGCTGCTTTCTCGCCCACGAGTCCGAAGTAGGCGAGTGCAGTGGTTGTCGCTGTCACAGGGTCAGGATCCACAGCCAAGAACGCTCCAATAATGACCGTTGCCGTACAGCCCGTGCCTGTACAATAACCCATAAGGTCATGCCCGTTAGAAACACGGTAGATTCGTTCTCCATCTGTTATGAGATCTATTTTCCCTGTTATAGCCAGGGTAGTATTCAGTTCCTTGGAGAGTGTGAGAGCTGCTTCGGCAGCCTCGTCCACTGTGTGGATGGAGTCGACACCCTTTGTTTTGGAACTCTCACGGGCTAAGGAAAGTACTTCAGACGCATTTCCCCGAACCACTTTTATGGAGACTTCATCTATCAGTCGTTTGGCAGAATCAGTCCGTAGTTTTGTGGCTCCTGAACCCACTGGGTCCAAAATAACTGGCACATTCAGTTCGTTGGCACGTTTGCCTGCTTTGAGCATCGAATCAACCCAGTAAGGAGTGAGGGTTCCGATGTTAAGTACGAGTGCTCCAGCTAACGAAACCATCTCCTCGACTTCCTCTGCAGCATGGGCCATCACAGGAGAGGCACCGCAGGCGAGCAAAGCGTTCGCTGTGTAATTCATGACAACATAGTTCGTTATGTTGTGAATCAAAGGTTTCTTTTCTCTAAGATTCTTCAGGTTTTCTGCAGCTTTTTGAGCGAGATTTTGGTCAAACATCTTATTCTCTCTTTGAGAAGTGATTCCACCCTGAAGGGGTGATTTGTTGGTGAGTACCGTCCGGAAGCATCAAGTGTATATCCCCGACTGAATCAGTAATCTTACCGACTTCGGTAACAGCCACATCGCTAACCGAGGCTAGAGCAGAACGGATCTTAGCTGTATTTTCGGGAGCACAGGTGATGATCAACTCGTAATCATCGCTATCCTGCAAAAACAATTCGTATGGATCTAACTTTAGTTCGAGAGCAGCTTGATGAAGATCATCGCTTATAGGTAATTTTTCTCGAATCAGTTCAGCTCCTGCACCGCTGTCCAGGCAGATATGTCCAAGATCACCCAAGAATCCGTCGGAGGTGTCGATCATCGCTGTAGCATACCCTGAGCGCGCAATTGCCTGCCCTTCCCGAGCACGGTGTGTAGGAGTATTGTATGTGCGGACGAGTGGATGCTTACCCAGGTCCTTTTTTGACTCAGAACGCAACAGAAATTTAAGACCTGCTGCAGCTTGTCCTGGATACCCTGTGACTAGAATCGCATCCCCAGTCTTGGCGGTAGATCGGAGCATGAGTTTGCCTTGCTCTACCTCTCCGATTAAAGTGATGTCAATGAAAATGGCATCCCTTGTCTTGGTGATATTGCCGCCTATGACCGAAGCTCCAAACGGGTTGAGCTCTATGGTGAATCCACGATACATGTTTTCCACATCTTCAACAGGCATGTCTGTTTTCAGGCCTAATGATACGAGAGCGTATAGAGGATTGCCTCCCATAGCACCGATGTCACTTAGGTTCACCACCATCGCCCGTCGTCCCAAATCTAAGGGATGGATTCGATCTGATAAGAAATGTTGGCCATCAATCAGGCAATCACAAGTGACCAATAGCTCATACCCAGGACGTGGTTGGATAGATGCTGTATCATCCCCGATGCCAAGTGTTACACCAGGAGTTTTAACTCCCTCTTTCTTCAGAAGGCTATGAATTTTGTGGATTAATCCGAATTCTCCGATATCTTGCAGAGTCTTAGGCATGATCCCCTCTTGATATCCCTGTTTGGATAGCCTTGTGGAGCGCCCGGGTCGCCTTTTCAGGATCTTCTTGGCAGCAGACAGCAGAGATTACAGCGATTCCCGTTGCGCCGGTCTGCATCACCTCAGGCGCATTTTCTGCACTTATGCCGCCGATGGCAATGATAGGAAGAGAGATAGCTTCAACTGTCTGTTTCAGGAGCCTAATCCCGGTTACAGGGTCTGCATCTTCCTTGGATGTAGTCGGATAAACGGGACCAAATCCGATGTAGTCTGCTCCTTCAGCAAGGCATTTCTGAGCATCTTCAAGGGTTGTCGCAGATCCGCCAATGATTCGATTTTCGCCGAGCATTTTGCGCGCCAGAGGAATGGGGAAATCATCTTGTCCTAAGTGAACTCCATCTGCCTCGGCAGCGATTGCAACGTCCACACGGTCGTTTACTATGAGTGTCACACTAGAGCCAAGGCACAATTGTTTTAACTGTCGGACGGTCTCTATCATCTCTCGTGTTGCTCCCGCTTTCTGGCGGAACTGGATGGTATCAGCACCTCCTTTTACTGCCATTCGGGCGAGTTCCAGATGGGAGAAACGGGATTGCAGTACTGTATCAGTGAGCACATGAAGTCGGCCAATTTGTTTCTTCACTGATCTCTTTGGATTAAGATTCTATCAGGAAAGTAATTACCCCAGGTTTTATGCTTAAGTATCCGTGAAGGGATATTATCGTAACAGAACTGTACCAAGCATTAAGAAATAACTATCCAGTTACTACTGCTTTTCAGGGATAGGGTGTTTTACCTTTTCCCAAGAAGCCTCAAAATCAAATGGTTTCTCGTGTGCCATATCATGACAAGACAAACATTGCTTTTTGATAGCCTCGGCTGATTCGTAGACAATAAGTCCATTCTTTACAGACTTTTCCCTGCTTTTCATAATGCTCAATTTTTTATAAGCGCTCCCTGGCCCATGGCAAACCTCACATGTGACTCCCTCTTCTTTAAATTCAGCAGCTTTTTCAAAAAGAGGTGCGTGGCATTTTAGACATTCGGGATTCTCAGGCGCATCTGGAACTTTAGCTTTTACCTCTTCAGTGGTTAAAGGGGTAAGAGATTTGGAGTGTTTAAGCTCTTCCCAAATAGGGAATTGCCTTCCTTGCTTCTCTGTTTTATGGCAGATTTTGCATTTTCCAGCGCCAACATAAGCAAACTCTTGGCTAAAAAGACTGACAATAAATATTAACGGAACGCCAATCATTAGGATTAATAGGGCTTTTTTCAATATGTCCTCCTTTGTAGTTTCAAAAAAATATTAATAGAGAGTAATATCATTGTCAATATGGAAGCGACTCAGTAATGAGAAATCTTTTACTCCATAAAATATGTGAATTTCCCAATGCTCCTTTAATCAAGCAAAGGTTATTCCGTTTATCTTGCTTTTTTATTCAATCTCTGTCCCAGAGTGCTCCTTAATTATCAATTTTCGATATAGAGGACAGTTTTTATTTTACCATATTTGACATCAAAATAAATTAATATATTATATTAATGATAAAATAAATAGAAAATATAGAACTGATTAAATTAATAAAATACAATGCTGGGGATAAACGAAATTTTGTGGAAAGAAAAGGACCATTATCTTTAAAAAGACATTTAAAAATAAATCTGTTTCTCTACTAAAGGAGGAAAAGAGAATGGAAACAAGTAGTCCTAAAGCAAGGATTTTAGTTATCGATGATGATCCTGATTTTTTGAAACTCACATCCATGATCTTAGAATCAGGATCCTACGATGTTATGACTGCCAATAATCCTAAGGAAGGCAAGGAGAAGCTAATCTTGGATAAACCGGACCTAATTCTCCTTGATATCATGATGGATAGTATATTTGATGGTTTTTCTTTGTGTCATGATATTAAAACATCTGAAGAATACGGAGAATTAAGAGATACTCCGATTATTTTTGTCTCTGCTGTGAAAGAAAAGACAGGATCTAGATTCGGTTTTAATTCAAGCGAACAAGGACTTGTAGGACCAGATGACTACATTGACAAGCCAGTCCAAGGTGATGATTTATTAGCCAGGATAGAAAGATTATTAAAAGAAAAGCTTGGTAAGTGCTGAACTTATGAAGTCATGAATTGTATAAGCTTTAAGATTCTAATCTTTAGTTAAAACCATAAAATACTGACCGAATACTATTCATAAGCATCATGTTAGGCAAAAACTTAACCATAAAATTAATTTTTTGGATTGCCATTATTCTGGTTCTAACTATAGGAATCTTTGCTTACATAAACATAAATCTCCAGAGAAAACATCTAATTGAGGAAATGCAGCAGAATGCGGTTCGACTCAGCCAAACCATTGAAAGAAGCATAAAGCATGAAATGCTAACTGCCAGAAGTGATCAGGTGCAGAGAACACTGGAGGACATTGGAAAACAAGAAGGAATCGAACAAATCAGGATATTTGATAAAAAAGGAAAGATAATAGCTGCTAATTCCATGGAAGAAATCGGAATGCTTATCGATAGAAATGCAGAGGCGTGCTACACATGTCATAAGGATACAGAGCCCTTAGAGACTATATCTACCTCAGAAAGAACTCGAATTTTCAAGTTGGAAGAAGGCTATAGAGTACTTGGCGTAATCAATCCTATCTATAATGAGCCCAATTGCTATGATAGTGCCTGTCATTTCCACCCTAAAGATCAAAATGTTCTAGGCGTGATGGATATCTTGATATCCCTAGCTCGGTTTGACGAGCAGATAGGTGCAGGCCGAAAACAAATCGCAGTATACTTTTTTCTTACATTCCTGTTCATATCGGCAGGAAGTAGCCTTTTTATTTTCTTATTTGTCAATAAGCCAATTCACAAATTGATTGAAGGAACGAGAAAAATAGCAGAAGGGGATCTTGATTATCGTATCGGAAGTTATCAATCTGATGAGATAGGAAAACTTAGCATGTCTTTTGACAAGATGACATCCGAGTTAAAGAAATCTCGAGAGGAAATTGAGCAGTGGAACATAAAATTGAAGAATGAAGTAAAAAAGGCAACCGAGAAATTAAGAAGGGCTAATGAAAAATTAAACAGTGCAAACGAACAACTTCGAGAACTGGATCATATGAAATCAGATTTTATGAGAAGGATGGAACATGGATCACGTTCTCACCTTGCAGTCATCCAAAGCTGCTTGAGCTTAGCTCAAAGAGAATATTATTCTGGACTTGCCGAAAAACAAAAGGATTTAATAAAGATTGCTCATAGGAGGAGTTCTGCCATGTTGGAGCTGCTCGATGATATTCTAATACTTTCTTATCGAAAATCAGCTAAGGCGGTCTATCATATGGAGCCTTTTCAGTTGACAGACGTAATGTTAAAGGTTGTTGATGATGTACAAGATAGGGCCAAGAAGAAAAATATCGTTATAAACGTCCAGGTTCCTTCGGATTTTCCTCAAGTTGTGGCTGATCGAAAAGCCCTTATTGAAGTATTCTCGAATTTGCTAAGCAATGCCGTTAAATACACAAATGAGCATGGTGCTGTAAATGTATCAGTGAAAGAGAAAAAAGATTTCATCGAGTTAGATGTATCAGATACGGGCATCGGCATCGCCTCAGAACATTTACCTGAGATTTTTCATGAATTTTATCGTGCCCCGAATGCTAAATCACATAAAGTAGAAGGCACTGGTCTCGGATTAGCAATAGTGAAAGAAATAGTTGAAGCTCATGGTGGCAGACTTAAAGTTCAAAGCGAACTGAAAAAAGGGAGCACGTTTACAGTATCATTCCCAAAGAAGAAACCAAGAAGAAAATAAAAATAATATGTTCAAGAATGGTTTCTGTTTCATTTTTCAAAAATCTATTTGTAACCAATTAGCACGCTATAAATAATCAGCAGAATTAACGTTATCCCGATAATAAGGAAGGAATACCCAAATATTCGCATAATGAGCAGTTTTTTCAAAGAGACTTCCTTCAACAAGACGGATTTTTTCAATTCACCAGAATCTTTAAGATATTTGTACTCTTCAGGACGATCCTTCTTGTATTC
>JABAOH010013453.1_pt4 | contig 15158 bp, 13 predicted proteins | sample 7062181 | NCBI WGS metagenome assembly JABAOH01 (sample SAMN14538630, study PRJNA623070) | marine sediment metagenome | biome: marine biome [ENVO:00000428]; feature: marine pelagic biome [ENVO:01000023]; material: deep marine sediment [ENVO:00002113]; isolation source: pool of 5 deep marine...
CGAGGGGATGCCGTCATAAAAAGGATCGATTAAGGTTATGGGACTCATTGGGTACGAACGACATAGGTGGACGCAATCTTGTCGTGCCATGTCTGTTTGCTATCATCCCAGAGCATCCACAGATACCCGAGACTGAAGGGGATGCCTGAAATGATGGTTCCGATGTATCGGAGAAACGCGGTCCCATATGAGATGTCGGCCCCATCAGTACTCACGATTTTGATCTTCATGGCCATCTTTCCCAGGGTTGCTCCTCTGTACCCCCACATGAGGATGTAGTAGAGGGCCTGAAGTCCCAAACTGAGTGAGATGCCGAGAAAGAGGGCCATCGGTAGAGAGGGAGGGATGGCTCCTAACTGGGGGTTGCCGGACATATAAGCCTGGGAAAAGTAATACGTCATGGGGAGCATGGTCACGTACATTGAGATCTTCACGATGATTGCGGCAACAATCCCGTCGATGAAGTAGGCGCCGAACCGAGGCCAAAATCCGGCGTATGTCATTGAACGCACTTCTGCTTGTTCACCCATGAGATTCTCTTCCAACCCATATCCCCCTGCACGGTGTGCATAGGGGGGAGGCGGTATTTCAGCCCTTGGCTTGTACTTGCTGAAGATGATGCCACATTTGATGCATTCTTCGGAATGAGGTTGGTGGAAACCGCAGTTTGGGCATTGGAGCGAATCTAGGGTTGATTCTTTGGGTGCCTCCTCAATGGACGGGGGAACAAAAGATTCCAGAAGGGATGGACTTTCCTTGGTGACGTGGAATATGTGTTGGCATCTTGAACATTTGACCTTGGCCGTTTCCCCCGGGATTCTCGATCCGTCGAGCTTATATTTCGCCATGCACTGCTCACATTGGACGATCATGATTCGATCCTCCTTCCCTCGGCACCAATGAGATCAATTTTCCCAAATCCATCGAGGGACGCCGGCCAATTTGGCCTTTTCCCTAAACTCGCGAAGCTCTTCCTCTAATTCGTTGAGCCGTGCGGCCTGACGGGTGCATTCCTCGATGAATTGGTCCCTGGTATTTAAAAGCTTTCCATCGACCCTGAGTGCATTGGGATAGATGATCATCCCACTCCTTTTCTCAGGCTCGTACATATCCGTTTTGTCGATGGCGCTTTTCAAAAGCCGAATATCCCTTTGTTTCATGCCGATCTTCGAGTTCAGCATCTCCAACTGGTCCTGCCAGAAGTAAAGGGGTTTTCCTGAGTAGAGGCGGGCACCTGCGGAGGGTAAATGGGCCTCCTTGATGTGGTCCACCGATTGTCCTCGGGAAGAGGAGGATATCTCCCCTAAGGTCTCATAGACCACGTCATCACATGGGGGCGGTGTATCGGAGAAATGAAGGTTTCCACCCCTATCCACCCATTTATAGATCTCTCCATCTGCCCCCATGGGGAGCATAATTGAGCTGATAAGGATAGGGAGTATGACCCAGTATTTCATTGCAACTCCACTGTATTTCCCACTTTGACGACTGGTAGCATATACTGTGCCAAATTGGAATATGATTGATAAATATCCGCTACTTTCATAATTTTTTATAAAAATTCGCCAGGATAACAGGCCCGTGATGGTACTGCCTTTCGCATCACGTGGGATTACTGCCCTTCTTTTCAACGGTATCGTGCCGATTTTTGTCATCTCGGTCGTCAAAAAGATTAGGCTTGATTTTCCTCAATGGCCTCGACCTCCGTTACCACCTGTGATCATCTTTCGTCACCCAAATAACCGTCCCTATTGCACGCTTTATTGGGAGAAAAATTTGCAAAACAGAGGGTTAGGCGATGTAGGTGATAAATTTTGAATAATATGAAGAAATTGGCATTAAAAATGCAAATATATTGGAGAAACCTTAGAGGGCGAAGCAGTGATGGGAGGTAGAGACATCGAAACGATTTTGTTTTATACTACAATGGAGGCGGCAAGGATTCTTCGGGTTTCAACTCAGACGATAAGGAATTACATCTATTCCGGAAAGATAAGGTCCTTTAGGACCCCAGGTGGTCACCATCGGGTGAGTAAAGATGACCTCCAAAGGCTGGGTTTCCTAAGGAAGCAGTAGGACACCTGGAGTAAGGGGGGCAAAGGGGGATTGACCCATTGAGGGGAGAAACGTTGATCCAGTTAGGGCGCCGTTTGAAAAATGAGAAAGGAAGCGGGGGGACGATTCCCGTTGACTTTATCGGCCGCTTTGCGGATTTGATTTATATTGAGCAGAATATCAAATCCATGCTTAAGAAGGCCCTCATGCTCGTTCTGGATTTAACGGGATTTCGTGTAGGATATATCCATCTCATCGATGAAAAAACCCAACGCCTCAAACTGTATGCACATCACGGTCTGTCAAAGGAATACCAAGATGAAATAGAGAACATCCACCTCGTCGAGAGCATTCCAGGCAAAGCGGCTAAGGAGAGGAAGCCACTCATCGTTAAGAATCTGACGGAGATCGCCGACCTGTCGGGAGCTATCACCCAGAAGGGAAGGATGATGTATCACGCAAGCTTTCCCCTGGAATTCGCCGGTCAAATCCTCGGGACCCTGAGTTTAACAACTGATCAGGAGGAGAGGCTGACAAGGGATAAAGTGGACCTCTTGGTCGCCTTGACAAGGCAAATTTCGATGGCCGCGGGGAATAGACAACTGTTCGATAGGATCTGCCAGGCCAAGAGCGAGTGGGAAAATGCTATTGATTCTCTTTCCGATCTCATCGTCATCTGTGACGATCAATTTCGAATCATCAAATCCAACAAGATACTATTCGATCGATATGGTTACCTCCTGGAGAACGTGGTTGACCGTGACTGTGACGAAATATTCTACAACGAAAAGACCTTTCCCGTGTCCCTCTACGACTACAAGAGAATGGTAAGAGCGGGAATGTCCTTCGCTGATGAAGTTGAGAGCCCNNTCCGTTCATGTCATCAAAGAGGTGACGGAGACCCGACAATTGGAAAGGGAAAAGAGTGATTTATGGGATCGGATGGCCTGCATTACGGATGGAATCGTGGAATTGGACGAAAGGGGGTCGATCCGAGCATGGGATCGAGGGGCCGAAACCCTTTTGGGTTACTCCGAAAAAGATGTTAAGGGGAAGTTCCTGGACAAAGTCATCCTCTCCGAGGGAACAGGTCAAACCTATGAGGAGTTCCTTGCCCGCGTTTGTGCCGACGGGCATGGAGAAGAGTTCGAGACAGAGGGCTTAACAAAGGATGGAAAGGCGATTCCGTTGAGCCTTACCTTGGGAGCGAAACACAATCATGAAGGGAAGATACTCGGCATAACGGCGTTCATTCGCGACATCAGGGATAGGAAGGAGAATGAGCAGAAGCAGATTCAGACGGCTAAAGATCTGGCCGTAGAAGGGGTGTTGAGGAAGGTCGGAAATTTTTTTGAAAATATCCTAGAAGATATCCTGGATCGGCTTGATCGTGAGGCTGGGGATTCAGAAGAAGGTGGCCAAAAGGAGGGCCTCAAGGGGATTGAGGAGACCGTCCTCAAGGGCGTGGCCATGGTAGGGAAGCTGCGGAAGTTCACCAAGGAGGGAATCGAAAAGGAGTTTGGCCGCGTAAACACACAGCACGTGTTCCAGGACTTGATTGCCCTCATAAGGGAAAAATGGGCCGAGGATATTGAGTTAAAGGGAATTCGGATCGAAGTCAGCGAGGATCAACGAAAGCTCCCCTCCATCCATGGGGACAAGGGTGAATTGAGGGAGGCCTTAGTTCATATCGTATCCAATGCCATGGAATCCATGGGTCCAGGGGGGACTTTGACGCTGAAATCACGTACCGACCGTCATTGGATAACCATAGCCATCACGGATACGGGGATCGGGATGAGGGACGAGGAGAAGAGGAGGGCCTTTGATCCCTTCTATTCCAGCCGTGGCCCAGAGAGGGAAGGGCTGGGCTTGACCGTCTCGCGATGGATTGTGCGAAGACATGGCGGGGAAATTTTTGTCAAGAGCGAAAGGGGCCGAGGCACAACCGTTATGATCAAGCTCCCCGTTTCAAAGAAAGAGGGGTTCGAAGACCGGTGAAAGGTTGGTCATCCTTTATGGTCCACCTCTCCCATTTTTCCTTTCCATCCCGAAATCTCCCGCTGGGAGCGACAGATCCATAACATCCTCCGGGGAACAATCACGGCCACCTTAACCATTGAAGTGCATCATGATGGCTTTCAGCACGCCGCCGGCAATAGACCTTGCTTTGTCGGATATTGAATAACAGAAGGCTTCCTTGCCCCTCGGATCTATATCTCCTGCTTTCATGCTTTCCGTGACCCGGGTTCCATCCCGCAATANNACTTCCCCCTCACTCACCTGTTCCCCGATCTTTTTGTGGGCCTTGAATATTCCCCTCACAGGTGCCCGAAGGACTCGTTCCTCCGAGTAACCCAATATTTCGCCGGGTATCCCCGTATTGGGCTCTGCCTCACCCTTCCAGATGAGGCGTGCCAAATGGTGGCCCCGTTGGGTCTCGATGGCCACGTGAACATCGCGTCCTGCAGTGAAACCAGGGCCCAATCCGATCACCAAAGGGGCATGGGTCATCCTCGTCCCCAGGTTTTCCTTGGCCATGATGGCGTCTACAAGGACGTGAGGCTTTACGACCTTCCTTGATTTCGCCTCGGGGTCGATCAACAGGGGGATCATCCCCTCCTTCCACGCATCATCGATTTCATCGGCGGTTTGGATATATTTGGCGACTACTCCCTCTACTTGCTTTTTCCCGTCATAGATAGCTTCGCAGAATGAAACCTCCCGCCTCACCGCCATGGGTTGCGGGATCTCGGTCATCCAAATCCTAAAATGGGCTTGCCAAAGGGTGTGGGCCACCGCCGTCGCCATTTCGCCGGCCCCCCTGACCAAGATGAGGAGATCTCTGAGCTGAAAGTCACTTCGGGCCACTTCCTTTCAACTCCTCTTGAGAAGGACCTGTATTCGTATATTCCTCCCAGGAATCAATATCAGCAATGACACCTTCCGATTGCACCTCCACTTCCAAGATGTCCTCCGGATGGCGACTCAGGATGGGCCTGCACCCCACATCCCCTGTCAAATTCTCCATCTCTTCTTCATAGCGCAACCTATTCAATATCACGGGGTGGCCTCTCTTTCCCTTATAGCAAGGCAAAACGATTCCATGGGGATTTCGTTGGTAGACGTCGATGAGATGATCGATCAGATCTGTTTGGACGAAGGGTTGGTCGGCAAGAGCGATTAAGATGGCTTCGGACTTCGGACTCACCTGCCCAAGACCTCTACGGATGGAGGTGCTCATTCCCATTCGATATTGACGGTTAATGATGGCTTTCAGCCTTCTTGCCCCCAACCTCCTTAAGACCGTGCGCGCGTTGTAACCGATGACCACGATCAGCTCATCGATGTTCGATTCCAGAAGGGTGTCCACTGATTTTTCGATGATGGTTCGTTGGCCCCATCTCAGGAGGAGTTTGGGCTTTCCCATCCTTTTGGATTCGCCTGCCGCGAGGAGAATAGCTGATATCATGGAGGGTCCAGTGAAAGCTCCCCTAATCGATCTTGATCTCCAGCCTTCGAGGATTCTCGGCGCCCTTCAGGGAAGAGATCATCCCCATGATGGTCCGGATCAACAATCGCTTCACGAAGGGGGAAAGGGGTATCCGTCTCCCGTTTATTCTCAGGGTAACCTCCTCCGGTTTGTTTCCCTTCAAGAATCTGGATTCGATGATATCAACGATTCCCTTGATATCATCGAGGTCAAGACAGGGGACTCCGATATCAAAACGCCGGTTACTGGCGATGGCGACGAGGTTGTTCTCCTTCGTGCAGAGGAGTTCTCCGTGGACCTCTTTCCTGAAGACCTCGATCTTCGGCTGGACATCCTTTTTAAACCCTTCCGACACAATGAGATCCGCATCCCCACCGAAGGACTCCCTCAATTCTTCGAGGGACATGTCCTTATCCACATCGCGGATGAGAGCAACCTTTTGGGGCGAGGAGATAATCACCCCGTGAGCCCCGGCCTGCTTGTGCCGCCAGCTGTCCTTGCCCTCCTTATCGATTTCAAAGCCATGGAGGTCATGTTTGACCGTGGTTACCCGGTATCCCCTTCGAATGAGCTCCGGAACGATCTTCTCGATGAGGGTGGTCTTGCCGCTGTCGGACTTCCCCACGATGGAGATAATCGGAATCATATCATCTCGACCCCCGGCGATTCGAAACTCCGATCCAGGATCTGCACCCGAACCTTCTCTCCCGCCCTCACCTCGGTTTTCTCCTCGGGAACGATAACGAGGGCATTGGCCTCCACCATGGAGTTGAGGATCCCCGAGCCCTGAGGTCCCGTGGTGGTTACCACATATCGATCCTCCTCCAGCGACAACTTGGCCCTCATGAAGTGTGTTCTGTCCGGCTTCTTTGTAATCTCCTCTTTNNGAAGGTCGGACGAACTGCTCGAAAGAGACCATAGAGGAGACCGGATTACCCGGGAGACCGAAGGTGGGTTTATCCCCTATGGTTCCAAAAGCCAGGGGTTGTCCCGGCCTCATGGCAACACCCCAAAAATCCATCTCAAAACCGATTCTCCCAAGGACGTCCTTGACCATGTCGTACTCACCGACGGAAACCCCGGCGGAAGAGACGATGACATCCGCCCTCAGGCCCTGTCGAAACTTCTCCTCGATCTCTGTCGAGACGTCCTTGGCGATGCCCAGCTGGAGGGGGAGGGCTCCGCACTCCATGACCTGGGCGGAAAGGGTATAAGAGTTGCTACTGACGATTTTATGATCCGCAACCGCTTCACCTACGTCAACCAGCTCATCCCCCGTACAGAGGATGGCCACTACGGGCCTTTGGTGCACATATACAAAAGCCCTGCCAACCGAGGCCAGCATTCCCACCTCGGCAGCTCGGATGACCGAACCTTTAGAGATGACGCGGTCCCCCTTTTTTACATCCTCCCCCGCTCTTCTGATATTCTCGCCGGCGGGGACTCCTTGGAAGACCCTCACTTCTTTGCCTGCCTTTTCCGTATCCTCCACCATGACCACGGTGTCGGCCCCTGGAGGTATTGGGGCTCCGGTCATAATCCGTATGGCCTGTCCAGCGGCCACACTCCCTCTCGCCAACGCCCCGGCCGGCAGGTCCTCGATCACCTTGAGGGATATAGGTTTTTCCCGTGAAGCCCCTTTGATATCGGCGGACCGAACGGCGTATCCATCCATGGCTGAATTGTCCAGGGGAGGGATATCTCTCGGAACAAGGATATCCTCGCCGATGACCCTTCCCAGGGAGGCCATGATGTCAACCTTCTCCAGGCCCAAAACCCGGATTCGGGACAGAATGCGATTTAATGCCCCTTCCACGGAGATCATGGTTCCGTTCCTCCTTCCAGTTCTAAGAACGGCGACATAGGGTCCAGCCTTGCAAGGAAATCTCCCGATCAAACCTTCTATTTTTTCCCCTCCCGCAGGAGCTCTTGCGTCATTCTCTTCACATCTTCATATGCCATTTTCAGTTTGACCCATCCGTGATTACTGGTGTAGTCGGGATTGTTATGGAAGGCCCCGTGGAGAAGGATGATACGGTGGCGCAAAAACATTTCCCAGAGCTTCTCCTCCAGGGGATTGGGAGGGCTATAGAGGGCTAAGAGGTCCGGAGAGGTAGGTCTCACATTTGGCCTGGCCAGGACCGACTTCTGGTAGAGGTTTTCCACGATCTGAATAGCCTCAGCCATCAACTGATCCGTTTTCTTGATGATGGCATCTCTTTGCCCGAGCTTTTCCCTGGCGAAGAGCCTCCCATGACAGGTATCGCAGATTTCAAGCATTTCCTCTCTCAACCTGGTCCATTCCTCGGGTTGGACTTGAATGATCCCTTTCTGCTGAAGTTCGTTCAATAGATCTGTCGGGCGACCCTCTCGGTCCATGAGGCCCAGCCATTGTAAAATCGTCCTTCGATACCCGATCCATTCCCTGTCTTCCCCGGGAAGGCGGAGGGCCAAGAGGCTCCAGGCGGTTTTGACGCCGTGGTCCCCGCCAGGAAGATGGCAGGTTTGGCAGGTGGGGCCCCTTTCTTTTTTCGGGTCCACCCTGTAGACGACGCCATGCTTCGAGGACCTCCAAATCTCCCATTGGGGATGATTTGCTCCCCCATGGCAAGGGAGACAAGCCTCGGGTTTTCTTGCCTCTTCTTTGGCAAAACTGTGGCGCGTATGGCACGAATCGCACTGGCCATCCTCCCGGCCGATGGAGTGGCAGCCCCCACATCCCTCCTCCGCGTCGATCATCTCCGGGGGAAGTTCCAGGACCTTCTTGAATTGGTAAACTGAAGCCCATGCCTGGGCATGCTTCCCCGATTTGAACCGAGCCATCTCAGCAGGATGACATCTTCCACAGAGTTGACCTACCATCAGGCTGGCCCTGGCCGCATCCTCGGCAGATTTATGGTGGCTCCCGTGGCAATCGATACATGTCACCCCAGCGCGACCCATGGGGCTCTCCCTCCAGGACAGGATGAGGCTCGAACTGCGCTTTTCATGGCAGTTGACACAGATTCGATTATCCTCCTCGGCGAATGTACGTTGGGGTTTCAGGGGAAGAAGGATGAGCATAAGCCCTATCGCATAGATCCAATAGATCCAACGAACGCGGCTTGTTCTTTCCATAAGGCCCCTCCCATCTCCGCCATTTTCGGTACCAAGAGGGAGACGATTGGCATTGATTATACCTGAAACCAATCCCTGATTCAAAATTTTCTTCGGATTGTCCTACATTTACCGCAANNGTTGAGCCAGATTCCCTGGATGACAAAAAGGCGAGATGGTACCATCTCGCCTTTTCCTTTGAACGCGACCGGATTTTTCCTACTACTTCCCTATCGTATGGGCTTTCTTAGCGTATTGGGCTGCCCACGCCTTGTCATGGTCCAAATGGCACTGTAGACAGGAAAACTCTAGAGTTAACTGACCCTTGGCCCATTTCCCATCGTCGGTGAACATCTTGGCATTGGGGTCTGTATTGATTTCAAAGAGATGAGTTCTGACATCTCCCTGCCACTTGGCTGGGGATACTGCCGATTTTGAAGCCCTCGGCATGTGGCAGTCCTCACACTCCTTTCCAACCCGCTGCATCTTGCTGCCTTTAAACTCTTTGGCCACATCTCCGTGGCAACTGGAACAGTCGGCGACGATTGCAGACCGGAGTGGCTTGTGCGGGTTGTGGCACTCGACACACTTCATATCCTTGTGGGGACTTGCCAAGAGTTCATTGTACTGCTCATGGTGACGGATGAAACCCTTACTCGCAGGGATCTTATTCTTATCGCCTCGAATGTGGCACTTTCCGCAAGCGGCGGAAGAGGCGTCTTTCTTGATGTTTGCCTTTGCCGGAGCTTTCGCATGATCTTTCCCCGGACCATGGCATGCTTCACAGGTAATACCGGGAAGGGCCCAGGCACCGATGATTCCTTCCAAGCCGTCCTGATGTCCCTCTTTGGAATATCCCGTCGTGTGACAGCGCCCGCAGTCGTACGGCTTCTTCTCTCCAGGATGATAATCAACCCAGGCGCCAGTGGCGAGATTGTACTGATTCTTCCCTTTCACGTTGCGGTTCTTGCCGGTGATGGTTATGATATACCCATCTTTGCCGACATATCTGGACTTCCAGCGACGCCCACCGATCACATAGGAAATATCATCCCACGTGTATCCCTCGGGTAGGGGTAGTCCAGCGATTCGGGCCTCCTCTACTGGGCGAAGCTTGTAAGGGTGTGCTGTGGCCCGATAGTCGTTGTATATGGCTTGATGGCATTCCGCACACTTCTGCGGTCCCACGTATCCCTTCGTGGCCATTTCGGGACTGGGGGTCTCAGATGTCAGAACGATCATCTTAGCCCCAATGTGGCTTGCAAGCATCGCGCCTCCCGCTAGAGCCAGGAAAATGAAAATCAACCATTTTTTCCGTCCCATCATCAACCTCCTATCGGTCGGATAAAAATTCTCAAAATCTATTTGCAATGAATGTGCCAGCACATCCCTATAGGATAAATTATTAAAAAACAATAAGTTACGGCATTTCCAAAATGCTTCTCCTGACTGATATCTGGTGAAATCACCAGGTCCATTGGGTGATTTCACCAGATGGCTGGATCATATGAGTCCAACCCTTGAACCGTTTCCGTTCTCTAAATCGGTAAACACACTGGCTCTGCGGACCGGCTCAAAGATGATATGCCGCTGGTATATTAATTGCTTCGTATTGACAATCATGAAGAGGATTTTGATCGTTGATGATGAGCCATTGATCCTCTATGGGCTCGCAAAGACGCTGCAAAGGCTAGCAGAGGTTAAGACCGTTACAACCCCTGAAGAGGCCATATCTGAAGCCAGGGCTTTTTTTATGACCTCTGCTTCCTCGAATCTATCTTCCTGATTGGAATGGGCTGGAAGTAAAGAAGAAGATCAAGGAGATATCTCCTCAAACCAAAATCGCTATTATGACGGCAAGCCATGTAAATGATGATATGAAGCGGACAATTGAAGCGGGGGGGTTATTTCATTGTAAAACCATTCAAACTTCACCAAATCAAGAGGATTGCAAAGCGTGTACTGAGGGAATGAATTACTGATGGCCTATTCTAAGGCAAATTTTTTGATCTGGTACCTGAGGGCGTCATAGCTTATATTGAGAAGCTTTGCTGCTTGAGTCTTATTACGATTCGCCTTTTCGAGGGCCTGCAGGATGAGGTCTTTTTCCAATTCATCGAGGGAAAGCCCGGTGGGGGGAAGGACGAATCTATCCTTTGACATTTGGCTCACCGGGATCGATTGATTACTGATCTCTTTCGGCAGATGTTCAGGCAGTATCATTTCAGCGCTTTCAAGCACTACAATTCTCTCTATAACATTCTTCAACTCTCTCACATTCCCTGGCCAGGTATGGGAAAGCAAGAGTCTTTCGGCCTCAGGAGAAAAACCTTTGAGCTTCCTTTTGTTATATTTCGCGGTAAAGGATGAGAGGAAATGTCTGGCGAGTATGAGTATGTCTTCCCCTCTATCCCTGAGCGGTAGGATATGCACGGAGAAGGCGTTCAACCTGTAAAATAGATCCATCCGAAATTCGCCCGTTTCAACCGCATCTGAGAGGTGTCTATGAGTGGTGGCCATCACTGTTACGTCTATCGGTATCTCTTCCTTTCCCCCAATATGTCTTATGGTCCTTTCCTCCAACACCCGTAGCAACTTGCTCTGAATGTTATCTTTCATGTCGCCTATCTCATCGAGGAGCATTGAACCCCCCGCTGCCAGTTCAAATAGGCCCTTCTTTTCAGATCTTGCGTCTGTGAATGAGCCCTTTTCATAACCAAAGAGCTCGCTCTCGAGAAGGGACTCAGGCAAAGCGGCACAATTTATCCCGATAAAGGGCGCATACCCTGAGTCCAGATTCCCATGTATTAGATGATGGATAGATCTTGCTACAAGCTCCTTGCCCGTTCCACTTTCTCCTGTTATGAGTATCGTTTGAACCCCTGCCTGAGCTATCTTCTCGATCTTTGATCTTATTTCCTTGATCGCGTTCGATTCTCCAATGATATCCTTCTCGATCAGTTCAGCAGTAATTTTTCTCAGATAATTCACTTCTTGTTTTAACCTTTTCCTCTCGAGGAGGTTTCTTATGATAATGTTCACCTCATCTATATGAAAGGGTTTTGTCACGTAATCCACAGCCCCGAGTTTCATCGCCTTAACAGCGGTCTCCGCCGTATCATCTGCTGTCAACATTACGACCTGTGTATTTATGTCCTTGGTCATGAGCTCCTGAAGTATATCCATGCCGTCCCTATCCGGGAGTTTGATATCCAGCAATAGTACATCGGGAGACCATGATTCGACTTTGTCCATCACATCATGCGCTTTCGTCTGCTCCCGAACCTCGTAACCTTCGTTCTTCAATGCCCTGGAAAGCATCGAAACAATGAGTTCATCATCATCCAAAATAAAAACTCTCCCACTGTTGCTCATGGTATCTGCACCCCCTCTGATTTTTTAAGGGGAAGAACAATCGTGAACGCGGTTCCACAACCCGGATTATTTGATGAGCGTATGTCACCTCCATGCCGCTCGACGAGTTGTTTGGAGATAGCCAACCCCAGCCCCGTACCTTTTGGCTTGGTTGTGAAGAATGGGCGGAAGATTTTATCCGTCAACCCTTCGTCTATTCCCGGGCCAGTGTCGCTTATTTCAATCCGTATGGAATGTGCCATTGGGTCATGGGAAGTCCTAACCGTTACTGTTCCGCCGTCTGGCGTTGCATCACCTGCATTGAGGAGTAAGTTCAAAAATACCTGTTGTAGTTGAATCGGATCAGCCATCGTTGCGGGAAGGTGGTCGTCATAATCCCTCTTGATATCTACTGCCTTTGAGTTGTTCGATGAAAAAGAAGGATATGTTAGGGAGAAGGCGATCGCTGTGTCGAGGATCTCGTTCACATCCACAGTCGTAAATTGCAGATGAGGCGGCTTGGCAAAATTGAGGAGGCCCTTCATCAATGACTCTATTCGTTTGACCTCGTCAATAACCTGTGAGAGGACGGCTTTGTCTTCTTCCGTGAAGGTTGGCTCTTGAGAGAGGACCTCCATTGAAGCTTTGATGCCTGCCAGGGGATTCTTGATTTCATGAGCCAGCCCTGTTGCCATCTCGCCAACAACCGTCATCTGTTCTGCCCTCTGCATCCTGTGCATCTGCTCTTTCAGCGAACCTGCCATCTCATTAAGGGACTCTGCCACTTCTCCAAATTCATCTTCAAGTCCTTCTATCCTATAATCTAGATCACCGCCCTTTAGCCTTCTCGTTGCATTGCGGAGTACGTTGACCGGCTCTGTCAGGCCTCTGATAAAAACGAAGGCTAGGCCTACAGCAAGGGGAGGGCCAATGGCAACGAGTATGAAGAGCATGAATTTTGTATTGGCTATCTCCCTCAAAGTAGATTGAGTTTTCTCCCTAAGCCTCATTCGTGTCAAGGCTATCATGGTATTGACTTTTTCTATGAGCTCCTGTCCTGTCCGGAAGGCGATGTCTTCTTCTGCCTCCAACCTGATGACATTTGCACTGATGGTCAAAACCCTGCTCAACGCATCTTTATATTTTTCAGCCTGGATGTTCAAATCAGTTAGTTTTTTCATTACTGGCTCGGAATGATGGCATTCAAAACATTTGTTGATCACCCTATCCATGCTTCTTACGTGAGACACAATATTATCAACCCCCCTTGTATAACGCGTGTTCTTAAGGCTGAGGTCTGATTGGACACTCTTGATTTGAATCAGGAGGTGTTCCCTCAGTATTNNGTGATGATGATATATACACCACCGAATAAGAAAATGAAGGAGAGGATACTCAAACCGATAATTATTTTCTTCTTCATTACTGGTTCATATAATCATAAGTGGCCAGATTCAGGTTGATTTCTCTAGCATATTTGTAAACCGGCTCGTAATCATCATCTGTAGTCTCGATAAATCTCCGCGCGCCGAAGTCTTTCAATATATCTCTCCCATATGGGTCGTCATGCATGTTCAAGAGCGCTTCTTTCACGCTCTTTTTAAGCGAATCGTCAAAGCCTTTTCTCAAAGCCAGCCCATTTTCTGGTACATCGGGAGATTTTTCAAGTACAACTAATTGATGGCTTATCCTGCTATCCGCGCTTGAAATCCGTTCGTATACCGTATTTTTTGCGGCTCCTATGTCCGCTCTTCTATTGAGAACATCGTAGATTGCGTCCTCATGGGTTCCCGTAAAATANNTACCCTGCAGTTGTCGCCTTGTCCACTAATGCAAACCTCTTCCCCTTCATGTCTCTTATGGTTCTGATGCCGCTATCTTCCCTCACAAAGAGTAAACCATGATATGTTGATGTCCCATCGAGGCCTTGAGGTCTTGCGAGGGCTTGGACGCCTAATTTTCTATGCGCCAGTGCGTATGTGAAGCTCCCAAAGAACGCACCATCCATCCCCAAGGATACAAAATTACTCACGATATTCCCATACCGGGTAAGGATTTTCAGTTTTATCTCTCTTCCACATTTCTTGGAGAGGTAATCGACAAGGGGTTCATAGCGTTCAATCTGTTTGAATATGTTCTGCTCGGGAATAAGCCCTATCAAAAGAGGTTTCTCCCGCCCTAGCCCCGCGGAAGATGCTGCCCCTACATTATCAGTGCCTGATGAGATAGCAATGAAAAGACAGACCGTAATAAATGCCTTAGTTCGAGTTCTCATTTTTTCCGATCTTCAGAGAATTCTTTCCGGCGATGTGGGTTTAACCAATTTTCTCGGGGTAGGCCTCATCGGCTGATGGCAAAAAAACATAAGAGGAATCGATGCAAGATTCCAATTTTTGATCGCCTGTTTGAGTAATCTGACAACTACCAGGTTTCCAGAATAGGAAGACGAACTCGAAAATTTATCAGGTTTTCTATCCGAAGTTCAACTGAGAACCTATTGAGGACAGATAAATGTTCAGAACGAGGCTTTAACCTGAGTCACCTCTCATTTTCGAAAAAGTCACCGATCCCGGTCTGAGTTGTCCTGAGGCCTCCCCAAGACAACGGGTAGACGATCCTCATTTCTCGATGAAACCAGTTTCCATGGCCACAAATGTGGGGTTGAGCGAAAACTACGGATCTTCTCCTCAATGGCTCCGAGTTTCTGAGGTTTTCATCCCCGATCGGCAAATGCCTCGATAGCCTTTTTCATGAGTTCTAGATGCTCCCGGTCAGTTAAACAGCCGGGTTTCGTCACTTTGGACCAAAACTCCTCCTCGCCCATGAGTTGATGAGATCCATAACGGACCCCCGTCCGTCCCATCTTGGCCCCCAAAACTCTGGATGGCTTTAGGGGGAACACTCAGCAATAGTGCGATTTGAATCTGAGTTCTTCCCGGATTCGTGTTGAACCTGGGAGAACTCGGTGTTGTTCACCCAAAATCCCCTGCTTGTTTTTCCCTATGATACCACAATGTGGCCCAATATGAAAGAATTTCTTCTCTTGTTGCGAAGACAGACAATCATAGAGTTCGCCATTTGATAGAGGCCTCGGTTGGGGTTTATCCTCAAAAGGAGAAAGAGGAACCCGGGGAGCGTGGAAATATTTAGTAGGGCTGAC
>JABAOH010010821.1_pt1 | contig 15157 bp, 14 predicted proteins | sample 7062181 | NCBI WGS metagenome assembly JABAOH01 (sample SAMN14538630, study PRJNA623070) | marine sediment metagenome | biome: marine biome [ENVO:00000428]; feature: marine pelagic biome [ENVO:01000023]; material: deep marine sediment [ENVO:00002113]; isolation source: pool of 5 deep marine...
TTTTTAGTGTCAATTTTTTACCCTTTATTTTCTGTAATCAATATTTTTTCAATGACAAATAAAAATTACTTGATATTTATTTAAAATATATATAAATTTTATACCGAAATGCAATTCGAATTTGATGAAGATAAAAGCAAACAAGCAGGAGCACGGGATTGATTTTGTTGAAGCCCAAAAATTATGGGATGATCCCGACAGAGTGGAAATCCCAACAAAGCATTTAGATGAACCAAGGTATGTATTAATTGGTTTGATTGAAAATGAAAATTGGTCTGCAATTTTTACATATCGTAATAAAAATATAAGATTAATATCTGTAAGAAGGTCGAGAAAAAATGAAAAAGAAATTTATGAAAGCTGAAGAATTTGATAAAAAGTTTGACAATGGTGAAGATGTATCCGAATTTTTTGATATTGAAAATGCCAAAAGACCTGGACGAGAACAGAAACGTGTTAATGTTGATTTCCCAATATGGATGATAAAATCACTTGACAAAGAAGCTAAAAGATTAGGGGTAACAAGGCAGTCTATCATTAAAATTTGGATAGCTGAACGCCTACAACATAGCGCAACATAAAAAAAATTCGAAAAGTAGTGCCATCTATTCATCACATACAATTTCTAATATCCCTATATTTTTCTTATTATATGCAACAAAATGATTCGTAAACAGTCAATCCTATCTGTAAATCATCACAAAAAATGATGTGATTCTCGATAAAGAAACCAACTTTTAAATTAATTTAAAATAGATAAACCATTCCACACTAGAATAAACAAGGATATGAAAAAATTAAATCCCCAGGCTCTCCAATTGACACAAAAGTTTTAATTTTGCAGAGGTCTGTGCGTTACATTTAATAGGAGGGTAGTCAGGAGGTGGGATAAAATAAGTTACCCATTTAAATCTCATAATTCGCTATTTATCAATTTTATTTTTAAGTAAAATGTCCAGGTTATTTTATCCCACCTCCTAAATGGATCGAAGGAAATTTTTTAAATGTTTGGTCGGGAGTTCGGCACTTTCCATCTATGCTTTGAACCAACTGAATGCCGCAGTTTACCAGAGTATTGCATCACTGAATCAGAAATTTATCAAGGATAATTCCCCCGATGGTGTGTACTGGGATTCGATTGCTAAGCATTATATTTTTCAGGATGATCTCATCATGATGAATAATGGCACGGTGGGCCCCATGCCCGAGCCTGTGTTCAATACGTTGATGAAATGTTTCAAAAGCAGGATATCTGAAAGAAGAATTGAAAAAAATCCCCAGAGTGAGAGTTCATACCCCAGCCGATCCCTATTTAAGCGGGGGACTCACAGCTTTTTCAATCGAAGGTGTCGATCCTGAAAAAATTGTTGACTTTTTGAGAGAAAAGTATAATATTGTGGTTCGAACCATCGGGCGAGATCGTGACAAAACCCATAGCGTGAGGGTATCGACTCACATTTTCGTTTCAACCAAACATGTGGATATGGTACTTGAGGGATTGAATCATATTGCGAGGAATTGGGTGATTAGGTAATTGGTAATTTGGTAAATAGTACCTAAAAAGTTAAATTCTTGTACAATGGACAAAGATTTTTTGACCGCGAATTACACTAATTTCTTAAAATACGCGAATTAATAATTAGCGAAATTTGTTTAATTCGCGTAATTAGCGGTTCAAGGTCTTTTTGGTTCTGGCTTGTCCAGGTCGGATAATAGGGTAGTTGAGTCCCTGAGTTGCTACTCAACTCACTCAACTAACTTAATTCACTTAACTAATCAACAAGATAAATCAATATCATTCTACTACTACTAAACCTTTAAAGGGAGGAGTCAATGGAAGCTAAAACTTTAGTTGAAATGCTCTGGGAAGTGGTCAAGGCCCATGGCTCGAAAACTTCGCTAAGGCACAAAGTGGCAGGCGAGTACCAGGGTTTTTCCTACAACGAACTTGGGGAACGTGTAAAGAACTTTGCTTTAGGTCTGGCGTCATTGGGAGTGACCCATGGCGACCGTGTTGCCCTGATGTCTGAAAACCGTCCTGAATGGGCAATAGCTGATTTTGGGATTTTATCCTTAGGAGCGACAAACGTTCCGATCTATCCGACCATAACTCCGCAACAAATCGAGTACATTTTAAAGGATTCAGGCACCAGGTTGATTATCATTTCCACGCCTGATTTGCTGGAAAAGATATTGCAGATTTTTGATAATCTACCTGCCCTGCAAAAAGTAATCTACATGGACGAGACCGAAGTCCAGAAGGATTACATGATCAAGTACCATGAAATCTACGAGGAGGGCAAAGCATTCGAAAAAGATCATGTAGACTATTATGAAGAAGCAGTCAAGAAAGTTAAGCCCGATGATTTGTGCGGTATTATTTATACATCGGGAACCACAGGAGCGCCGAAAGGTGTCATGTTGACCCACGATAATCTGCTATCCAATGTAAAAGCGGCACGCCAGATCATTAGAGTCGATGAAACCGNNCGATGAAACCGATAGTCTGCTTTCATTTTTGCCCTTGTGTCATTCATTTGAAAGAATGGCAGGACACTTTTTAGCCATTTCTGCAGGAGCGACGATTGCTTATGCTGAAAGTGTTGAAACCGTAGCAGAAAATCTGGGAGAAGTCAAACCCACGCTCATGACCAGTGTACCACGATTGTTTGAAAAAATTTATGCCCGAGTCATTGAAAATGCCGAGGCCGGTTCACCTTTAAAGAGGAAAATTTTCTGGTGGGCAATAAATACGGGCGAAAAATATGTCGATGCCAAATTCAAAGGGAAAATCCCGGGATTCTTGAATTTCAAATATAACCTGGCAACTAAATTGGTATTCAGCAAACTTCATCATCGTGTTGGAGGTAATTTGCGTTTCTTCGTTTCCGGGGGAGCACCACTACCCCAAGAAATCGCTGAATTTTTCTATAAAGCTGGAATACTGATTTTAGAAGGATATGGACTGACCGAGACTTCGCCTGTTATTGCTGTGAATCGTGAAGAGAAGTTTAAATTCGGTTCAGTTGGTCCAGCGGTTCCAGGTGTAGAAGTCAAAATTGCCGAAGACGGAGAAGCATTGACACGTGGTCCGCATGTGATGAAGGGCTATTACAAAAATCCAGAAGCCACTACCGAGACAATTGATAAAGACGGTTGGTTACACACTGGAGATATAGGGCTTCTGGATGAAGAAGGTTTCCTATACATTACCGATCGTAAGAAAAACATCATTGTGACCTCTGGTGGTAAAAATGTCACACCCGCGACCATCGAAAATTTATTAGTGACCAGTCCTTACATCGAACAGGTCATGGTTGTGGGTGATAAGCGGAATTACCTGACAGCATTAATCGTCCCCAATTTTGATGCACTGAAAAAATATGCCGATGAGAATGGTATTCGATATTCAGACATCAAAGAACTGCTAATTAATGAAAAGATTTATGAAGATGTCGATGCTGAAATCCAGAACTTAACCAAAGACCTTGCCCGGTTTGAGCAGATTAAACAGTTTACATTAATGTCAAAAGAATTTACAATAGAAGATGGTGAGCTGACACCGACATTAAAGATAAAGCGGAAGGTTGTCTCGGAGAAATACGCTGATATTATTGATAAGATGTATGAAGCCCAAGATTAATGACTCTGTTGATTTAACATCATTTAACAGCAATACACCACAACATATTGGGTAGCAACAGTCCCTGAATGCTGCATATTGTGCTCAACGAGAAAAAAATAGCACTAATTCAACAAGATCATTAATTACTAAAGCATATTTGATTGGAAACTCAAATTAATCCAGTTAAAGCGAGCGAAGTTGTTAATCCGCCATTGGTGGGCGAAGCAGTGCCATTGTTTATTTAAGTCACAGGAACTGAAGAGGAGAATATTTCTTCGCTCGCTTTTTTTCTTAAACTGTTTTGAGCTTTTAGTCGAAATCATTGTTTTAACTTTTAAGGAAACGAACTTATTGTGTTGGTTGAAGCCGATTTTATATTTTTTTCCTCAAACATGAGCGTAGTAGCATAAATTAAAATAATGTTAGCCAGCCAATGGATAACAGCTATTTGCTTTTAGGTGAACACACCGATATCTTTGAAATCTACATAATTTCTGGTTTTCATTCTAACGAATCTTCTTATCCTCACTTTCAAATAAGAATCAATACAAAATGCGATATGTATCCTATCATTTATGACATTGCTCTGTTATGTTGCTTGTTTCTTTTTTGTATATATAGAACAGAAAGTTACCGTTTTTTAAATTTTAAATAATTTTGAATAAAATTCGATTATTTCTTGACATTATATTAAATTTTATTTATATTTATATAATCATTTTTAAGGAATTCTAATTTTAAAATTCAACTTTTCTAATTATTACCCCCATACCCAAAATTGGAATCGAAAATGAATTGGAATAGAACAAATTTGGCTAAATCCTCCGAACATCAGAAACTATCGGACGAAGAACAGCGAGCATTATCTTCACGATATGAAGACATTCTGGCTGCGATTCCAGATATTATCATGGAAGTGGACGCCAACAAAGTCTACACCTGGGCAAACCAGGCTGGTTTCGATTTCTTCGGAGAAGATGTGCTCGGCAATGAGATATCTTTCTATTTCAAGGGTGAACAGGACACCTACGAGAGGGTCCAGCCTATTTTTGATGGCGATGAAAATGTGATTTATATTGAAAACTGGCAAAGACGCAAGGATGGCGAAAAACGCCTGCTTGCCTGGTGGTATCGGGTACTTAAAGATACGAACGGGAATGTGAAGGGAGCTATATCAACGGCGCGTGACATCACCGATCGAGAAAGGTCAGATATAGAATTAAAAGCTATTCATCAAATTTATCGTGATGCAATTGAAAATGCTCAGGGGGTGCCTTATCGATTAGATTTTGCAGATAACAAATATAATTTTATAGGTGAAGGTGTTAAAAATTTACTTGGAGTAACAGCCGATAAGTTAACATTTGATAAAATGCGTCAACTGACGAAAGAAATTAATACATTCGATACAGATGAATATGCTAACGCAATTGAGTTTTGCAATGCATTTCAAAATGGTGACATCCAAAAGTATCGTGCTGATATGAAGGTTGTGACACCAAAAGGAGAAATAAAATGGATTAGTGACTGCTCCGTTCCATTAAGAGATGAAATTTCAAATAAAGTTATTGGTTCAATAGGTATATTACAAGATATTACCAAACGTAAACAAGCAGAAGAGGCTGTTAAGGAGAGCGAAAGATTCATAAGAAATTCACTAAATTCGCTCTCTGCTAATATAGCAATTTTAGACGAGAGAGGCGAAATAATATTTGTCAATAAATCATGGTTAAATTTTGCCCGTGCAAATGGTTTAAATAGCACTTTTATTGGTGAAAACTATTTAGCGGTGTGTGATCGAGCAAAAGGTCAATGGTCTGAAGAAGTACCATTAGTCTCGGCCGAAATACGCAAGGTAATTTCAGGTGAAAAAGTCAGTTTTTCATTAGAATATCCATGCCATTCAGCAGAGGAGTTTTGTTGGTTCCACATGAGTGTGAACAGATTTATCGAACCCGGGCCAGTATATGTAGTTGTGGCTCATCAAAACATCACAGATCGCATGTTAACAGAAGATGCCTTACGTGAAAGCGAGGAAAAATATCGCAATTTAGTTGAACGGGCGAATGACGGGATTGCAATTATCCAGGATTTAAAAATTAAGTATATCAACCCACGATTAGCCGATATTTTAGGTTACTCCGTCAAAGAAATGATAGATACTCCTGCTGATGTCCATCTGCATCCAGACGAAGTCCAGTTTGTCTTAGACCGTTATAAGCGGCGTATGGCTGGTGAGGATGTTCCTTCAATATATGAATCCGCTTTGGAGCATAAGGATGGAAGAAAGATCGAGATTGAAATAAACGCGGGGCTTATCAATTATCAAAACCACCCTGCTGATCTCATTTTTGTACGTGATATCACGAAACGTAAAATGATAGAAGCAGAGCTGAATAATTACCGCCTTCACCTTGAGGAACTGGTGAAAGAACGCACTATCGAATTAGTGGAAGCATATAAAGAGCTTGAAAATGAAATCTATGAGCGTAAATTAGCAGAAAGAGAAAGGGAAAAACTTTTAAAGCAATTATCTGAAACAGAAAAAATGGTAATTCTCGGTCAATTGACTGCTGCGATCACCCATGAAATAAATAATCCTCTCGATATTATCATGACAGAAATAGATGCCATGGAAGACACGAATGATCAAAATCCAGAATTATTAGATCATATTTTTAAAATTAAAAATCAAGTTTACAGAATAAATCATATTTCAAAAAATGTTTTAAATTATGGAAAGTATCAGTCTCCAAAATTCGATCTTTTGGAAATCAATAATATCTTGGTTCGAGTTATTGAATTATTGGATATTTATTTAGAAGATCATATATCTGTAAAAACAAAATTAGAACAGAATCTCCCGTTAATACAAGGTGATGCGATTGGTTTAGAAATTGTTTTTAAAAATATAATATTAAATGCTATTGAGTCTGTACAACAAAAGGCTCAAATTTTTATATCGACTGGATTATTAAATAACGACTTTTTAGTTGTTACTATTAAAGATAACGGACAGGGGATTGATAAAAAAGATTTGGACAGGATTTTCGATCCATTCTATACAACGAAACGATCAATGGGAGGGACAGGATTAGGATTGGGAATTAGTGCAGAGATCATTAAACAACATAAAGGTACTATCAAAATCGAAAGCAAGTTAGGCAAAGGAACTACAGTCAAAATAGAATTACCTGTTTCTGGAAAAGCATCAGGTAAATAGGAGGTATATTCAATGACTAAGGTTTTATTAATTGATGATGAAGAACATATTTTAAATAATCGTTCAAAATTTATTAAGAATTTAGGGTATCAATGTGTAACCGCTCATAGTGGCAACGAAGCGATCAAACTTTTCGAAAAGGAAATTCCTGAAATTATTCTAACAGATATTAAAATGTCAGATGGAGATGGCTTTGATGTTCTAAAGGCTGCGAAGGAGTTTGACCCAAGCATTCCCGTGATTGTATTTACTGGATACGGCTCAATTGAATCGGCTGTTGATGCAATGAAATTAGGGGCTTTTGATTATATTCAAAAACCAGTCTCAAAAGATATGATTCAAATCATGTTGAAAAAAGCAAGCGAATTTAGAAATTTAGCAGAAGAAAATTTAACACTTAAAAAACAAATCAAACAGTATTATAAATTAGATAATGTTGTGTATAGAAGTCCCAACATGACCGATATTGCGAAACGAGTATTAAAAGCAGCCAAATCTGATGCAAATGTTTTTATCTATGGTGAAACAGGTACTGGCAAAGAGATGATTGCCCGGAATATTCATTTAAATAGCAACCGAAAAGATAATCCATTTATTCCATTAGATTGTGTTGCCCTATCTCCCACATTAATAGAAAGTGAGATTTTTGGTTTTGAAAAAGGAGCTTTTACAGGTGCATATAAAAATAAACCGGGTATGATTGAGCTGGCAAACGGCGGAACTCTTTTTTTAGATGAGATTACCGAATTAGAAACAAATTTACAAGCGAAGTTATTACGGGTTCTTCAAGAAAAGCAATTTCGTCGAATTGGTGGCACAAAACTAATCGATGTAGATGTACGTATTATTTCCGCAACAAACCAGAATCTCGAAAAAGCGATAAAAGAAAAAAAACTACGACAAGATTTATATTACAGACTTAATGTTGTGCACATTTCCATGCCTCCTCTCAGGGAAAGAAAAGAAGATATTCCGATACTTGTACAACACTTTATTGAAGAGTTTAATCCCAGATTATCCAATGAAATAAAAGGTATTTCCAAAAATGCAATGAAATTATTACAAAAATATGACTGGCCTGGCAACGTACGTGAGTTGAGGAACATCATAGAACAGGCCATGTCATTGACTGAAAAAGACATCATTGATTTGGATGACTTACCTGAAAATATTCAAGAATCTGATATTTCTTTTGAAGATGATTCTTTTCTGAACTTGAATTTTCAAGAAGTAAAAGAGAAATATCTTAATCAAATCTACAAAAAGTATATTAATAGTTTATTAAAACATTATGATGGAAACATTTCGAAGGTTGCTCAAAAGGCTGGTGTTAGCAGATTGACAATATATCGCATAATAAAAAATATGGATAATGAGCAATAATACATTTAGAAATGTTTTTATATTGTTAACTTTATATTACATACAATTAATACATTGATTATCATAATATTACAGCATATTTAAAAATAATGTGTTACATAAATATGACAATTCCAAATATTATAATATTTAAATCTTGTAATGACTATTTACTCTCCTATATTAAATAATATCAATTAACTACAGCTTGTGTTTTTAAATTGTTCCACTCCTTGGCATTATAATTGCAAAATGCACGCCTTCCGTAAGAATCACGGTTTTTTCAAATTCATTAAACTTTAATAAGTCGTGAATATTATAAGGGCTACTCGTTGACTCGCCAAAGTCTTCGAAACGAGTAGCCCTCCATTGCCACACAAAGGGAATTTCGTATCCAGGAATTCCCAGGGGCTATTTTTTATTAAAATAATAAATTCTTTTGGAAAATTCAATTGATATTTCAAAAAAAGAAAAATTAATATCAGTTTGAGTAAATCAGCATGAAAACTGAGAGTTTGGAATGATAACAGATTCAAAATCAGTGCTTATTTCAACAAAAGATCCAGTCATGATAGACCAAATGAGCGACATTTTATTAAAGCATGATTATTCTATTATAATAGAAAAATCAACATCAAAATTCATCCTGAAAGTTTTGGAGCAAGACATATTTCTAATCATTATGGATCTCGATACTACTGATAATTCAAAATTAGATTTGATTAAAATTATTAAAACAATACGACCACGGTTACCAATCATCGCTTTATCAGATGATGATACAGTCGAGAGTTTAAGAAAACTTATTCAGGTAGGTGTTTTTTATTGTGCATTAAAACCAATACAAATTGAAGAGATAGAGAAAGTGATAGATTCTCTTCCTAAGTTTAATCACTCAGTCAACTATTTGAATTTTTATGGATTAATAAAATGATCAATTTTTGAGAGGAATGATGATTATCAAAAAATTAAATCGGTCAGTGTTAATGTTTTTATTGCTTTTTTTAATTGTTTCTTCACACCTTTGTTATTCTCAGCAAGAGATGACAGAAAAAGATCAATACCAGATTGGACCTGATGAAAGGCTTCTGATTACGGTTCATATCTTTGGAGAAGTTAAAAAGACAGGAGAATTTTTAGTCCCAGATGATACAAATGTGCTGGAACTTATTTCAAAAGCTGGTGGACCTACTGAATATTCAAATTTAAAGAATATAAAGATAACTCGTGGATTGACGTCCCTCTTTGATCAAAGTGATTCTTTGATCCAAAAACGAGTTTTAAAAGTTAATCTAAAAAAAATTCTAAATAAGGAAGATTACAAGGATTATTTGCCGACACTTCAACCAGGAGATGTCGTTCGAGTCGGAAGAAATACATGGTTTACATGGCAATCAATTATAAGAGTGGCTTCTCAATTAGCGATTATCGCTCAGGTCTGGTACTGGTACAACCGAGTAGATTAAAACGATTACTCCAAATTTAATGTTAAAAGGTAAAGAGGCTAAATATGGATAATAATCAAAACGTTCAATTTGATTTTTATAAAACAATAAATATTCTTTTAAGAAGAAAATGGTTGATTATTGGTATAGGTAGTTTTGCAATAGCATTGGCACTTGCATTTAACCATTTTTCTACTTCTGTATACCAGGCGAGTACAACGATTGTTTTTGAGGAACTTGAAAGTCCTACTGCTTCGATAAGTCCTTTTAAAATATCGTTTAATAAAAATTTCATTATTAAGCAATTAGAGGAGATCGAAAGTCTTTCATTAGCAAAAGAAGTTGTCAAATTTTTGCCTTATGATATAACTAAGACATTTTCACTTCCTGAGAAGCCAATGCCTGGCTTTGATAGAGAAGAATATATTGCCAAAGAAATAAACAAGAGAGTCTCGGCGGGTTCAGTTAATAATTCTGAAGTCATTAAAATTGATGTAGAAGCTTATACTCCTCAAACTGCTAAAGTCATCGCAAATACATTTGCGCAAGTCCTGAAAAAGAGGAAATTGGATGTTAAAAGAGAGGAGACAAGTAAGGTTCGGGAAATTATTGAGGATCAATTAGTGGCATTTAAAAAGCAATTGGATAACGCAGAGATTGCATTGAAAGAGTTCAAAGAGCAAAGCAAAGTTACTGTAATTGATCGAGAGGCTGAGGAAATATATAAGCGGATAACTGAGGCAGAAATTAAATATAATCAAGCAAAGGCAGATTTTAATGCTGCTAAAAAACGATTCGCTTTAATTCAGAAAAAATTGGCTGATGAGCGTCAGGATTTGGTTCCAACAATAACAAAAATTACCAGTCCCTGGGCGCAGAAATTAAAACAGCAATTAGTTGATCTAGAAGTTCAGTATACAACATTAAAATTACAGGACTATTCCGATGATCATCCGAAAATGAAACGATTAAGGACGCAAATTCAAGAAACAAAAAATAATTTAAAACAGGAAAGTATGAAAATCGCTTCGGGGGAAAATATCGTCGATCCGATATCACAGATTGAAAAGTTTATGGAAGAATCTATAGCATTGGAAATCGAAATTCAAACCTATGCAGCCCAGGAAAAAGCACTGAGGAGAGTAATTGATAACTATAAAAAAAATCTAAATACAATGCCTGATAAGGAACTTCGTCTGGCTCAGTTAATGCGAGATAAAGATGTTAATGAAAAAATTTATACCATGCTTCTGCAAAAAAGAGAAGAAGCTAAAATTGTTGAAGCTGAAAAAGTAGGGAATATTCGAATTATTGATCCAGCTTCAACACCTGAGCATCCGATTAAACCTAAAAAAGCGCTTAATTTAATCATAGCAATTGTACTGAGTTTTGTAATCAGTATGGGCTTGATATTTTTCTTGGAATATATTGATAAAACAATAAAGACTGTTGAAGAAGCTGAACAGATTACTAATTTGAATATATTAGGTACAATTCCCCATATAAATTTTAAAAATATTGTTCTAAGAGACAAAAAGTTAAAAGGAATTAAAGAGGCGATAAATTTAAATTCTAATTTGGTAACGAAATACAATCCGAAATCGGCAGAATCTGAGTTCTTTCGAAATTTAAAGGCAAATCTCCAAATAGCCAGATTCGATTCTCCATTTAAAACAATCATGATTACGAGTGCAAATCCCGGTGAGGGGAAATCATTTATAAGTTCTAATTTGAGTATTACAACAGCTCAAATGGGATTGAGAACGCTTTTAATTGATGCTGACTTAAAAAAACCTGTTTTGCACACTACATTTCATAAAAGAAAAGAACCAGGGCTTGTTGATTTCTTGTTGTCTAAAAATGAAATTAATAATGATCCTCTATCTATCAATAATGAAGTGAATTGGCACCAAAATTTAATTATGTCTACTGGAATTGAAAATTTAGATATATTAGTATCTGGATCTAGTTCTTTGAATTCTTCAGGGATTCTGGCATCTTCAAAGATGAAAGAGCTCCTTGATGAACTAAAACATAATTATGATATCATTTTTATTGATACTCCACCAATCAACATTATTGCCGATGGAGGCATTATCAATTCTATCGGCGATGGATCAATTCTCGTTATTAAAGCCAACGGCAGTACATCCAGTGAAATTAAAAATGCCATAAAATTATTAAGAAGAGCAAATGATAATATTCTTGGAATCGTTCTCAATAGTGTTGATTTAAAGAACGGTTATTATAGTAAATACTATCATTACTATTTCGACAATAACAACGGTAATATAAAGCAAGAACAAAAAAACGCATATAATTTGGCGTCATGATTATTATGGTGAGGTGAGATATAAGATGGATTTAAATAATTTATTACACAATTTAAAAATATTTGTTAGGAACAGAGAACGACAAATATTTAAGCTATTTAAAAATACGCATATCAACTTTTGCCAGCTTGAAGAATTTCGAAAAAAACTCGTCTTGGAAAAACGAAGGGCTGAAAGATTTAGCTATCGATCATCCATCTTATTTTTTGATTTTACCAAAGTTATAAGTACGAATGGATTGTATAAAAAATTAGATCAAGAGGAAATAATCAGACTCCTTTGTACAAACATTAGAGAGACAGATTCTGTATGTTTGTATAAAAAAAACATGATCTTAATTTTATTACCTGATACAGATACTATTGGATCGCAGCTTGTTTGTAAAAGATTGCTTGATAAAATGAACAGATTTCATTCATCCTCAATGAAAATAAATCATGATGATTTTGAAATTGAAATTCTCACTTTCCCTGAAAAACAGTCGAACGAAATACTATTGAATGATTTAGTAATAAATAAAATTGAAAACAAAACAAATGCGGTAAGCTATTTTGAAAATTCATTCGATTCAAACTTTAGAAAAGATTGTTTTGAAAACTTAAATCTATGCGTGAGTACTTTTAATGGTTCCGCACTGGCGATACCAATCACTCGTATTTACTTTTGGGATCAACAATACCTATCAAATCTTTTATTATCATTAAAACTTTCAATTAAAAGAGTTATAGATATCATTGGCGCCATTTTGGGATTTTTATTGTTTTCTCCTGTTATGCTAATGACCGCTATTCTGATAAAATTAACTTCATCGGGTCCAATTCTTTTCAAACAGAGGCGAGTGGGGTATCGAGGACAATCATTTACATTTCTGAAGTTTAGATCAATGTATACTAATAGTAATGACGAGATTCACCAAAATTATGTAAAAAAATTAATCCAAGGCAAAAATCATGAAATTAATAACGGAAATGCTGAAAATCCGTTTTTCAAAATAAAACGCGATCCAAGAATTACTCCTTTAGGTCGAATTTTGAGAAAAACAAGTATTGATGAATTACCCCAATTAATCAATGTATTAAGAGGAGAAATGAGTCTGGTGGGACCCAGACCGCCAATTGAATATGAAGTTAAAGAATATCAAAATTGGCATTATCGCCGCGTTTTAGATGTAAAACCTGGGATAACGGGCTTGTGGCAAGTTTCGGGTAGAAGCAGAACAACTTTTAACGAAATGGTCAGACTTGATATTCAATATACACAAAACTGGTCTTTAATAATGGATTTTAAAATTCTATTTAAAACTGTCAAAGCAGTTGTTATGACTGAAGGATCTTAAAATATTTATTTTTCATATTGTAATTTAGGAGAAAAAAATGAACAAAATTAATGTTGCTGTTATCGGTTGTGGATACTGGGGACCTAATCTGATTCGAAATTTCGAGCAGATCCCTAAATGTAACATGAAAACCTGTTGCGACCTGGATGAAAATAATCTCAAAAGGATGAAATTACTTTATCCCAATATCGAGACAACGACAAATATTGAATCTATATTAAATGATTCATCTATTGATGCGGTAGCGATCGCTACTCCAGTTTATACACATAAAAAATTAGGAAAACTTTTTTTAGAAAATAATAAACATGTTTTCATTGAAAAACCCTTAGCGTCCTCATCTGAAGAAAGTATCGAGTTAATCACGTTAGCGAATAAATATGATCGCAGGCTTATGGTTGGTCATACATTTGAGTATACCGCTGCGGTAAATAAGGCTAAGGAAATTGTAGATAGCGGTGAATTGGGCGATATTTTCTATATCAGTTCGGTCCGAGTAAATTTGGGACTTTTTCAACCTGATATCAATGTCATCTGGGATTTAGCTCCTCATGATATTTCGATAATTTTATACCTTTTGAACAAATTTCCAATCACAGTAAGCGGACAGGGAAAAGCGCATTTCAGAAAGAATATCGAAGACGTTGCGACAACCACATTGAACTTTAACGATGGAACTATCGCTTTTATTCACAACAGTTGGTTAGATCCAGACAAGATTCGAAGAATTACTGTGGTTGGAAGTAAAAAAATGTTGGTGTATGATGACATTAGCATAAACGAAAAAATAAAAATTTATGATAAAGGAGTGGATACCCCACCTCAATATGATACTTATGCAGAATTTCACTTTTCCTATCGATATGGTGATATTTACACACCAAGAATTCAGGAGTATGAACCATTAGGACGTGAATGTGAACATTTTTTAGAATGCATTGAAGAAGGAAAAACTCCGAAAAGTGATGGTTACAGTGGATTGCGGGTAGTCTCCATTCTTGAGGCTGCAAATAAGTCTCTTCGTAATAAGGGATTACAACAAACAGTCGACTATGAAAAATATTTCTTAAATAAAAAAGTAGCATAAGGTATTAATTTATCCAAATGGGAACAGAAATGAAGTATCAAAAAATTGCAGAAGATGTGAAACTGGGAGATAATGTAAAAATATTTGACTTTGTAAATCTTTATGGATGCGAAATTGGTGATAGTACAAAAATTGGGACCTTCGTTGAAATTCAAAAGGGTGCCAAAATTGGTAATAATTGTAAAATCTCCAGTCATTCCTTCATCTGTGAAGGAGTGACCATCGAAGATAACGTATTTATCGGTCACAATGTCACTTTCATAAATGATGCGTATCCCCGTGCAACGACGAACGGAAAAATGCAGACGGAAGAAGATTGGGTTTGCATTCCAACTTTGATTAAAAGAGGCGCTTCAATTGGATCAAGTGCAACGTTGCTGTGTGGTATTACGGTTGGTGAAAATTCAATAGTCGGGGCTGGCAGCGTGGTAACAAAAGATGTCCCACCAGATACCATTGTTGCTGGAAATCCAGCTCGTGTCATTCGAAAAATTAATGAGAAGGTGGAAGAAAAAAATGAAACTACCATTTCTTGATCTTAAAGCACAATACAATTCATTACGTGATGAAATTGGAATTGCGATACAGCAAGTGCTGGATAATACAGCATTTGCAGGCGGTCCTTTTGTTGCTGAATTTGAAAAAAAATTTGCGACATTTTGTCAAGCTGAATCTACAATTGCTGTGAACAGTGGTACTTCAGCGCTCTGGATATCACTCATGGCGCTCGGAATCGAAAAAGATGA
>JABAOH010162403.1_pt5 | contig 15154 bp, 12 predicted proteins | sample 7062181 | NCBI WGS metagenome assembly JABAOH01 (sample SAMN14538630, study PRJNA623070) | marine sediment metagenome | biome: marine biome [ENVO:00000428]; feature: marine pelagic biome [ENVO:01000023]; material: deep marine sediment [ENVO:00002113]; isolation source: pool of 5 deep marine...
CGGGGCCAGGCGACCGGCCGCGGCGGCGGCTCCGGGTAGTCGCAGCCGTTCAGGATGCCGCTCAAGCGGCCCGCGGCGAACGCCGCCTGTAACAGCGACTCCAGGCCCTCGCCGCCGCCGGCCCCGGTGCGCGGGTCCGGCGGCTCGAGAATCTCCCTCGCGTAACTCGGCGAGACGGTGTTCAGGACATCGGCAGCACTGATGGCGCTCGCCATGAAATTGACGCAATCCGGGTAGCGCGGATCGGCCTGCGCGGCCCGCAGGCGCTGCGCCCCGGGAAACCATGCCTGCAGCGATGACCGGTGCCCGGCCTGCGGGCGGATGCCCTGATATGCCAGGTTGTGGATCGTGAACACCATGCGCACACGGGCCAGCGCGCCGTTACGGGGCGCACGCGCGCGCAGGGCGGGCAGCAGTCCGGCGTGCCACTCGTGCAGGTGCAGGACATCCGGCGCGGTGTTGGCCTGCTCCACCCAGGCGGCCACGGCGGCATTGAAGAACGCGAATTTACCGGCGTCGGTCGCATAGGCCTCGCCCGGCGGGTCCGCATCGTAGATGCGCCCCGGTCCGCGGGGCCGCAGCAATGCGTGCTCGATCACGAACTGCTCGACCGGCGCGCGATCCGGACCCAGCCTGAAGACGGCCGCGCGACGCGGGCGGCCCCCGAAGCTCAGCGCCACGCGCCGATGCCGGCGCGCACCCGGCAAGCGGTGCAACACGCCGTAGGCGGGCGTCACGACCCGCACGCGCAGGCCCTGCTCGGCCAGTGCCAGCGGCAGGTGGTGCAGCACATCCCCCACCCCGCCGACCTTGCCGCCCGGCAACGCGCCGTTCTCGGCCGCCACCAGCCAGATGTAAGAGGCTTTCTCGGTCATCGCTTCGGATCGGTCCCAACAAGCGTTACGGATTCGCTCGCCTAGCGCGTGTGGTGGAGTTCCTGGCCCAGCATGTCGGGGGTCACCAGCGTCCGGCCGCCCTCGGTCACCCGGAACCCGCGGGCCCGGTCGGCTGCGTGGTCGATGCCGATCTCCATGCCTTCGGGTATCACGGCGCCGCGATCGACGATGGTGCGGCGCAAGTGGCAATGCTTCATGACCTGGCAATCCGGCAGCACCACCGACTCCTCCACCACGCTGTGCGAATGCAGCTTGCAGTTGGAGAAGATCAGCGATTTCCGCACGCTGGCCCCCGAGATGATGCTGCCGGCCGAAACCAGCGATTCGAAGGCCTCGCCCCGCCGGCCCGGATGATCGAAGACGAATTTGGCCGGCGGCAGTTGGTACTGGTGGGTGTAGACGGGCCACTGGTGGTCGTACAGATCCAGTTGCGGCGACACCGAACACAGCTCCATGTTGGCCTCCCAGTAGGCGTCCAGCGTGCCCACGTCGCGCCAATAGGCCTGCAGGCCGGTTTGCGGATCCCGAAACGGGTACGCGAATACGCGGTGGCGGTCGATGATCGAGGGGATCACGTTCTTGCCGAAATCATGCTCGGAGCTGGCATCGTCGGCGTCCTGGATGACCTGTTCGTACAGGAAGTCGGTGTTGAACACGTAGTTGCCCATGGACGCCAGGCAGACATCGTCGCGTCCCGGCAGGGGCGCGGGCTCCTCCGGTTTTTCGTCGAACGCGATCACGCGCCCCGTCTCGTCGACCGTCATCACCCCGAGTTGACCGGCCGCCTCCTCGCGCGGCACCTCGATGCAGCACACCGTCATGTCGGCGCGCTGCTGCGCGTGCCAGGCCAGCAGCGGGCCATAATCCATCTTGTAGACGTGGTCGCCAGCCAGAACCAGGACCAGCGTGGGCCGGTGCGTGCGGATGATGTCGAGGTTCTGGTATACCGCATCAGCCGTGCCCTGGTACCACTCGCCGCCGACCCGCTGTGAGGCGGGCAGAATCTCGACGAACTCGCGCTTGCCGGCCTGGAAACCGGACCAGCCGTGCACCAGGTGGCGGATCAGCGAATGGGCCTTGTACTGGGTGAGTACGCCGATGCGGCGCACGCCGGAGTTGATGCAGTTCGAAAGCGGAAAATCGATGATCCGCATTTTGCCACCGAAGTAGACGGCCGGCTTGGCCCGCCAGGTGGTCAATTCGAACAGCCGCGATCCCCTGCCCCCCGCCAGGATCAGCGCCAGCGTCTGGCGCGTCAGGAGGCTGACGTTGCGGCCGTGATCGACCAGGCCGAGGCTGTTCATGGCGTTGTCTCCAAAGGGCAGGACCTACGGCCCCAAAGTGTAGCGGAAATGGCTAGCTACGGGAGGCCGACTCCACCTCCCCAGCGACCGATTCGATGAACGCGGGTGTGAGCTGGCCCGCCCGCAGGCGCCAGCGCCAGTTGCCGTGGGTGCTGCCCGGAACATTGAAACGCGCCTCCGGACCCAGGCCGAGAAAGTCCTGCATTGGCGCAATCGCGAGGCGGGCGGGGGTGGCAAAGGCCAGCCGGATGAGGTCACGGTGGATGGTGGCGGGCGCCCCGCCCGTCAGCCGCAGGGCATTGGCCCGCGTGGCGCGAATCTCCCGCCCGCTGCGCGGGTCCCCGGGATGGCCCCAGTACCAGCCGCGCGTGGTGTCGTTGTCGTGGGTGCCGGTGTAACACACCGTGTCCGGCTCGATCTGCGCCGGATCGAAATCCGGTTCGTCGATGTCGAATTGCAGCACTCGCATCCCCGGTATGCCGTGGCGCCGACGCAGGGCATCGACCTCCGCGGTGATCACGCCCAGGTCCTCGGCCACGATGCCCAACCGCCCCAGCGCCGCCTCCATGGCCTCGAACAGTGCATCGCCCGGCCCTGGCTCCCAGGCCCCCTGCCGGGCGGTCTCGGCGCCAAACGGCACTGACCAGTACGCCTCGAAGCCACGGAAGTGGTCGATGCGAACCCTCTCGCACATCGCCAACGCGTGCCCCACGCGCCGGGTCCACCAGCGATAGCCATCCGCGGCCTGGCGGTCCCAGTCGTACAGGGGATTGCCCCACAGTTGGCCGTCCGCGCTGAAATAGTCCGGCGGCACGCCGGCGACGCGGGACGGCCGCCCCCGCCGATCGATGCGCAGCAGCTCACGGTCCGCCCAGGCATCCGCACTGTCGAGGGCAATGTAGATGGGCAGGTCACCGAACAGCTGCACGCCGCGCCGGGCGGCATGCCGGCGCAGCGCCAGCCATTGCTGGTGAAACAGGAACTGTATGAGCTTGACCTGGTTGATTGCCGCCTGGTGGCGAGCGCCGACCCTGCGCAGGGCGCCGCGATGGCGGTGCGCGTAGCGGCGCTTCCACTCCGGCCAGGGGCGCTCGCCGTGCAGGCGCTTCAGGATCCGGAACAGCGCATAATCCGCCAGCCACCCGGTATCGTTGGCGTGCAGAAAATCCTCGTAGTCCGCCTTCAGGCCGGACGCCGCGCGCGCGGGAAACCGCGCCACCGCGCGCTCCAGCAATGCCCGCTTGGCGGGGATCACCCGCCCATAGTCGACCGCGTCGCGCGGCAATTCCGCCAATGGCTCCAGTTCGGTCGCCTCGAGCAGGCCCATGCGCACCAGCGGCTCCAGCCCCACCAGCAGCTCGTTGGCGGCAAACGCAGACAACGGCTGATAGGGCGAATCGCCATACGCCGTGGGCCCCGTCGGCAGGAATTGCCAGGTCGACAGGCGCATCGCCGCCAGCGTGTCCACGAAGGCCAGCGCCGCATCTCCCACATCGCCGATGCCGGACGGTCCGGGCAACGAGGTCAGGTGCAACCCGACGCCGGCCTTTGGCGTGCGGGGCAGGACCGGCTCTGCCTGCGCCCCCGAGCGGCGCTCGGTACTCAAGCCCGGCGCTGCCGCAGGCCTTGCAGCATCCGGCCAGCCCGGTAGCTCGCGCCCAGCAGGCCGGCCTGTGGATGCAGGACCAGCAGGGTCGGAATCGTCTCCATCAGCGAACGGTGACGACCCTTGTTTTCAAAGCCCGCGCGGAAGCTGCTGGCCTTGAGGAGATCGGGATAGCGGGTCACGATGCCGCCGGCAATGTAAACGCCATCGTAGGCCCCGAGCATCAGGGCCAGGTTTCCGGCCACCTGTCCGAGGGCCTCGAAGAACAGCTGCAGCGCCTCGGCGGCAAACCGATCGCTGTTGGCCAGCGCCCGCTCGAAGATTTCAGCCGCATTGGTACGCCGGCCCCGCTCGCCGTGAATCCCGCGCACGGCCCAGTAGATGTTTTCCAGGCCCGGCCCTGACAGCAGGCGTTCGTCCGACACGCGCTCGAAGCGCTCCCGCAACAGCTTCAGGACTTCCAGTTGCAATGGGTTCTCCGGTGCAAAGCCCACATGGCTGCCCTCGCCAACCACGGGGTAAATGTCGCCGCCCCGCCCGATCAGCCCGGCGCAGCCCAGCCCCGTCCCGGGCCCGAGCACCGCGACGTTGAACTGCTCCCGGCCCTGCAACCGGGGCTCTGGCGAACCGATCCGGGTGACCTCCTCGGCCCGCAGGAATGGCAGGGAACAGGCGATGGCCTCGAAATCATTCATCAGGCACACCTGCGCGGATTGAAAGCTCTCGGCCAATGCCGCGCTCTCCAGGGTCCAGTGGTTATTGGTGAAGCGCACCTTATGGTCGACGATCGGCCCGGCGGCGGCCAGGCAAATGACCGCCGGCTGGGTCGTTCCGGTCTGCTCGAGATAGGCCGCGATGGCCAGCTCGGCGGTCTCGAAATCCGCACATTGCAGGGCGAGCACGCGTTCGTAACCCGGCCCGTCCGGGCTGGCCAGGGCAAACCGGGCATTGGTGCCGCCGATGTCGCCGATGAGCAGCCTCGGTTCAGACATGCCGACCTCCTGCCAGCCCCGCCCGCCGCGAAAATGCCGGCCGGCGGGCGGATCGTTCGCACCCACGGCGCAAGCCTGGTTTCGACTGAGGTCTGTAGATCATGGCCCGTTGTGATTGCAAGTGGCAGGGCGGCACGCTCACGCCGCCCTTCTGCCGGATTCTCATTCTACTGAAATTCGCATGCGGCGAGCGCGCCGCCGGGCCCATACTGCGGCTGCCGCCCCGGCCTGTGACGCAGCCCCGGCGGTGCCTGCAGTAAAATGGCCGGGGATGCCGCAGCACGGGACCGTGAGAACGCGATGAACGAAATCCGCCAGGTTGAATTTGCCGCCAAGGATCAGCCCCTGCGCGACGATGTCAGCATCCTCGGGCAATTGCTGGGCGAGGTGCTGGTGGAGCAGCACGGCCCGGAACTGCTGGAGCAGGTGGAGTCGGTGCGCCTGGCCGCCATCCGCCGGCGGGAGGACCAGCCGGAGCACAGCGAGGCCCTGGACGAGCAGCTGACCCGCCTGCCGGTGTCCCGGATGCTGCTCATCATCCGGGCCTTCTCAACCTACCTGCGCCTGGTGAACCTGGCCGAGAAGGTGCATCGTATCCGACGCCGGCGGGCGTATCTCCAGGACCCCGTCGTACCCCAGCGCGGCAGTCTGCGGGCCGCCTTCGCCGAGCTGCAGGATGCCGGGGTGAGCCTGGAGCGCCTGCAGGCGGCGCTGGGCGCGCTGCGCATCCAGCCGGTGCTGACCGCCCACCCGACCGAGGCCACGCGCCGCAGCCTGCTGGAAAAGGAATACTCCATCATCCTGCGCCTGGTCGAGCGCATGAACCCGGACCTGACGCCACGCGAACGGGAGCAGGCGCTGGCGCGCATTCGCGATGCGGTCACCGCCGGCTGGCAGACCCGCGCCATGCCGCACAAGCGCCCCACGGTCGCCGACGAACTGGACAGCATCCTGTTCTACCTCACGGACATCCTGTTCCGCGTCGTGCCGCCCTTCTACGAGGCGTTGCACGAGGCCCTGGCCGCGTCCTACCCGCCCGCCGCGAGCCCGCAAGGCGTCAACCTGCTTCGCTTCGGGTCATGGGTCGGCGGCGACATGGATGGCAACCCGAACGTCACGGCCACCACCATCCTTGAGACCCTGGCCGCACAGCGGCGGGCCGTCATCCGCTGCTACCTGCCCGAGGTGCGGCGCCTCGGCCGTTACCTGAGCCAGACCCGCGGCGAGGCGGCCTTCAGCGCGGAACTGGACCAGCGCCTGGCGGAGTACCTGGATCGGTTCCCGGCCGTGCTGGAGCAACTCCCCGAGCGACATCGGGACATGCCCTATCGGTGCCTGCTGCAGGTGGCGGCATTCCGGCTTGCGGCAACCGCCGACGATGCAGAGGGCGCCTACCGCTCCCCCGACGACTGGAGCCGGGACCTCGCCCTGGTGGCGGATAGCCTGGCGGACCACCGCGGTGAACACGCCGGGCTGTTCGGAGTGCGGCGGCTGGCCATGCGCGCGCAAGCCTTCGGCTTTCACCTCGCCACCCTCGATATCCGCCAGGATGCGCTGCTGCATCGCCAGGTGATGGGCGAGTTGCTGAACGACGAGCGCTGGATGCAGCGCCCGGCGAAAGAACGCGCCGCGCGCCTGGCCCGGCACCTGGCCGCCAGCGAGACCCCGGAAGCCGCCGGCGATGCCGATCGCTCGAAGCGTGCTCGCGAGACGCTGCGTGTTTTCGAAGCCATTCGGGCAGGGCGGCAGCGCTTCGGGGATCCATCGGTGGGGCTGTTCATCGTCAGCATGACCCAGGGCCCCGACGATGTCCTGACGGTGCTGGCGCTGGCGCGCATGGCAGGCCTGGCCAACGGCGAGGCGGTGCCGCTCGATGTCGCGCCGTTGCTGGAGACCATCGACGACCTGGCCGCGGGAGTGGAAATCCTCGACGCCCTGTTGGCCGAGCCCGCCTACGCAGAGCACCTGCGGCATCGCGGCGGCCGCCAGGTCATCATGGTCGGCTATTCCGACAGCAACAAGGACGGCGGCATCGCGGCCGCGCGCTGGGCCTTGCACGAGGCCCAGAGTGCGCTGGTGGAAGCCGGCCGGCGACACGGGGTGGAACTGGTGTTCTTTCACGGCCGTGGCGGCACCGTCAGCCGCGGCGGCGGCAACATGGTAGACGGCATCGCGGGCGCCCCGCCCGGCTCGGTCGGCGGCTACCTGCGCGTGACGGAGCAGGGCGAGGTGATCAACCAGAAATACGGCGTGCGCCCGATCGCCCTGCGCAACCTGGAGCTGGTGACCAGCATCACGCTGCTGCACGGCCTGGTCGACGTGGGGCAACACCCCGGCCCCCACATGCCGGACATCATGCGCAGCCTTGCCCACGCTGCGCGTGCGCGGTTCCGGCAGCTCGTTTACGAGGAGCCGGATTTCGAGGCATTTTTCCGCGCGTTCACGCCCATCGACGTCATCGAGCGCTTGGCGATCGGTTCACGCCCCGCCGCGCGCCGCGGCGGGCAGGGCATCGGCAACCTGCGAGCGATTCCGTGGGTGTTTTCCTGGGCGCAGGTGCGGGTCGGATTGCCGGGCGTGTTCGGCATGGGCAGCGCCCTCGCCCAGGCCCGCGCGGAGCACGGCATCGAGGCGCTGCGGGACATGTACGAGCGCTGGAACTTCTTCCACGGCCTGGTCAACGACGTCGAGATGGTGCTGGCCAAGTCCGAACTCGGGATCGGGCGCCGCTACGTCGAGCTCGTCGAGCCGGACCTGCGCGGCCTGTTCGACCAGATTGCCGCCGAATTCGGGTTGGCGACCGACCTGATCCTGGAACTGAAGCAAAGTCCCCGGTTGCTCGACGATCAGCCCATGCTGCGCCGCAACATCCGCCTGCGCAATCCCTATGTCGACCCCCTGCACATCCTGCAGATCAACCTGCTCGAGCGCTGGCGGGCCGGCGCACGCACGGACGACGCCTTGCTCGATGCGCTGAAATCCAGTGTCAATGGCATTGCGCTCGGCATCCAGAATACCGGTTGAGGGCCGCTTGGCCAGCCCTGAATTCCAGTAGAATGGCCGACGTTCGAAGTTCACGCCAGAGCCTTGACGGTGCCGCTGATCCTGCTCATTGAAGATAACCATGACATCGCCGCGATGGTCGGGGAGCACCTCGAGCAGGCCGGTTATGAAATGGACTTCGCAGCCGATGGCATCACCGGGCTGCACCTGGCGGTCACCCAGGATTTCGACGCCATCATCCTCGACCTGATGCTGCCGGGCATGGACGGGCTGGAGATTTGCCGCAAACTGCGCAGCGAGGCCGGCAAGACCACGCCCATCCTCATGCTGACCGCCCGCGACACGCTGGAGGACAAGGTCAGCGGGCTCGATGCCGGCGCCGACGACTACCTCGTCAAGCCGTTCGAGATGGACGAGCTGGATGCACGCTTGCGCGCCCTCCTGCGCCGGGCCGGCGGCGAGGTCGCGGCCGGCGTCCTGCGCGTCGCGGATCTGCGGGTGGATACCGGCACGCTGGAAGTCAGCCGTGCCGGCCAGGCCCTGAGCCTGGCGCCGATCGGGCTCAAGCTGCTGATCGCGCTGATGCGGGCCTCACCGCGGGTGCTCAGCCGCCAGGCGCTGGAACGCGAGGTGTGGGGAAGCGTCGCGCCGGACAGCGATGCCCTGCGCAGCCACCTGTACAACCTGCGCAAGGTGATCGACAAGCCTTTCGGGCACCCGCTGCTGCACACCGTGGCCGGCATGGGCTACCGGCTGGCCGAACGCGATGGCGATTGAGCGGGGCCTGACCCGGCGCCTGGGCCGGGAGCTGTTGCTGCAGGCGGTCTATATCAGCCTGGCGGTGCTGGTGGGGGTGTTCGTCGCCGCGCGCCTGATGGAGGATGTGCTGATCGAGCAGGCCCTGCGGGGCGAGGCGGAATATTACTGGCAGCGGGAGACGCAAGCCCCGGGCGGGCCGTTGCCTGACACCAAGAACATGACCGGCTACCGCGAGGGCGTCGGCGCCGGCGTGCCCCCGGAACTGGCCGGGCTGCCGCCGGGTTTCCACCGCCGGGAGGAACCGCGCGAAACCCTCACCTATGTCACCGACCATGCCGCGGGCCGCCTGTACCTGGTGTTCGAGGTGGAACAGGTCAACGAGCTGGTGGTGCTGTTCGGCATCATTCCGCTGGCCCTGGTGCTGACCGTCATCTACCTGTCCCTGTTCAGCGCCTACCGGGTTTCGCGGCGCGCGGTCTCGCCGATGATCAGCCTCGCCGCCCAGGTCGAGCAACTGGACCCGGCCGCACCCGACCCCGCCGTGCTGAAGCGGATTCCCGCCCTGGAGACGAGCGACGAGATACGCGTGCTCGCCGACGCGCTGCAAGGCCTGGTCCAGCGCGTGGGCGAATACGCCGAGCGGGAACGCAACTTCACCCGGGACGCCAGCCACGAATTGCGCACGCCCCTGACGGTGATCAAGATGGCCGCGGACCGGCTGCTCAAGAACGAAGGATTGGCGGCGGGCGACCGGGAGACGCTCGACCGAATCCGCAAATCGGTGGAGGACATGGAGCGCCTCACCGCCGCCTTCCTGCTGTTGGCGCGCGAATCCGGCGAGGGCCTGGCCCGGGACTGGGTATGCGTGAACGAGGTGGTCGCCAGCGAGCTGGAGCGCGCCCGGCTTCTCCGGCCGGCCAGCAATGTCCGCACCGAGGTCCTCGGGGCGGATCGGGTGCGGGTGCTGGCGCCGGAAAAGGTGCTGGAGAGCGTGATCGGCAACCTCCTGCGCAACGCGCTGGCCTATACCGACGACGGCTCGGTCACGGTGCACATCGGGCCGTCTTCGGTCACCATCGAGGACACCGGCCCCGGGCTGGGAAAAGGTGACGTGCAGAGGATGTTCGAACCGTTCGTGCGCAACCACCGCCAGCGCGGCGGATTTGGCGTGGGCCTGACCATCGTCAAGCGCCTCACGGACCGCTTCGCGTGGCCGGTGCGCATCGACAGCGAACCGGGCCGTGGCACGCGGGTGACGGTGTCGTTTCCCGGGGCGCGCACCGAGCCACAGCCGCCGGCAGCTCCCGCGGCCTGATCGGCGGGCGAGCACGACCTTCACGCCATTTTCACGGCGCGGCCACGCCGCCTTCACGGACGCACCGTAATACTTGGGACGTCATTGCGGGAGGTCATGCCATGAAACACGTTCTCAAGAATCTCGGATTGTTCAAGCTGGGCTGGCTGGCCTGCGTGATGTCGGCCGCCGCGGGGCAACCCGGGTTCGGCGCCATCGCCGTGGCGGCGGTGGTCGCCATACACCTCGCCGGAACCGCCGCGCCCGTCAAGGAGGCCCTGTTGCTGCTGGCGGCCGCCCTCATCGGCATCGCCTGGGAATCGGTGCTGGTGGCCGCGGGCCTGGTGAGCTACCCCGCGACCGGCAGCGCTGGCTGGCTGGCCCCCTACTGGATCGTAGCCATGTGGGTGCTGTTCGCCACTACCGTCAACCACGGCCTCGCATGGGTCAAGCGCAACTGGATGGTGGCCGCCATCGCGGGCTTGCTCGGCGGGCCGGCCGCCTTTTTCGGCGGCGCCCGGCTGGGCGCGGTGGAGTTCAGCGAGCCGGTGCTGGCGCTGGCGGTGATCGGTGCCGGCTGGGCAATCCTTCTGCCGGTGCTGGTGTTCATCGCCGACAGCCTCATCGACAGCGCCTTGCTCGAGCCATCGAACAGCCAGCGGCGGGCCGGCAGGCCAGACCCGATCGCGGACCACGGCCTGCAATCGCATGGCTAACGGCCTGGTCCGAAGCCTGCTGGCCATCCTGCTCGCCGCAACGTCCGCCGTGGCGTTCCCGGCCGGCGAAGCGCTGCACGGCACGCCCGGCGCGGAGCAGGTGTGGCGCTTTCGGGTGTTCCTCGACCGGCGCGAGATCGGGTTCCACGAATTCCGGGTTGCGGGCGACGCCGCAGCGCAAACCGTGCACTCGACCGCCGAGTTCGACGTTCGCTTCCTGTTTTTCAAGGCCTACCGCTACCGGCACCACAATCGGGAGACCTGGCAGGATGGGTGCCTGCGACGGATCGAGGCGGTCACCGACGAAAACGGGCGCATCCATCGCGTCGCGGGCGCCCCGTCCGAAGACGCATTCATGGTCGTAACCGGCGGTGAAGTCCGGACCCGCGTCGATGGCTGTGTCCGCTCATTTGCCTACTGGAACGCGGGTTTGCTGGATACGGCGGGGCTGTTGAATGCGCAAACCGGCGAGGTTCAGCCGGTCAATTTCGAGCGGCGCGGCGATGCGTGGATCGATATCGCCGGCGAGCGGGTGTTGGCCGAGCAGGTGGCGCTGGTCATGCGCGAGGGCACCATCACGCTGTGGTACGCGGTGCAGGACGGGCGCTGGCTGGCCCTGGAGGCCCCTGCGGCAGGCGACCGGGTGCTGCGCTACGAGCCTGTGGCAGTGCCTGGCGCCCCCTATCCCGATCGCCAAGTTGCCATGCACTAAGGCGCGGGCCGCCCGGCACCCGCCGGGCTCGGCGCTCGGCCCCTGGCCGGTTTCGAGGCGCTTCAACTGGTAGACTCGTTCCGATCCAAGCCTGCTTCGGAACCCGACATGCATCATCTGACCCATGCCACGGAACGAGCCGCACTGGCCCTCGCCCTCATCCTGCTGCTGACGAGCGCCCGCATCTCCGCCCAGGAATCACCGTTTGCCAGCCCGCTGCCCGAAAGCCCGGGCCCGCTGGCCGCAGATGTTCTGCCGCCCGCGGAAGAAGCGCGACGGATGGTAGCGATGATGGGGGGCGCCGTTGCCGTCCGCGCGGCGGCCGCCGAAGCCGCAGCCAGCACGAGCGCGGCGGATTGGGCGTGGTCGATGCGGTTGACCGCGCTGCTGCTTGCGCTGGATGGGGGCGACCGGGAAGCACTGCGGATCCGCGGGGATGCCGCCCGGGCCCTGGCCACGCAAGCCGCCACACCGGACCGACGCGAGGCGTATCTCGCCGAGGTGCGGACCACCGAGCGGTCGCTGCAGGCTCCAGGGCCAGCGGATGGCAGCGTGGCTGCCGCGTCCGCCGCGGAGGCAGCCGGCGGCCGCCACGCGGCACATGCCGGACCGCTCAGCCTGCCCGCCGCCGACCCATGGAACATCGCCAGCAACTATGCGAGCTTCGCCCTCGCGGACGCGTCCTGGACCATCGACGAGGATTTTCCCGGCACCAAGCTGGTGTTTGACGGCCGCTACGCGCTGCGGCGCGGTCGTGGCGACCCACCCAGCCGGGACTGCGACTGCCAGCCGCGTCCGACGCCACAGAAGATGGTCGGCACCGTGGGTGCGCACCTGCAATGGGGCGAGGGCGAGGCCGATATCGAGTACGCACGCCTGTCGCTGGCCGCCCTGTCCTATCAGTGGGACTATGGGCCCCGTTCGGGCCGCTTGCGTCCCTACCGCGATACGCTGGAGTGGGGGGTGCTGCAGGGCGGCAAGGACGATCCACTGGGCGTGGATTCCTACGTCGAGCTGACGCTGCTGCGGTTGGCACGCTCCTGGTACTACCAGTCCGAGGGGTCGCCATGGCTGTTCACCCTGGGCGCGGACCTGTCGGGCGGGTACGCCTGGGCGGATTCGATCGATGACACCTACCAGGACGTTTCCAACCCGGTCGTCGGCAGCTCGATCCGGTTCGGCGTGAGCCGCAGCGGCTGGGGCCAGGTTTATGCGGAACAGCGGGTGAACAACGGCTTCACCCTCAGCAGCCCGGCACGCGGCGGCGCGGTCTCCCGCGAGGCCCGCTTCCGCTTCGGCTACCTGCACCGGCTGCACCGCTGCCTGACGCTGGACCTGTTCGTGGAAAAACGGTCATTCAATTTCTCCGACCCCGACTTGCCCGACCTCTACACCAAGAGCAAACGCACCGGCGCCGCCCTGGGCTGCGCGTTCTAGGCCCGCCGGCACCAGGACGGGGCGTCGCCGCTGGAATGCGGGAGGCCGGCGCCGCCAAATTGTTTACCGTCCCGGTGCTCTGGCATACTGCGTCCGGAATCCGCCGGGGAGCCCGTGCCGCATGGGCAAGATCAGCGTCCATACCGACCACTTCAGCGACGCCGCGCAGGCGCTCGACGAGATCGAGGCAGCCGGCTGGCACGTGGTGGAAATGGACGTGCCGGCGGTGCGCAACGAGAGCCACTGGCACACCTTCTCGACCCGGATCTATATCCTCGAGGGCGTACTGAACATCACCGACAGCGCCCGTGACCGGGTCCTGCAGGCGGGCCCGGGCAGCCGGGTGGATGTTCCTGCGCGGGTCCTGCACAGCGAGGATTCCGCCGGCTATCGCATCGTCGCCGGCATGAGCGTCGACCCCGCCACCCTCATCGGGCCGATCGACCTCGACCCCGCCGACCTCTGAAGCATGCCGCCCGGCGCAGGCCCGACGGGGCCATGGCCGCCGCCGCGACCCCTTCGGTGATTTTTGAGTTTTATTCAAATGATTGGGGAAATTCCTGCATTTTGGGGTACCATAGTCCGGTCAGCGGCCCTGGGACTGGCTGCGGCATATAACAGACGCTCACGATGGGGAGGCGTTACCATGACTCGCAAGTTACTGAAATCCCTTTTTGTTTTTTCACTGCTGGCCGCATCGTGGCCGGTGGTGGCGCAGGAAGAGGCCGACGAAGGCGCGGCCGGCTCCACGCTCGAGGAGGTGATGGTTACCGCCACCCGTCGCGGTGAGCAGGACATCATGACCACGCCGGCTGCGATCACGGCACTGGACGGTGCGGCGGTTGAAAAGTACGCGCTGCGCGACCTCAACGACATCGCGGTCTCGGTGCCCGGCCTGTCGGCCGGCACGGTCTCGGCCTTCAACTCCTCGCAGTTCGCCATGCGCGGCGTGACCGAGACCACCATCATCATCTACAAGGAATCGCCCGTGGCGGTGACGCTGGACGAATTCACCATTCCGCACATCCAGACCTCCAACCTGGAGATGTTCGACATCGAGGCCATCGAGGTGCTGCGCGGCCCGCAGGGCACGCTGTTCGGCAAGAACACCACCGGCGGCGTGATCGCCGTGCGCACCAAGCGGCCGGTGCTGGAGGAGAACAGCGTCGAGGTGCAGGCCCAGTTCGGCGATTTCGGTACCCGCAAGGTCAACGGCGCGCTCAACCTCGCCCTCGGCGATACCGCAGCATTTCGTTTCGCGGGCATGTGGCTGGAGTCCGATGGGTATTATGAGAACGGTGCGCCTTTTGGGCCCATCGGCCAGGGGATCATCCCGTTCAACACCGTCGAGCACTTCGGCAAGTCCGGCCCTGGCGATGGGCGCGACCTGGGCGGTGACGACGTGTTCTCCGGCCGGGCCAAGCTGCTGTGGCAGCCCAGCGACGACGTAAACCTCGTATTCCAGTATGAATACGTGCGGGATGACGGCGACTCTCCGCCGATCGTGCAGAGTTCAACACCCGGCTACATTTTCCCGCTTTGGAATTATCCGGCAGCGCAGAACCTTCCCGGGGACCTGCTGGACAATGCCGGCAGCAGCTTGCGCTGTGATGCGGACCCGGCCGGAGTTTGCATTACCGCGGGCCATCAGGTCGACATCGATGGCTTCTATCTCAACGGCGACTGGCGCATCAACGACGACTACACGTTGTATTTCAATGCCGGCCGGCGCGAGCAGGAATCCCGACTGCCCTCGTCCTACGTCGGCCAGACAGGCCCGATTTCCGGATTCGACGCCACCCGCGACGATGACCGCGAGACCAGCCAGTTCGAGGCCCGTATCGGGTCCAGCCTGGACGGTAACTTCAACTTCACCGCCGGCATCTATTACCAGGAGGACGACACCGAGTTTTGCGTGCTGCAGTACGTAGGCTTCCTGGACGGCTTCTTCCTCGGCACACCGGCCGATTACTGGAACACCTTCCCACGGATCCTGTGCAACAAGCAGGACGCAGAAGCCAAGGCCGCTTACATCGACGGCACCTGGCAGGCCACGGACAAGCTGTCCGTGACCGCGGGCTTCCGCTACACCAACGAGGAGAAGGCCTGGGCCGGGCGCCCAATGCGGCAGTTCCTGGACGGCGTGCCACTGCTCGACATTCTCAACCAGCCGCTGGACGCGGTGAACTTCAATCGCTTCCCGGATGGGGTCGTGTATGACGACGAGGATTGGACCGAGCCGACTTACCGCCTGGTGTTCGGATACGACTTTAGCGACGACCTTTACGGCTTCTTCGGCTATTCGCGCGGCTTCAAGTCCGGCGGCTACAACGACCAGCTGGGTACCCAGCTCGACCCGATCACGCCGCTGGCCGCGCGGCCCACGGATCCCGAAATCGCCGATTCCTTCGAAGGCGGCATCAAGAGCACCTTCG
>JABAOH010012508.1_pt1 | contig 15151 bp, 15 predicted proteins | sample 7062181 | NCBI WGS metagenome assembly JABAOH01 (sample SAMN14538630, study PRJNA623070) | marine sediment metagenome | biome: marine biome [ENVO:00000428]; feature: marine pelagic biome [ENVO:01000023]; material: deep marine sediment [ENVO:00002113]; isolation source: pool of 5 deep marine...
TGCGGGCTCGCAGAGCCCGCCTACAGGGCGGAACGTGCGGGCTCGCAGAGCCCGCCTACAGGTCGGCTTTACCAACTCAGAGCGTTTCCGCGGTTTCCGCGGCGGGGTGGTGGTCGACGGGTCGCAGCGATTGGCGGCCGTCGCGGCGGAGGAGGACCTGGGGTCCCGGGGGTGGGTCTTTGGCGAAGCGAAGCAGGAGCGCTCCGGCGGTTTCCAGGGCGAGATCGTCGACCGTACCGACGAGCAGCACGGTGGGGCCCGCGAAGTTCGCCGGTTGCAAGACCGCCGCCGCTCGACTGTCCGGTCGCCCTGCAAGGTACTCCAGCAGTTGATTCTCGTCTGCGCGACGTCCGATTACCGCTTTGGTCGCGGATGTCAGCCGCAGATGCCGGCCGACTTTCAGCAGTTCGAAGTCCCAGGGTGTATTTTTCTTGTCCATTTTCAGCAGGTCAAAGACGCGGGGGGCGAACGTTTTTTCGGTCAGTGCGCAGCCGGTGGAGGGTGAGGGGATTTCATCGGCTGCGAAGCCGAAGCGTTGGGCGAGTGCGATGAGACCTTTTCGGGAGCGTCCGCTGAAGGCATGCAGTTGTTCTCGGTCGACCTGGCCCTCCTGTTCGGGGAGTGTGGGTGGCAGGAGTTTGGCGGACAGCGGTCGCAGCAGTCGTCCTTGCAGTCCGCTGTGCCATTCGATGACGCGCAGGTCGCGCCGTTTTTGGCTGTTGGGCCGCTGTCCCAGCACTTCGCCGCTGACCACCAGCGAGGCCCCCACTTGCCGCATGTACTCGCTTGCTCGCTGAAACATGTAAATCCGACAATCGACGCAGGGATTGGCCCCTCGTCCGTAACCGAACTGGGGCCGCCGTACCCGTTGGAGGTATTCGTCTTCGGCATGCAGAGCGGTCAGTGTGATCCCCAGCCGTCTGGCTGCCTGGGAGGCCTGGTCCTGGCAGCAGGTGAACAGCGTGCGGAAGTTGAGCGCTTCGACTTCGATCCCTTGCTGTTGCAAAGTGCGCACGGCAAGAATGCTATCAAGGCCACCGGAGAGGAGGGCTACGGCGCGGGTCGACATGTTCGTGTGCGGTGATTTGTGCGTGGGGGGTGAATCTTGGGGTGGATGAAACACATTGGCTGATGGCGGCGGCCGCCGGGGGCTGATGGGGTGATTTGGAACAGGAGGCCGCCGCGGCCATCCCGCCGTGCCGCGAAGGACTCTCCCTTCTCCTGGCCCCGGCAACACGGCCAGGATCCCATGAAAACCATGACCCGATCCCTGCCCGGCCACTTACCTGCATCAAGACCGTTCAACTGCCACCTCGAGCAACCCCATCAGAGGCGGCAAAATCACGGGAATGCCTTGGAAATGAACGATCCAACGCATACAAGGCGCTGGGAACTTTGTCATCTTTTGTGCATCTCTTCTTGTGGTGCCAAACCGAGTGCGGCAGGTGGCGAAGGAATCGGGCGGAAATAAACTTTTCCGGTCCCTAATCGTCGTCGCAGGGGTAGGGAATGGGGCTTCCTTCCAGGTCGCTGAGTGCGTTGAGTGCGGCTCGCTGTTCGGCTTCTTTTTTATTGCGTCCCCAGGCGGGTGGGTAGCTGGTTCCGCAGACGGTGGCTGCGATCTTGAAATGTTTGCGGTGATCCGGTCCTTTTTCGTCGATCAGTTTGTAGGTCGGCGTGGTTCCGTGTTCGCGCTGGACCCATTGCTGGAGCTGCGATTTGTAATTGGTTTCCGATTCGCCCCGGACGGCGGCTTCGATCTCGGGTCCCAGATAGCGCTCGATGAATTCCCGCGATTTCTGCTGGCCCCCGTCCAGGTAGATGGCCGCCACCAGGGCCTCGAAAACGTCGGACAGCAGCGACGGCGGGACCTTGGCGTGGGTGGACATGCCCTTGCCCAGGATCAGGAATTCCTCAAGCCCCAACTCCCGGCTCAGCTTGGCACATGTCTGCCGGCTGACCACCATCGACTTGATACGCGTCAGGTCCCCCTCCAGGTAGTCGGGGTAGTTGCGAAACAGCATCTCGCAGACGACGACCCCCAGGATGGCGTCCCCCAGAAACTCCAGCCGTTCGTTGGACGCCAGTCGATGGTGAGCGCCGGAGGCGTGGGTCAGCGCCGACTGCAGTAATTTTTTGTCACGGAACTCGTATCCCAGCCGTCGTTCACATCGTCTCAAAAACGGCAACATTCGATCGGACACTTGCTACGAGCCGTGCGGCGTCTTCGGGAACCTAATCTGAGCAGGCTGGCGGTCGGGGAGAGGGGGTCGCGCGGTTGGATCAACGGTAACTGCGGGCAGACGAAATGTCAACCGCAACCGGCGCCGCCGAGCCACAGACAATATTCTAATCATCGAGCAACCGCCAGCCTAGTTGTCACGACCGCGGTCGCGCATACCCGCTGCGGTTGCGGCAAGGCGAAAGGAGCCGGCAAGCGGCAGGGTCGCCTGGAAGTTGGACCGCGCGTGGCATGGTGCGAAGTTACCGAGCGGTTAAAATACGTCGCAGCTTGTGACTCGCCCTTTGTTGCTCGCCCCGCCGGACGACGTGGTGAACATGAAAATTCAAGGATCCCCGTGGCGATGACCTCCAACCCGCTTTACCTCCCCGAACTGCGCGAAATGCTGTCCTCCAGCGACAAGGAAGGCATGCGCGAGTTTTGCGAAGCCGTCCATCCGGCCGCGGCTGCGGAATTCATGGAGGGCCTGTCGGCCGACGAGTCCTGGGCAGTCTTGCAGCATACCGGCCCGGCGACCCGCACCGCGATATTCAGCTTTTTTGAATCGGCCAAGCAGGTCGAAATGATCGAAACGCTGGACCGCGAGGAAATGGCCGAACTGATCGGCGAGCTGGCGCCGGACGATCGGGTCGATATCCTCAAGGACTCGGATACGGAGGTCGTCGCCGAGCTGATGCCTTTGGTGCCCGCTGACGAGCGGCGTGATATTCTGCGGCTGCGCTCCTTTCCCGAAGGCACGGCCGGAGCGGTGATGACTACCGAGTTCGCGCGGATCCACGAGACGGCAACGGTTCAGCAGGCCCTGGACGAGATCGCCGTCCAGGCCGGACAGCTGGAAACCATCTATTACTTGTATGCCGTCGATACGTCGGACCATTTGCGGGGCGTCCTCTCTGCTCGTCAACTCTTGTCCGCCATCGGCAAACCGAATTTGTCGGTCGGCGAGATCATGGAGCGGCATGTGGTTTCGGTCGATGTGGATGAGGACCAGGAAGAGGTGGCCGATAAGGTCGCGCGCTACGATCTGCTGGCCATGCCCGTCGTAGACCAAGAACATCGCCTGCTGGGGATCATCACATACGACGACGTGCTGGACGTGATGCGCGAAGAAGCCGTCGAGGATGCTCAGCGGCTGGGAGCCGTGGATCCTCTGCAGGACAGCTACCTCAACACGCCCTTTTATACGCTGGCCTGGAAGCGGGGAATGTGGTTGACGATCCTGTTTCTGGGCGCGCTGCTGACCGCGTTGGCTCTGCAGTATTATCACGTTGAGCTGAGCCGGTGGGAGTGGCTGGTGTTGTTCATTCCCCTGGTCATCTCCAGCGGCGGTAATTCCGGCAGCCAGTCGGCCACGCTGATCATCGCCGCCCTGTCGGCCGGTCACGTCAGCTTGGGAGACTCGCTGAAAATCGTCCGCCGCGAACTGCTGCAAGGGCTGTTGCTGGGAAGTTTTCTGGGGCTGATCGGATTCGTGGCCGCGTACGGCCTGCGGGGTAACGTGGGCGATGCCCTGGTGATACCGGCCACCATTCTGCTGGTCGTACTGTCGGGCACGTTTTTTGGCGCGGTGCTGCCGTTGCTGTTCGAACGCCTGGGACAGGATCCGGCCTTGATGAGCACCCCGTTTATTGCCGGGATCATCGACGTGCTGGGGATCCTGATCTACATGACCGTCGCGCTGACCCTCTTGGCGCCCCCCATCCTGTCGGGGTGAACCAGCAAGTGGGGCGCGGCTGGCCGCGCGGGTCCGCCACACGTTTCGAGGTCAGACGTCCAGGGCCGGTTCGTTGAGGCACAGTTCCAGCAACTGACTTTGCACCTTGATGGCTCGGATCAGAATCCAGATCTGCTGCGCACGAAACTCCTGCGGGTCGGACCGCGCCAGCTCTTGCAGCTCGCGCGTTACGGCCGCATGCTGGTCCGTGGCCACCTGCAAACGCATCTGCACCGCGCGGGCCAGTTCGTCCAGCTGGTCATCGTCGGAAAAATCGGGCTGGTCGGCGCCTTCGTGCTCAACAGCCTGGTTGACCAACAGCAGGCACAGCCGGGCGACTTCTTCTGCTGGGGCTTCAGGCCGCAGTCGTTCGATCCGCTGGGCCAATTCGTGGCATTTCATGGGTCGATCCCTGCGCGGATGGCGCCGGCCTGGCCGGTACTGCCGGTTGAGTTGCGGAGGCGGGGTATTAAAGTGTAGCTTAGGCGAAGGCGAGTTTTGGCCAATTCGCAGAGGGTGGGAGACGAGTCCGCGTTTCAAAAATGACAGTTGTGCGGGCTTTGTTCGCTCCATGGCCCAGCGGGTCGTCCGGACTGCCTGCCGCGCTGTTCGTTTTTACAGGAAAATCCAACGATGGCCCAACTTGGCGTGAACATCGACCATGTGGCAACCGTCCGACAGGCTCGACTTGCCAGCGAGCCCGATCCGGTCTGGGCGGCCGCTCTGGCCGAATTGGGAGGGGCCGACGGCATTACCGTCCACCTCCGCGAAGATCGCCGCCATATCCAGGATCGCGATGTCCGCGTACTGCGCGAGACGGTCACCGTGAAACTGAACCTGGAAATGGCCTCGGATCCGCAGATTGTCGCACTGGCCTGCCAATTGCGGCCCGATCAGGTGACCCTCGTCCCGGAACGGCGGGCCGAGGTCACCACCGAAGGGGGACTGGACCTGGTGGCGAGTCGAGCGGCCGTTGGCAGGACCATCGATCGCCTGCAGGATTGCGAGATTGGTGTCAGCCTGTTCCTGGACCCCGATCCGAGACAGATTGAGCTGGCTGCCGAACTGGGCGTCGCAGCGGTCGAGCTGCACACGGGGCAGTACGCCCTGGCCAGGGGCGAGGCACAGCAGCAGCAACTGCATAAACTGGCCACGGCGGGTCAGCAAGTGCTGGCCGCAAAGATGCTGCTGCACGCCGGCCACGGTCTGAACTATCAAAACGTCGTCCCTGTGGCAACGATTCACGGTATGGGCGAACTGAATATCGGCCACAGTATCGTCGCCCGCTCAATGATGGTCGGCTTCCAGCAGGCGGTTCGCGAGATGAAGCAGCTGGTGACCTGAACGCGACCGGCTGGTCGACCGCAGGCAGGCCCCGCAGGGGGGACGGCGGGACGGGGCCGGCCGGACGGCCGGGTCCAGCAGGGCGCCGGCGACGCAGGGGCCGCGGGACAGGGAAGGTCAGCCGCCGTGGGGGGATCCCGTCAGGCTGCCGGCGACCCGCGGTGGTCCCGCCGTCGGGGTGCACCAGCCCTTGGCGAGGGGCGGTGGTGGCAAACGTGGGGCCAGGGGTTAAGATGAGCGGCTAAGCGGTGTGGGTGGCGACGCCATGCCGCTGGCGGAACCTGCGTGTCGTCTGGAATCAGCAATCCCCAAGCGGCAATTTCATGACCAGAGCGGAAGAATATGCGGGCCTGTCGGTCGCCCTCACGACGCCGTTTCGCGACGGCCAGGTCGACTACGATCGGTTGCAGGAACAGATCGAATTTCAGGTGGCAGCAGGGACACGCTGCCTGGTGCCGGTGGGCACGACGGGGGAGTCGCCCACGTTGTCGCACGACGAGCACGAGCGGGTGATTGGGGCGGTTGTCGAATCGGCTGCCGGCCGCGTCAAGGTCATGGCCGGGACGGGTTCGAACAGTACGGCGGAAGCCTTGCGGCTGACCAGGTGGGCGGCCAAGGCGGGCGCAGATGCCGCCCTGGTTGTCGCGCCCTATTACAACAAGCCAACCCAAGAGGGTATGTTCCATCACTTCAAAACACTGGCCGAAGCGGTGGATATCCCCATCTGCGTCTACAACATTCCCGGACGCACCGGCAAGAATATCGAACCGGAAACAATAATCCGCCTGGCCCAGCTGCCCGGTATCACCATGGTCAAGGAAGCGACCGGCCAGATGGACCAGGCGTCGCATATCATCGCCGAAACGGACTTGACCGTGCTGTCGGGCGACGACAGCCTCACCCTGCCCCTGATGGCCATCGGCGGCCGCGGCGTGATCTCGGTGGTGGGAAATATTATCCCGCAAGATATGTTGAGCTTGATTGGTGCTGTGGAAGAGGGCGATTTGCAGACCGCCAGGCAGTGGCACCGCAAACTGTTTCCGCTGTGTCGAGACATGTTGGGACTGGCCACCAATCCGATTCCCATCAAGGCCGCGATGCGCCTCTTGGGACGGGATACGGGCGACTTGCGGATGCCGATGACGCCCTTGGATGCAGCCGGCGAAGCAAAACTGCGCAGTACGCTGGCCGGGTACGGCCTGCTGTAAATGGGCAAATTGCCAGGGTCCCTGCGCCCCCTTGCCAGCTGAGCCAGCCGAGCCAGGTGTGGCCAGCGGCGCGGAAAAGAACGGATCGGGCGGCTGCCGATCCGCGTTCCTTTGACCAGCCCCCGCCCAGCGATCGCCCCCTGGATTACGCGGCAGGATCCAACTGCGGCAGGATCCATCGCGAACGGGGGACCTTGCACAGCACGGGATCCTGAGCCCCCCCGCCCCAAAAATACGATGTCTGACGTTTTGCTGCTGTTTGAACACCCCAGCCTGAACGGCGGGGAACGGTCGTTGCTGGTCCTGTTGGATCCACTGCAACGCGCCGGCATGCGGTTCCGAGCGGTTGTGCGGCCGCACGGCCCGCTGGCCATGGCGCTGGCCGCCGCCGGAGTGGAAACGGTTCCCTGGCCGCAGGCAGAACCGGGTCGGGGACGGGGCGGCGGGGGGCAGCGGCGAGCCGATCTGGCACATATTCTGCAAAAGAACAAGCCAGATCTGCTGCACGCCAACAGCCTGGCCACGTCGCGGCTGGCCGGGCCGGTCGCGGCGGAACTGGGAATACCCAGCGTGGGGCATCTGCGCGACATGATGAAGCTCAGCCAGGCGGCGATCGCTGACTTGAATTGCCACAACCGCCTGCTGGCCGTGTCGCAGGCGACGCGTGATTATCATCTGAGCCAGGGTGTGGANNCTGCGGCGCTTTTGTCCGCGGAGACCCAGCGGCTGGTTGCACAAGCTGTTGAGGCTGCCGCCCGATCGCTGTTTGGTGGGCGGCGTGGGCCAGATCATTTTGCGGAAGGGTTGGGACGTCTGGCTGCAGGCCGCGAAAGAGGTGGTCCGCCAGAATTGCCACGCGCACTTTGTGCTGGTGGGACAGCGGCATGCGGACAAACGGGAGACCTGCCAACTGGAACAACGGCTGTGGTCGGCCAGCCGGCAGGGAACCCTCCGCGGCCGTCTTCACTTGCTCGGCACCCGCGAGGACATGCACTTGCTGTTGCCGGAACTGGCCGTGTTGGCCCACGCCGCTCGACAGGAACCGTTAGGTCGCGTGCTGTTGGAAGCGGCCGCTTGCGGCGTGCCCGTGGTCGCCACCGACATTGGTGGCACGCGGGAAATCTTTGCCGATCGATCAGCAGTTGCGGATCTGGTCCCGGTCGACGACGCGGCCCGCCTGGCGGCGGCCATTTTGAAGGTGCTGGAACGGCCGGCTGCTGCCGGTCGCCAGGCGGACCCGGGGTCGCAGTGGGTCGGCCAGCGGTTTGATTACCGCCAAGCGGGGCGGACGTTGTGCAGCCATTACCAAGCCGTGCTCTGCCCGCAGGACAGGGGGGGAGGCCCGTCAGGAGAGGGANNGCAGGAAAGGGGGCAAGGCCCGTCAGGAGGGGGACGTGACGCATGATCCGCGAACGGGCCGGCCGCTACCTTTTCGCCAGGGGATCCAGGCGTTAGGCTTACGACGCGGCGATGCGGCAAGGGAACAATACCTGGTGGAAGGCAGCGGCGGATGATGGTGGAAAAAGAGAAGGCGAAATACTGGGTTGGCTTTGACCTGGGCGGCACGAAGATGCTGGCCAAGATATACGACCAGGATTTCAAAGCGGTCGGCAGTGAACGGACCAAGACGCGGGGGCACGAAGGTGCCAAGGCGGGGCTGGAACGTATCGAGCGGACGATTCGTAAGGCGCTGGAGAGTGCCAAAATCGACAGCAGCCAGTTGGCCGGGATCGGGGTCGGCTGCCCAGGTCCGTTGGATTTAAAGCGGGGCGTCATCCTGGACGCGCCCAACCTGGGCTGGGAGAACGTCCCGGTCCGCAAGACGTTGACCACGGCCTTCGGCTGCCCGGCTCATATTGCCAACGATGTCGACGTGGGTGTGTACGGCGAACACCGGTTTGGTGCGGCCAAAGGAGCGCGGACCTCGATCGGTATCTTTCCCGGCACGGGAATCGGCGGCGGCTGCGTGTACGAAGGCAAGATTATTCGCGGCCGTACCAGTTCCTGCATGGAAATCGGCCATATCCAGGTGATGCCGGAAGGACCGCGGTGCGGCTGCGGCCGCCGGGGGTGCCTGGAGGCGGTCGCCAGCCGACTGGCGATTTCCGCGCGGTCCGCCATGGCCGCGTATCGCGGCAAGGCACCCCACCTGTTGAAGCAGTCAGGAACGGACCTGGCAAACATCCGCAGCGGCGCTCTGGCCGCGTCCATTAAGGCTGGAGACGAAGTGGTGGAAATAATCGTTCGCGAAGCCGCTCGACATATCGGCCGAGCGGCAGCCAGTCTGGTGAATCTCATGGCGCCCGATGTCCTCGTGCTGGGCGGCGGGCTGGTCGAGGCCATGCCGGAGTTGTTTGTGAGCGAAGTGAAACTAACGGCCGAACGACGTGTGCTCTCCTCTTTTGTGGATTCCTTCAAAGTCGTGGCCGCCAAACTGGGTGATGACGCCGGGGTCCTCGGTGCCGCCGCCTGGGCACACCAGCAAGAGCAAGAGGAAGAGTAAATCCACCCGGAAAAACAGCGAAGCGCCGGATTCGCAAAAGCGGGTTGCAGGCAGGGCACGGCGATAACTTAACTCCGGCCGAGCTTCGGGACGGCGTTGGCGGAGGGGAGCGCGTTGCCAGAGGGGGTCGGGAGTCTTTTTCGCCACCCGTCCCCCTGTCGATCGATGCAGATGTTTTTGGTGGCGAAAAAGACTCCCGACCCCGTCAGGTGTCGACCCCGTTGACTGTCCAGTGGCGAAAAAGACTCCCGACCCCGTGGGGTGTCCACGACCCCGTGGGGTGTCCGAACCCGTTAGGTGTCTGCGGTTCCACCCGGCGATACGCCCAATCACCGCCGTTCAGTCTCCCACGCCGATGTCCTGGTCGAAAGCGTCCAGTACCAATTCGTTTTCGCGGGTTTCGTGCTTTTGAAACTCGGCGTGAAAACGGTAAAAACGGATCGCCAGTTCCGTTGTCTCCCTGTATCCACAAGGACGCTCGTGATACATCAACTGCTCAGCTTCCTCGATCAGCTCGCAAATTTCTTGAAACAGCTCGTCGTGCTGAGCATGCAGTTCGGCCGCCGCTTCGCTCAAACGCGGCGCTTCGGCAATGGCGTCTTCAAAATACCCGTAAGCATCCTCCAGGGCAAAATGCAGAGCTAGCTGGTCGCGTAACCAGGAGAAATAGCGGACGATCCGCCGCGGTTCGACCCGCTTGCGGCGCGGACGGTTCAACAACATCAGCGTCTGCTGGAACAGATCCTGCAGCTGACGGTTGTCTTCCTTGATCTCCTGAAGAAAAGCCGCATTGATCGTAAGCGTGCTCGTGACGGTCGCCATCGCTCTGTCCTTTCCCTGGCCCAGAAGTCGACAGGGTCCCTGCGTCGAACGCGCCGGGTTCGCGCTCCTCGCACACCGGTCGGACGAACCGCTGCGCAGTTTAAAGCACACAGGCTGCCTTGTCAAAATTTTTCTGGTAAGATGGGCAGAATAACAGGTTCGTGTAGACATGGTTTTTTGTTTATGGGTAAGGGGTGTTTCCGCAAGTGGTGGCCAGCTAATCGATTGGGGATGGCATGCGAACCGGAGGTTGCGAAAAGATTTTTTGAAAGGTGCGGATGTTTTGCTGACGGGTTGCTCAGTTTAGATGTTTGGAACGTTTCACGTCCGTCGGGTCCGTCATGCACCTGGCGGCTGTGTTTGGCGGCGGGGTCGGGTTGGCAACCGGGTCGCCGGCCGGTGGGGGAGGGGGGGGGGGTGGGAGTTTGCGACCTGAACCTTGCAGGTTCACAAATCGCTGGCCTGCGGGGATGGGCTGTGGGACTATGCCTGGGGAAAGAAGTTTTTGCAGGTCCGCTGGCGGTCACGGGCGGACCTGGATGGTGGCGCCCCCGTGGTTGGGTGCGGCGATCAGGCAGTCAAGGTCGCCATTGGCGGAATGGCGTGTCAGTTGTTGCAGGTGATGTTCCGCCTCGGTCTGGTTGGCGCACAGCGCGAAAATGGTTGGTCCCCACGAGCTTTGCCCGACGCCGCAAATGCCGTTGGCCCGCAACTGGTCGACAAGTTGCGCCAGGCGTGGCGTAGCGAATGGTCCGGCGGATTGGCGGGTCGCAAAACAGTTACCCGCGGTAATTCCGTAACGAAAGATGCTCTTGCCAAAGCTGGCCAGGTCGCTGGCCCGGGCGGCCGGCAGCATATGTTCGCGGACTTCCCTGCGCAGCTGGTCTACGGTTTCGTCGGGAACGGCAGGCAAGCGGTCAAAGGCCCCGGTTTCCTCACTGCCATGCAGGCCAGATTGCGTTTTGGGTCGAACCAGCAACCAACGCCATTCGGCCGGCAGGCGGACGTGGGCCTCCAGGGGTGCCAGACGCTGACCGGCCGGCTTTCGTTCCTCGTACAGCAACCCACCCCGGCAAAAGCCGTGGGTGCCGATGGACGACCGCTGACCGCGTCCGGTCCAGTCGGCCAGTTCCGCGGGGGTGGGCGGCGGGTGACCCAGGAAGCCGAGCAGCCCGCTGCAGACCGCCAGTGCCAACTGGGTACCGGTGCCCAGGCCGACATGTTGGGGACCGGCAGATAATACCTGCAGGCGACAAGGGGGTGGGGCGGGCTGAGCGAGGCGAGCGAGGCATTGCAGAGCGATTTGTCGAGCGCGTTGGTGATGGGGGCCGACAACTTCAAACTGTGCGGCCGGCTGCACGACCAGCCGGACGCCAGGCTGGTCGATCATCGTTCCCACGCCGCCGAATTGAGCGCCGAATGGAGCATCGTGGCGGGCGCCGAAGGAGAGCAGGCCGAAGTGCAGCCGGCTGGGCGCGGTGACTTCGACCGTCGCGGTCGAACAGGGGTCTGCCGGCAGTTTCACGGGATGGCGTCCTTTGCACTGCATGACCGGCGAACGTATTGAGCGAGCAGTTTGAATGCGCGTTGTTCGGCGGGTCCGCCGGTCTTTTCGACCAAAACCTCCAGTCGCCGATAATCGTTCTGGATCTCCTCCGCCGGCAGCAGGTCGACACGCGTCGCCAGAATGGCCGCCTCGACCACCGCGTGCTTAGCGCGATTCAAACCGAAAAAATCGCGCTGTCGTCCCTGATCGACCACCCGTGTCACAATCTCTGCTCGCTGCCGACTCGTATCCACCGAAGTCACCCGGACGGCATACCAGCGGCACGCATCGGACAGGATCCGCCCTGCGACGGCCGCCGCGGGCACCGTAGGCGGCTGGGGATCCAGCTGGCCCACCGCCGCACGGGCCAGCATTTCCACGTTATCGGTCACGTGAAATATTCCCTCCCCGCTTCGCTGCAAATTCACAAACGTGTGCGACGTCTGAAAGGGCCGAAACAGCAGCCGCTGCATGGGCGGGTCGACGATCGGGCCCATCGGCGAAATATTTAAGGTGCCGTCTTCGTCCAGCGTCGTCATGATTCCTTCCAAAATCATCGGTTATCGGTCCCGGTCACGGATGCGGTGATGATGCTCTTCGCTGCGGGTCAGAAAGCCCCAATTCAGGGCTTCGTCCTGGCGATAGTCTTTGCCCAAGGTCAGCGCCGTCAACGCTTTGGCCATTTCAAACCCCAGATAGAATGCATGGCCGCGGTCCAATCTTTCCACACCACGGCTCAACAACGTCTCAAACATCGCAAACGGATCGCTGCCGGTCAAATGCAGCCCCGCGCGCATCAAATGCAGCTGACCCCCTTCCGCAAAGATCCGAAAGTTGTTGTCCCGCACGCCGTCGCTCAACCGCTTCAGTTGCTCAACACCATATTCCGGAACATCCGGGTCGCGCAGCATCACCAATCGCGGTTCCAGATGTTTCGGCAGCTGGCCGTGGCGGACGGCGTGGTAGACCAAGCGCCTGGCCAGATCGCATTCGCGGACGGAGGATCGTGCCCAGTTGATGACCTGCGTGGTCAGTACGCTGCGAATGCCCAGTTCCTGGCACAACCCCAGCAAGATCACATTCACTCCGGCCGAATCGACATCGGTCAGTTCGGTCAGGTTGCCAATGCCCATCATCATTTCCGCGTCGGGATAGCGCCGACGTGTCTGGATGTAGCCCAGCAGGCTGTCGGCAAAACCGAACGCGATGGGGGACAGGACCGGATCGATCCGTAGAGGTACGCCTGCCTGGGCCAGCCGGTCGACGGTGTCGTCCAGGCCGGCCAGCGTGGCGGGATCGTCGGGAATGGCCACCACCTCGCAGCCCCAGTCGGGGGCGGCCTCGCGGTTCTGGCTGTTGACCGAAAGTACCAATTCGGCACCCGCCTTCACGGCCGGTTCGATCTCGGCAGGATTCATGCTGTCGATGGAGACGCGATGGCCCGCATCGCAGAGGGCCCGCACGGTCTCCCCCACCCGGTTCCACGTCTGGCCCGGATCACAGCCGACATCGATCCAATCGGCGCCGGCCGCTTGAAGCCGTTCCGCTTCTGCCAGAATGTCCGCCAGCCGCTGCCGAGGCGCATGATTGATTTCGGCCAGGATTTCGATGTCGTACTGGCCGTACGAGGAATCGGGGGCCAGGCGTGGGTCGAAAAATTCGTTAAGCCGCCGCAGATCGCGCGGCCCGCGGATGACCGGCAGTCCGCTGGCCGCCTCCAGGGGCGCCAAGTCGCCCTCACAGTAGCCAGGCAGGAGGATGCAGGTGGCCTGCGGCGAGGGTGTCAGGCGAGCGGCTACCCACTGGGGCGTCATCAGGGCCGCGACGGTAATCTTGAGCACCTCGATGTCGTAGGCAAAGCCGATTTGCCGAGCCAGCGGCTGCACGGTTTCGTTCAGCGACAATTCAGCCAGTCGGCCGGTGACGAAATGGATATGTTCGCGCGACCAATCACGCTGAGCAGGCTGGTCCTGCCGGGAGGGTAACTCGTGATCGCTCACCCCTCAAACCCTCGCGACTGCTGCAGCCCACCGTTGATCGGGATCACCTGGCCGGTAATGAACTCTGCGGCGGGGGATACCAGGAAATGCGCCACGCGTGCCACGTCGGCAGGGGTCCCCCACCGCTGCAGCAGCGATTCCTGCCGGGCGCGACGCTGCCACGGCGGGGAAGCCTGCTGCCCCCAGGCGGTGCGAATCCAGCCGGGGGCAAGGCAGTTCACGCGGACCTCGGGGGCCAGCGATCGAGCGAGGCTGCGGGTAAAAGCCATCACCGCCGCTTTGACAGCCGCAAACATTTCGCCGCTGTCGCCCCCCATTCCCAGTTCGGCCTGATCCCAGCCCATGTTCAGAACGGTCCCCCGGCCGGCCTGCTTCATCCGCCGGCCCGCCGCCCGCGACAGCCGGATCGCCGCCACGACGTCCACCTCCCACAGCCGCTGCAGTTTTTCCTCGAAACTTCCGCCTGCCGCCTCGCCCGTCAGCACGTCCGCGCCAGCGTTGTTGACCCACACGTCAATCTGCGGCCGCCATTGAAATGCCTCGTTGCAAAGTTGATCCTGCTGGTCCCGACCAGACAGGTCGCCGACAAACCGATGAGCCGCGGTCCCCAGCCGCTGCATTTCTGCGGCGACTTCGCCCAGCCCATCCTCGTTCTGCCGCGTGTGAATCAGACACTCGGCACCAGCCGCCGCCAGTTGCAGAGCGATAGCGCGACCGATGCCACGCGACGCGCCGGTGATGACCGCCGTCATGCCCTTCAGATCATAATCAACCGCAGCGGAAACCGACGTTGCCATGCCTGCATTGTCAGGTATCCCCGCCAAGGCGGCAAGTTGCCAGCTTGTTGCCAGCCCGACCCGGCCCGCACACGGCCGACAACCTCGCCGCATAGCCCCCGCTCGACATCGTAAGTCCAGGCTTTTCGATTCGACGGCTGCCGAAAAGGACCGGTCGGGCCGCAGGCGGTTGTTCAAAATAAGGGGACAAGCTGGAGGATTGCGTCGTTCGGCGCTGTGGCCGTGGCAACGATTCGTTATGATTCAGGCCACACTTAACAGATCCACCCGTCCAGCTTGTCATGGTCGACTATTTGCAACCCCTGATCCCCACCGCCTGTTTCGCTTTTCGGGGCTACAATGTTACTAACCTCGGGCGGAGCTACGAACTGCTGACGCATCCGGTTTACGGCGAAACCGTCAAGGCGGTCTTGAAAGAAGCGTCCGGATTTGCTTCCCAAGCGGCCGGCCGGCGGATCGATCTGGTAAGCCGCGTCCGTAAAAAACGCCAAACGACATTGAAGTCGTTCGCCGATGCGATCGGGCTGATCGTCAGCATGGAAATCGCCCAGATCCGGCTGCTGAAAGAATTCTTTGGTATCGACTACCACGCGGGAAAATTAGCGATCGGCTACAGCCTTGGCGAGATCTCCGCGGCGGTCTGCGGCGGGGTCCTGGAAATGTCCGACGCACTTAACCTCACCGTCGCGCTGGCCGACGACTGCGCCGAACTGGGCCAGACCACCTCGATGGGGATCGTCTTTTCGCGCGGCCCGGCGTTGGACCTGCACGCCATTCGGAAGCTGTGTGTCGAGATCAACCAGGAGGGCCAAGGCGTGATCGGCATATCGGCTCATCTATCCCCCAACTCCGTACTGATCCTGGGCCAACAGGAGACCGTCGATCGCTTCAACGAACTCCGAGCTCGGCGCCTGCCCCGACACGTACATATGCGAAAAAATAAAAGCTACTGGCCGCCCTTGCATACGCCGATTA
>JABAOH010063059.1_pt1 | contig 15149 bp, 10 predicted proteins | sample 7062181 | NCBI WGS metagenome assembly JABAOH01 (sample SAMN14538630, study PRJNA623070) | marine sediment metagenome | biome: marine biome [ENVO:00000428]; feature: marine pelagic biome [ENVO:01000023]; material: deep marine sediment [ENVO:00002113]; isolation source: pool of 5 deep marine...
ACTGGGAAACCGCATCTGGCTGGGATGGCGTCCTGGTGAAAAGTCTGCTTTGTTGGAACACCAGGTCTTAGTGGATGGTTTTATTTTCACTCGGAATGAGGATAATTCCATTGAATCAGCGGAGATTGGACCAGGCTGGGCCTTCGCCACCAAGTCCGGATTCGGAGGAGAGTTCTTTATCAAGATGTACCGTGAAGGTTTGCTGGAGAGCTTTGAGTTTACGGATGATATTGATGTGCCTCCAGGAGAATACACCTTCTATGGATTAAAAGGTATGTTTAATACCCCGATGGGGAGAACTTTGAGCGCTATATTCAACGTTGACGCGGGCTCTTTTTATGATGGATGGAGAGCCTCTGTCGACGTGCAACCTGTGTGGGGAATCTCTCCAGAATTCAGCCTCACTGGCATGTACCAGTTCAACCGGGTTGTGTTTCCCGACAGGGACCAGGAACTTACCGCGCATATCTTGAGAGCCCGAGTTCTGGCCACGCTGAGCACCAAATTCTCAGCCAGCGCTTTTGTCCAGTACAACAGCGCCATTAATGCTATCATTGCCAATTTCCGCATCCGGTACAATCCGCGGGAAGGTGTGGACCTTTATGTGGTCTACAATGACGACTTTAACACCAATCGATTTCGGGAAATTCCCAACCTTCCATACCGGAACTGCCAAACCATCATGGTGAAATATTCCTACACTTTTGTTTTCGACAAATAAAAAGTGTGTGGATAATAAAGAGGTCGCATCTGAGCATTTGACATTACAAAAATTCTAAAGGACGCGAGCAATGAGAAAACTATCTATTATTTTAGGAATGACACTTTTTCTATTCGTCCAATTTCTTTCCACTCAGCAAACAGATGAAATTCTGGAAGGAGCGGACCCCGTTCTTCAAAATCCAATTGAGTTTATCCTCGATGCATTTGATCGTTATTCGGTAGTCGCTTTAGGGGAAGGCAATCATATGAATTGGCAGGCAGCCACTTTTCGACTTCAACTGATCCGGGATCCGCGTTTTTCGCAGAAAGTAAAGAATATTCTTGTCGAATTCGGAACGAGCCGTTATCAACATGTCATGGATCAATATATCGCCGGGAAACATGTTCCTATGGATAGAGTTCGACTGTGTTGGCGAGAAACCACTCAACCCATTATTTGGGATGCTCCCATTTATGAGGAGTTTTTTAGAGCCGTTCGTCAATTGAATCAATCCTTGCCCAGGGAAAATCAATTAAGAGTACTTCTGGGTGACCCACCGATTGATTGGTCGGAAATTCAGACAAGAGAAGAGCTGGAAAGCTGGTACAACGAGCGAATGATTACACGACCTTGGGGAAAATCCAATATCAGAGATGGCCATGCTTACGATGTCTTGGTGCGGGAAGTTTTATCCAAGGGAGAGAAGGCGTTAGCAATATATGGGGATTCCCACTTTGCTAAACCGGACATTAAATTAGGCAAAGGATTCTTTGGTAACTATTTGATGGGTAATTTACTGGTGCAGTTGCAGCATTCACATCCGGGATCTGCTCTATCCATCACTACTCATACAGGCTTAAAAAAGATTGAGAGTTCTTATCCAGATATACTTTCTTGGACAAAACCATCTATAGCTACCTTACAGGGGACAAAGTTGGGCTCCATTCCACATGGTCCAGTAAAACTGGAAGACTTTTTTGATGCAATACTTTGGTTGGGACCGATGAGTACAATAAGTTACTCGAGGATCGTCTATGAAACTGTCGAGGATGAATCCTATTATTTAGAAGCACTGAGGAGGGATAAACTTTGGATTGGTCAGTTTCACGAAACGCTGGTCGAGCTCAGGAAGAAATATCTTAAAGAAACGGAAAAAATAAAATAAACCTATATAACTCAAATAAGTGTGAGTAACGGCTAACAGGAATATTAATGCCTGGATGTTCCTTTTTTTTGATATCGATACCAAGAATGAAAAGTGGTAGAGTAAAGCCTTATCAACTCAGACAAATTCTGAATCTATAGAGATTAATAAATATTAATTTCTATAAATAAATATTTTTCATACATCTTGAAAGCCACCAGATCCCTGACTTTTCTTCCGATGGTTTTTATATAATTAATTCAAATATATTTCTGCTAGAATAGGAAAAAGAGGAGGAACAAATGATTGACACAGGGCTCAAAGATAAAGTCGTGTTGGTCACTGGCGCGAATCATGGAATAGGTGCAGCCGCATCGGAGGCTTTTGCCGAACAGGGAGCCAAAGTGTTCCTTAATTATCTTCGTTTGTCGCCTGAAGAATACGGCAAGATAGATCAAGATGAGGTCAAAAAAGCCACTGAGACTGGAAGAGCCTATTATTATAAGATGCTGACGCAGTCTGCAGACGATGTCATAAAAAAGATAGATGATTTGGGTGGTGAATGTGATTATTTGGAAGCTGATCTGGCTGATCCTGATAATATTCCGAAATTATTCGATAGGGCAGAAGAGAAATTTGGAGGTGTAGAGATATTGATCAATAACGCGGCACATGATCAATGTGACACGTTTCTTCCTGATGATGAATTGAAAAAAAATCCTCACTTTTTAGGTGAATACCTGATGACCACCATAAACGCTGATTCTCTTGACATCCATTTTGCCGTGAATACGCGGGCAGTGGCTCTGATGATTGAAGAATTTGCCCGGCGACACGTTGAAAGAAAAGCAAGTTGGGGACGGGTTATTAACATAAGCACAGACGGAGCGTATGCCCATCCTTCGAATGTTTCTTATGGAGCCAGCAAATACGCTATCGAAAGCTACAGCCGAGCGGCTGCCGTTGAGTTAGGACCTTATGGAATAACGGTTAATGTTATTTCGCCAGGTGCGGTTCAAACAGGATGGATGACACCGGAAATAGAAAAAACGATTGCCTCAAGTTATCCCTTACAAAGAATCGGCAGGCCAGAGGATATAGCGAATGCCGTCATTTTTTTCTCATCCGAACAGGCCAACTGGATAACCGGACAAGTCTTGTATGTCGGTGGGGGAAATCGAATGTGAAGAATTGGTTTTCCTGAAAAGAAGTCTGATGGGGTCAAGGATTAATGGGGACCTAGCCTTTATTATCCGAATATGTGGGACAATGAAATCGGGACTTTTCGCAATTTTCTTCTCAACAAAATTGGGGACAGTCCCCAATTTTCGCAATTTTCTTCACATTAAGGGCTGTTCATACGACTAATTCAAATAGGGAGGAGCATATTTGAGCCAAGGACTATCTTTTTGTGTGAAATTATAGCTATTGGCTTTTCTTTATTCTCCATTCCAAATTTTACTTGCATTATCGGTTATAATGATAAATGGGTGAAGGAAGCAAAATATNNAAGCAAAATATGAAGGCGGTTATTTCAAGTAAAGACAGAAAACTCTTATCACTGTCAGTCGTTCTCCTTTTCCTTTTGCTATCTGCGCTCAATGTATCCCTGTTCTCATCCTTTCCTCAAGAAACTCAAGATGAAAAGATTTATCACAATGTGGCGGTCAGTGCCATTTCTATAGCTGTCACAGTTCAAGACAGAAAAGGAAGGTTTATTAATGACCTCTTACAGGAAGATTTTCAGATCTATGAGAATAATGAAAAAAAGGAAATAACTTATTTTAGCCACAATTTCGAATCTCCCTTGAGCTTAACGATTCTCCTAGATGTCAGCGGGAGCATGGAACTTCAGGATAAATTGAAAGAAAGCAAGGAAGCACTCAAATATCTCATGACTTTCCTTATTAGTCGTCGTGATGAGGTCTCATTATTGATTTTTGCGGATGGCGAGGTGGAAGTGGCAGTGAAGTTCTCTAATAATAAGAATGATGTTCTATCTATCCTGGAGAAAACAGAGGCGTATGGGCAGACAGCTTTGAATGATGCAGTCGCGGTGTCACCAGAATTTGCCAATAGAGGAAGTAACGAAAAGAGGGCACTTCTTTTAATCACAGACGGGATTGAGAATGATAGCCAGTACTCTCCTGAACAAGCCATTGAGATTGCGAGAAGGGTGGATGTACCGATATTTACCATCGGGTATAAGATTCCTTTATCTGAACAGTATTTAAAAAAGTATAAGCGGTCTCCTGAGCTAACTTCTTCTGGTATCATTGACTCTCTTGAGAGGTTCTCTTCAGCTACAGGGGGAAAGGCATTTTTTATTAATCAAGCTGAAGAGCTGAAAGAAACATTGAGCCGGATTAAAAAAGAGATCAGTCATCAGTATATACTCGGATACACTTCTTATAGAAGTCCAGAAAGCGAGTATCGGAATATTAAAGTCGTAACGTCAAAAAAGAAATATAGAGTGAGGACCAGAGAAGGATATTACAGCGGTGAAAAGAAACCTCTCTGACGGCGACTGCAAAAATCTGAACTAAGAAGAAAGACCGGATGAGATTTTTAATACGCAGAAGAAGATATCGTATGAGTACACTTGACAGAAAAAAGGTCTATGCTATGATTATAGAATATGAATTGGGGGAGATGATCATCAATAACCTGTATTTGGTTATTTATGAATAAAGAATGGAGGTGAAGATGAATAAAAACAAGATCACATTTCTGGTTGCGACTGTGGTAATAATTGGCCTGCTCTCCGGAACAGGATGCGCATCAAAAAAGTGGACCTTGGGAGAGGTGGCGACTTTGGATCAAAAAGTCGAAGGAATGGAAAGTACCATTGAAGAGAATCAGAAAAGACTTAAAGAACATGATGAGCGACTATCCACCCTCGGTTCTCTCATTACACAGAATCAGTCTGAAATGAGTCAGCAGAAGTCTGAATTGGATGGCAAAATAGATGATGTGAGAAGATTTGCCCAGGGAAAACTGATTCTTGAAGAGGTTCTGAGAAATGATGAGGCAAAGTTTGAATTTAACAAGGCTGACCTTACCGATGGAGCAAAAGCTATGCTCGACCAGTTTGTCCAGACGCTTATCGCCCAGAATAGGGGTTTGTACCTTGAAATTCAAGGACACACAGATAGCACCGGAGAAGAAGCGTGGAATGTGTTTCTCGGAAAGCTTAGAGCTGAAGCTGTGATGGATTATCTTCACGATAATTACAACATCCCTCTCCACAGGATGGAAGTAATCAGTTATGGGAGCAGCAAACCGATAGCTGACAACTCGACGAACGAAGGAAGATCTCAGAACAGAAGAGTAGTCATACTCGTCTATGAATAATGGGGACATTCCCCAATGAATAATGGAGACATTCCCCAAGGTACCACCTTAGAAGTCCTTAGGGAGTTGCGTTCCACTATTTGGTTTTACTGAAGTCGGAGCGAGTTCCCTTTCTCTGCTTTTCCCAGAAAAAGGGCCAACTCTAAATATTAAGTGTCATTGTGAGATGTTGAAATGAGATCCTGAGGGGTCGCATCTCAACATTCGACATTTCTAAAATTGGGGACTGTCCCCAATTATTTGATCTTGTCACGCAGGGATTCGTCCGTACGCCCTTCAATATATATACCGACAATTTTCGTCACATTTCCGTCTTTATCCAGAATAAAACGGAGTCGAAAGACACCATACCCAATGAGCGCGAATGTATCTTGAGTCAGAGGGAGTAATTCGTATTCCTTTCTCCCATCTCTCTGATAGTACAGCCTGTCCTGGCGGAAATACACATGACGGGGGCCATAGTCACCCGCATATTTTTTCAGTAACTCCTCAGAAACCAGGACAGGATGCTCCTCTGCCTGGATAGCTTCCTTAATCCAGGGAAGGCTTCTCTTTAAGGAAGAGTTTTCTGGATCCAATTCTAAAGCCTTTTGGAGAGGTTCGAGAGATTCTTTGTGTTGGCCCGTTTCAAGATAAAGCCGAGCGAGAGCTGTCCAACCGACCTCTAATTTCGGGTCTGAATCAATAATCCATTTTAGAATCGCCTCAGCTTCATTGGCCTTTTCTCTCATGGCTAAGTACCTGGCCATGCGACTGAGATCCTGAATTTCAAGAGACTTCGGATATTGATTCTTCACCTCTTCCATTTTCTCCAAACCAGCTTTTTCCCCTTCTTCAAGGAAAGTCTTTTCCAGTGTCATGATAGCAGCCCATTCAGGATCACTGTGCCGTTTGTAATTGAGCCAGTTGAATGCATGCTGCGGGTCGTCCAGAACAAGAGAGATGAGTGGTTCAGCGATCAGGAACAGGTTCTCGGAATTCGCAAAGAACGCAAGCCCTTCTTTTCTTTCCCTGTAAGAGACTGTAAAGGCTCTGAGCTCACCGTTGTCCCCCCAATGCCAGAATCCGTTTTCTGTGTTTCCTGATTGGATGCCCCAGCCGAATCCCCATGAAACATGCTCATCTAATTCATTTTCAGGCTCACCCCTTTTCATTACCCTGACGTGCGGAGTCAACATCATGTCAATGGTCTTAGGCTTGAGCACTTGATCATTCATGATTGAACAGAGGAATGTGGCATAATCCAGCGCAGTGGTCAGTAGGCTTGCGCCTCCATTCGGTTCTGTTCGCCTGCCTCTTTGACTGACAAAGCCATGACGATCGTGGCCTGGAGAAATGTTTTCAGCATACAGGTCCTTCCAGATATAGCTGGTTCTGGACATTCCCAAAGGCTGGAATATTTCTTTTTGCGCGAACTCATCCAAAGACATACCTGTTATCTTTTCAATTGTGCGGCCCAAATACAGAAAACCCTCACCTGAATAACCGTAAAGCTCTCCCGGCTCACGGATAAGCCTGTTTCCCCAGTTGGGAAGGCCAGTTGTGTGTGTCAGGACATGTCTCGCAGTAATCTTTTTATATCGGTCATCACCTGCTAGCTTTGGATAGGGGAGATATTCCGCGAGAGTCTTGTCGAGGTCCAGTTCTCCACGTTCCACCAGCTTCAATGCTGCAGCGGCTGTTACGGTTTTTGTGAGTGAGGCGGCTTCAAAAACAGTGTTTTTATCCACAGGCTCGTTTGTTTCTCGGTTCCGCTGTCCAAAGGCACCTGACCAAAAGATTTTTCCGTCGCGGATCACAGCAATGGACATGCCTGGGATATTGGCCATTTCCATTAATTTTGGGATTTCCTCTTCGAGGGTTGAGCCTAGATCCTTCGGCTTGCAGTGTGGCAGTGCAAGCAGAATAAATGACAGAAGAAAAATGAGGGGTAGCTTATTACGTTTCATAAAAACCTCCCTTGGTATATTCATTAATCCATAATAAACCCATTCTCTTTAAAAGACGATACAAAAGTGAAAAGGTTTACTAAAAGCAAGCTGTTTATTGGTGGAATCGTTCCTGACATTTAACATGTCTTAAATTGGGGACTGTCCCCAATTTCCTCAACACCTGATGACAAAGGTTTTCAAATAATGTTCTCCATTTTCATTTGACTATCAATTATTCCAGTGATAAAAGCTTTAGAGGTAAGTATCCTTTAACGGACCATTATAAAGATGAGGAGTCTTTCTCTTGTTCAAAAAAAATTGTTTTCTGCCACCCGAACATCACTTGATTCAAGAAAAGGAAAATTTGTATGAGTAAGCAAGGTCAGTCAGACATTTTTACTCAAAGGCTACTCTCCATCGATGCGCTGCGTGGATTTGATATGTTCTGGATTATCGGCGGGCATTGGATATTTATGGGGCTGTGTGCTGTATCAAAGAATCCGTTAACAGAGTTCATCAGCACTCAACTCAGGCACGCGAAATGGGAGGGTTTCCATTTCTGGGATTTGATCATGCCGCTCTTTCTTTTTATCGTGGGAGTGGCGATGCCGTTTTCGTTCAGCAAACGGTTTGAAAGAGGAGACCGCCAAAAAAATCTTTACATTCACATCGTCATTCGATTTGCGATCTTGTTTTTTCTGGGGATTGTTGCCCAGGGAAACCTACTGAAGTTCGACCTCTCAAAACTTGACCTCTACTGCAACACGCTTCAGGCCATAGCTGTGGGGTATTTGATTGCCTCGCTCATCATGCTTAACTTCGACATCAAGTGGCAGATCGGCATAACGTCAGGATTGCTTTTTTTGTTCTGGGCCTTGATGGCGTGGGTGCCGGTGCCAGGATATGGGGCAGGAGTTTTAACGCCTGAAGGAAACCTGGCAATCTATCTGGACAAGTTGTTGCTGGGACAGTTCCAGGATGGAACGAATTACAGTTGGATCCTGAGCAGCCTGACCTTTGGGGCCACCGTCATGTTAGGAGGAATTGCCGGACAGCTTCTGCGCTCCAAAAAGTCGCAGTGGATGAAAGTCGCCTGGCTGGCTGGGATTGGTGCCGGATGCATTCTGGTGGGATGGATATGGGGCTTTGCTTTTCCCATAATAAAGCATTTATGGACAAGTTCGTTCGTCCTGTTTTCGGGCGGAATATGCGTGTGGCTGCTGGCTTTGTTTTACATGATTATTGATGTCAAGGGTTGGAGAAAATGGGCCTATGGCTTTAAAGTGATTGGGATGAATGCGATTTCGGTGTACATGGCCACTCGATTATTCGATTTTCGCCTGATTGGGGATGTTTTCGTTGGCGGACTGCTTCGGTTCATTCAACCCTGGGATAACTTTGTGAGAGGATTAACAGGATTTGCGGTGATCTGGCTGATCCTCTACTGGATGTACTCCAAACGAACCTTTATCAAAATATGAAAGAAAATGGGGATGCTTTACGTGCTCAGTTTTTAGCAGCATTTTTTAGATGTCATTGCGAACGGAATGAAGCAATCTCTTATGAAAGAAGATTTTCCATCTTAAGGGATTGCCACGCTTTGCTCGCAGCGACATCCAAAAAAGAGTTGTCTATTTTTTGAGCATAAACTACAGTCCTCTATTATTCGGTACTGTTTCTTCTTTATCTCACGTTTTTGGCGTTAGATAATCCACAGAGATGTTGTTTTTTCTTTTGTTGGTTGCTTCAAGAATTTTGCGGAGCGTTTTTTTCATCTGCGCCACGTTAGCGCATAAAATCGAGAACATAACAAAAACAGCCACAGCCACAAAGATTATAGCCGTAATAATTGCTATAGATAGAAAGGTTAATTTTCCAACGAGTTCGCTCATTTTAAAGCCTCCGTTTATCCCTCACCTAATTTAGTCGTTCAATAATTAAGAAAATTTTGAACACATTGGCTGAACAGTTTGACTCTTTTCACACAAATTGTTATTCTTTTGCCGGATAATCGAGGGGATAAATGGCTCAAAAGTGTCCTAAATGCAACACTGAAAATCCTTCCGAATCCAAGTATTGTCGAGAATGTGCAACTCCGCTTCCAATAAAAAAAGAAGTCTCTGCTGCTCCCACTGAAACCGTCGAAACACCACATGAGGAATTAAGCACTGGCACCACATTTGCCGGCCGATACCAGATTATTGAAGAATTGGGTAAAGGTGGTATGGGAAAAGTCTACAAAGTTTTGGATACAGAGATAAAAGAAAAAGTGGCCCTGAAGCTCATGAAGCCTGAAGTGGCTGCCGATGAGAAGACCATTGAACGGTTCAGGAATGAGCTGAAATTTGCTCGGAAAATCGCCCATAGAAATGTTTGCAAGATGTATGACCTAGGTGATGAAAAAGGGACACGGTACATCACCATGGAATATGTTTCTGGTGAGGATCTTAAAAGTATGATACGGATGACAGGCCAGCTGAGTATAGGCAGAACGATCTCCATAGCCAAACAGATCTGCGAGGGGCTGACTGAGGCTCACCGGTTGGGAGTCGTGCACAGGGACTTGAAGCCTCGGAACATAATGATCGATAGAGAAGGGGATACTCGGATCATGGATTTTGGGATCGCCCGGTCTCTTGAGGCTAAAGGGATTACTGGTGCAGAAGTGATGATCGGAACGCCTGAGTATATCTCTCCAGAGCAGGTCATGGGCAAAGTGGCAGACCAGCGTTCGGATATCTATTCTCTGGGAATCGTCCTTTTTGAGATGGTGACCGGGAGGATTCCTTTTGAAGGCGATACAGCTATAGATATTGCTTTAAAGCAGAAAACAGAGGCGCCTCCAGATCCAAGACAGTTCAATCCACAGATTCCTGAAGATCTCAGCCTCCTCATCCTTAGATGTATGGAGAAGAATAAAGAAAACCGGTTTCAGAGCGCAGGGGAAGTGCGTTCGGAACTCGCCAGGATAGAAAAAGACATTCCTGTAGTCGAGAGAGAAGCACCAAAAAGAAAACCCATCACTTCAAAAGAGATTACAGTGACTTTCGGATTGAAGAGGCTTTTCATCCCCGCGATCGTCATCATCGCACTTATCATGGCTGTGGTGATTATCCTTCAGTTTCTTCCAGAAGGGCCAGCGACTACTATTCCGATAGATAGGCCTTCGGTCGGGATCATGTATTTCAAGAATAATACTGGAGATGAAAGTTTAGAGCATTGGAGAATCGCTCTTTCGGATCTGCTTATAACTGACCTCGCCCAATCGAAGCACATCAGAGTCCTCAGTGGAGACAGGCTGTTCGCAATCCTCAGTGAGCTCGATCAGCTTGGGGCAAAGAGTTATTCCTCGGATGTTTTGGAGAAAGTCGCTGAAAAGGGGAGAGTGAATCATATTCTGCTGGGGGATTATTCTCAAGCCGGAGATAATTACCGAATTAATGTAATGCTTCATGATATCATCTCCGGAGAGTTGGCCGGTTCAAAGTGGGTAGAAGGACAAGGATTGGGAAGTTTTCATTCGATGGTGGACGAGCTGACGCCATGGGTCAAATACCAATTCAACCTTGGGAATCAAGTAATCGCGGCTGATTCGGATATGGATGTTAGAAAGATTCTGTCCAGTTCGCCGGAAGCCTTGAAGCATTACACCCAAGCCAAGCTGTATTACCAAGAAGGAAAATTTCAAGAAAGTAACAAATCCTTGAAGAAGGCTGTAGAGATTGATGAAGGATTTGCACTCGCCTACAAGAGAATCTCTGAAAATTATAATTATATGGGGGATATAGATCAGTCAGAAAGATATGCTGAAATGGCTCTATCATTAAAAGAAAGAGTATCGGTCCGGGATCGTTATTTAGTCCAGGGATGGGCCTACACAATCCTGGATGATTCTTATGCCCGGGCAATACAGACTTATAAGGAGATGCTTCAATCTTATCCTGATGATGAAGACGGCAACACATATCTCGGCGCTATTTACCGCAACATCGAGGAGTGGGGCCTGGCTATGGAGCAGTTTGAGAAAATTCTTGAAGTCAATCCTTCTATTGCCACTGAGAATATTTTCGTTTGTTATCTAGCCAAAGGTCAGATCGAAAAAGCCAGGGATTTCTTGAAAGCCCGGCAGTATACGTATTCTAATCCGGCATTCTCTCATCTGGATATGAGCCTTCTCTATATTATTCAGCAAGAATATGCCCGTGCTCTTGATGGAGCAAAACAGGCTTTCTCCTTGGATCCAGATTTTTTCTTAACCGGAAGATTCATGGGCACTATTCATTATCTCCAAGACAGATTCCAGGAATCAGAAGTTTATTATCGGAGGCTCCTTGATAAGGACAATGGCCTATCCCGGATGAGTGGACGGATCTGGCTTGTACATCTCTATTTGGCTCAGGGACAGTATGAAAACTCTAGAAGAGAGATCATCCTGGGGATAGAAGACTCGAAAAAGTCCCGTCGGAAATCTTATGAAGCCGGTTTCCTTGTACTCTTGACTTACTTAAACCTTCAAACACAGAAACTGGAGGAGGGAATCGAGGCGTCAAACCAAGCTATGGAATTGGCTGCAGAGATCAAAATGCATTACGATAAGATTTTAACTTTGCATTTTCGTGGACTCATCCAGCTTAAAATGAACAAGATAGATAAAGCCAAAGAGACAGCCGGAGAATTAAAAAATTTAATTGAAAAGGTGGAAATTCCAAAATTCATGAGGCATTATTATCGCTTGATGGGAATGATCGCTCAAAGTGAGGATAATATCTCGCTCGCCATAGAGAATTTTGAGAAGGCTGTATCTTTATTGTCTCATCAATATCAAGCTTTTGACGAGCATGCGCTTTTTCTTTTCCCCCTTGCTCAATCCTATTATCAACTCGGGGATTGGGATAAAGCCAGAGATCAATTTGAGAAGATTATCGAGTTAACAGTCGGTCGTCTCACATGGAGCCTTAACTATGCTAAAAGCCATTACATGCTGGGGAAGACCTATGAAAAAATGGGAGACAAGGGGAGAGCCATAAGACATTACGAGAAATTCCTCGACCTCTGGAAAGACGCTGATCCTGGTATTGCTGAGGTAGAGGATGCGAAGAAAAGGCTGGCTGGATTACAGATTCCCTGAATTAAGATTCAGGTTTTAAGGAGTTATCAACTGTGAAAAAATTGTCTCAATGGAAATATATAAGCGCAGTTATCCTCCTACTCATAGCTCTATGGTTTGGAGCCTGTAAAGAGGGAGTTCTTCCTGAAAAAGAAAGCATAGATTTCAGGTTTGTCTTTGCTACCGATATACATCTTATGCCTCATGAACGAGCAATTAAAGGATTCAATCACGCCATAGAAGCTATCAATGGCTTGAAGCCATTGCCTCACTTTGTGATCATGGGCGGCGATCTGATCGAAAATAAATACACTCGAACTCTCGAAAATGCAGAGAAAATGTTTGACCTTTATCATAAGACAAGCATGAAGCTTCGCATGCCAGTGCATAATATTCTCGGCAACAACGATATAATTCGTATTTCTGGTGAAAGTGGTGAAGATTCCTCTTATCCTGAATACGGTAAAGGTATGTTTAGAGCACGCTTGGGAGGAGGGACGACTTACCGCTCTTTTGATTACAATGACTGGCATTTCGTATTGCTGGACTCTATTGCAAAGTCTGAAAAAGGAAGTTACAGAGGCTTCATTGATGATGATCAACTCAGCTGGCTAAAGGATGACCTGGACAAGACAGGCACCGAGAGGCCGGTCTGTGTGGCCCTTCATGTTCCTCTTGTCACGTCATACATCCAGATAGAAAGAGACAACATGAGCGCGCCTCCTCCATTTGCTGTTGTGAATAATGGGACCAAAGTCGTTAGACTGTTATCAGGATATAATGTCAGACTCGTCCTCCAGGGCCATCTTCATATAGTAGAAGAAATAAAAAACAAGAAGACCTCCTACATAACCGGGGGAATTTTGAGCGGAGCCAAGTGGGAGGCTCAGTCGTGGCAAGGACTCTCCAGTGGATTTATGGTTGTTGATGTGAAAGGAGATGNNTCAACATTCGACATTTTACGGGAACAACCCTCAATTTATATGTCATTGCGAGAAAAGCGCGTCAATCTCAAAGAATGAAGTAAGGTACATCCCATTTTTTGAAGTATCAAATGCGTGATACAAAAATTGGAGCTGTCCCCAATTTTGAAATGTCGAATGTTGAGATGCGACCCCTTTTTTGCAATTTTAAAAAAATATAATTTTTGCTTGAAACTCGTTTCCATTGAAGTAAAATATTCTCATCCCGAAAGTGAAAACTACACTCTCTCGACGGCAATGGCAGGGGACTATCATATCATTCCAAGACATCGAATCATTCAAAAACTGGAAGATTGAAAAAAGGTTGTACTCTCTGCACAAGATTCAGCCAAAGCCTGACTCGAGAATGGTTTAAATACTATTTTTAAATCAAATTAAGGGTCCGTTTCTAAGGACCCGAGGAGGGTATTCATGAATTATCTTAGAGGTAAGGGCAGACGGATGAATGGATTCTGGGCGGTGACTGTAGCTATCCTTTTTATTTTTGTTGGATTCACTCAAATCTACGCCCAGGAAATCAACCCGGACATCTTCAGTCGACTGCGGTACCGCCATATCGGACCCCCGGGAAACCGAACTTCGGCGGTAGTCGGTGTGCCCGGTGATCCCATGGTCTATTACATCGGGGCCTCATCTGGAGGGATTTGGAAAACCATTGATGGAGGAAACAGGTGGTTTCCTATTTTTGATGACCAGCCTTCACAGTCCATTGGCGCTCTGGCCATCGCGCCTTCTGATCCTAACGTGGTCTGGGCAGGAATGGGAGAAGCGTTTATCCGAAGCAATGTTTCCATCGGCGATGGTGTCTACAAATCCACAGATGCGGGCAGAACCTGGAAGCACATGGGATTGGAAAAAACCGGACGGATCGGTCGAGTCGTGATTCATCCCGATGATCCTGATATTGTTTTAGTGGCTGCTCTTGGACACTGCTACGGACCCCAGAAGGAACGGGGCGTTTTCCGAACCACAGACGGAGGGAAGACCTGGAAGCATGTTCTCTTTCTGGATGAGAACACAGGTTGCTTTGAGATTGCCATGAATCCCAGCAATCCGCGGATTATGTTCGCGGGAACATGGCCTCTAGTCATCAGGACATATGGAAGAGAGAGCGGAGGGCCAATGGGTGGAATCTGGAAATCCACTGATGCCGGCGTCACATGGAAGCGTCTCACTGGCCGTGGACTTCCATCCCCTCCCATCGGCAAAGTCGGCATCGCTATTGCTAACAGCAATCCCAATGTAGTTTACGCTTTGATCGAGACCGGACACCCGAATCGCGGAGTTTTGTGGCGTTCGAATGACAGCGGAGAAAGCTGGAGACTTGTTAGCTATAACCGCATTCTGAACGAACGGCCGCATTATGCCTCAAGGGTCATGGTCAATCCAGGGGATGAAAACGAAGTTTATTTTGCCGCGAACAGCCAGAGTCGGACATTGGACGGTGGTTACACTTCAGAGAGAGTGCCGTGGAGCGGAGATTGTCATGATATGTGGGCCGACCCGCTAGACCCAGATCGGTTCATGATCAGTAATGATGGCGGAGTCATCATAACCCGGAATCGAGGCGAAAGCTTTCAGAGAGTCACCCTGGACATAGCCCAAATGTACCATGTCTATGTGGATAACCAGATTCCTTATTATGTCTATGGCGGCAAGCAGGATGGACCTGCCTATAAGGGTCCGAGCACAGGTGGCGGTTTCCGGTTCGGACGCGGTGGTTCAGAGTGGCAAACCACAGCCGGAGGAGAGTGCGGATTTATCATTCCTGATCCTGTGGACCCAAACATTGTTTGGGGAGGGAGCTACAATGCTCAGCTGGAACGGGTAGACTACCGGACAGGACATACCACTACTGTTCATGTCTGGCCGGAATCCATCTACGGTTCCCATGCAGCAGCAGCCAAGTACCGCTTCAACTGGACTT
>JABAOH010019111.1_pt1 | contig 15145 bp, 17 predicted proteins | sample 7062181 | NCBI WGS metagenome assembly JABAOH01 (sample SAMN14538630, study PRJNA623070) | marine sediment metagenome | biome: marine biome [ENVO:00000428]; feature: marine pelagic biome [ENVO:01000023]; material: deep marine sediment [ENVO:00002113]; isolation source: pool of 5 deep marine...
CAGGTGTTATTTTATGAAAAAATCACCATGGATTTGCACTTATGATGTTGGAGGTTGCAATGGTTGTATATTAGAAATAGCTGCATTATTAACTCCAAGATATGATATTGAAAGATTCGGATGTCTTTTAAGAGCAAGTGCAAGACATGCAGACATTCTTTTGGTTAGTGGAATTGTTAATAGACAGAACAAAGAGAGATTAAAAACAATTTACAATCAAATGGCAAAGAACAAAAAGGTAGTTGCAATTGGTTCATGTGCAATAAAAGGAGGACCATTTAAAACCGGATACAATTTTGCAGGACCAACAGATAAAGTAATTCCTGTTGATATCTATGTTCCTGGATGTCCTCCAAGACCAGAAGCAGTTATGTTTGCTTTATTAAAACTTTTAGGTAGGTTAGATGATAAATCTAAAACAAGAAGTAAGAAAAATAGAAGATAAGAGATTAATAGCAATTGTTTGTAAAGATGAAAGAGACTTTGTTCTAAATTATTATTTTGATGATAATGGAAAAATAATTGTTTTAAAATTTAAAGTTCCGAAGAAAAAACCATTTGTTGAAAGTATTGTAGATGTTTTTCCTAATGCAGATTACTTTGAAAGAGAGATTCATGATTTTTTTGGTGTTGAATTCGAAGGGAACTCAAAATTACATTTAAAATTATTTTTACCAGACAATTGGAATAAAAAACCACCGTTATTAAAGAAAAAAAGGTAGAATGAATGCACGATTATGTTATACCAATAGGTCCACAACACCCGGCTTTGAAAGAGCCAATATGCATAAGGGTTGTTTTAGATGGAAATTATATTCAAGATGTTAACATAAGAATGGGTTACACTCATAAAGGTATAGAAAAAATTTTAGAAGGAAAAAACCCAGATTCAGCTTTATATGTTTCTCAAAGAATATGTGGAATCTGTTCTGCTGCTCATGAAAATGCATACTGTAGAACAGTTGAGAGTATTTTGAAATTTAAACTTACAGAAAAAGTTAAATTAATAAGGGCTTTAATGATGGAACTTGAAAGATTACACAGTCATGTTCTCTGGTTAGGGTTAATATCACATGACATAGGTTATGAAACTTTGTTCATGTATTTTTGGAGAGAAAGAGAAAGGGTAATTGATATTTTTGAAAAATTAACTGGAGGAAGAGTTCACCATAATTTTAATAAATTAAAAACAGTTAGGTATGATTTTGATTTAAAAGATAAAACATTCATACTAAAAAATTTAGAGACTCTTAAAAAAAGAGTAGAATCTTATCTTCATGATATTAAAAGTGATAATGTAATAGTTTCTAGATTAAAAGAAGTTGCTATAATTACAAAAGAAGATGCAGAAAGATTTTGTATAGTTGGTCCAAACGTGAGGGCAAGTGGAATAAGTTATGATATAAGAAAAATAGATCCACCTTTTGGTATATACAAAAAATTTGATTTTAATGAAATAATAGAAGATGAGGGTGATTCTTTAGCAAGAGCTATTGTTAGATTAAAAGAAATTTCAGAATCAATAAGAATAATAAAACAAATTTTGAAAATGATGCCTAAAAAACCTGTGCCAAAATTTACATTAACCCAAATTCCAGATGGGGAAGGTATAGGAAGAGTCGAAGCCCCAAGAGGAGAATTATTTTATTATCTTAAGTTTAAGAACAATAAAATTGAAAGGGCTAAAGTGAGAACCCCAACTTTTGCAACATTAAAAATAGTTGAAAAAATTTTGTTAAAAAGAGAAATAGGAGACATACCAGTCGTGGTAGGTTCTTTAGATCCTTGTTTTAGCTGTTTAGAGAGGGTGATGATTGTAAAAGATGGAAAAACAGAAATTTTAAATGAATCACAATTTAGGAGGAAGTATACATGTACGAAATAATTTTCTTTTTATTGATTCCATTTATTGCAATGTTTTATGAAGGTTTACACAGAAAAATAAATGCTAGATTACAAAATAGAATTGGACCACCAATAATTCAACCTTTTTATGATATTAAAAAATTACTTCAAAAGAAAAATTTAAAGAGTCAGAATGATCCTTTTTTTAACTGTTCTCCATTTTTTTATTTCTTATCTACTTATGTATTATTTTTATTTATTCCATTTTCTATAATTGCTTTTAATTTTGATTTCGTAGTTTTGGTTTATATTACAATTTTGTCTAGTGCATTTTATGTTTTAGCTGGTTTATCTTCTGATAATCCTTTTGGAATAGTTGGTTCTATGAGAGAAATGATATTAATGATAGCTTATGAAATAGCACTTGTTATAGTTGTTTTTAATTTTATGATAAAAGGAGGTGTTTTATCATTAGCTAATTTTAATTCAACCTTTCTTTTACTATCAATTCCAATATCTTCTGCTGCTATGGCTGCTATACTGATTGTAGAACTTCACATAACACCTCTTGATACTTCAGAAGCTGCTGCAGAAATAATGAGTGGAAGTGGAACAGAATATAGTGGAAAAAACCTAGCTCTTTTTGAGTTGGCAACTTACTTGAAGAGATTGTTCTTTGTTTTTCTTATGCCAATGCTTCTTTTTGGTAGAAACATATTTATTATCTTACCACTTAGTTTGTTGTTTTTATTCATTTACTCATTTACACAGGCAACCACTCCAAGGTATAGAGTTGACCAAGCATTTATAATATGTTTCTTTATAATGATTTTAGCATTGGTAGATTTCATATTAATAACAAGAGGTATTTTATGAAAATAGAGTTTGAAGCAATAAAGAATTTTTTCAAAAAACCATTTACAAGAAGATATCCTAAAGTAAAAATTATACCTTTTCCTAGGTTTTTAGGAAGAATTCATTTTTATCCTAAGAGATGTATAGGCTGCAGACTTTGTGAAAATTATTGTCCTTCGACTTGTATAAAATTTCATAAAAAAGGTAAAATAGATTTTGATTTAGGCCTTTGTTTATTTTGTAAAATGTGTGAGGACGTTTGCCCAACTAATCCAAAATCAATAATACTCAGTAATGATTTTGAATATGCTGATAAGGATAAAAAGAAAATAAGAAATGTTGTAAATGAATAAAGAAAATCTTGGAACTTTGTTTGCTATAGCCACCGCCTTAGTCAGTGGTCTTGCTTTTGTTGCTAACAAATTCTTTCTTGTTTCATTGGATCCAACTTTATTCACAACATTAAGAACTTTTTTTGTTGGTATTGGCTTTTTTTTGATTTCATTTTTTAAAAACAAATTAAGTTTCAAAAATTTTAACAAAGTTTCTTGGAAAATCCTTATATCAATAGGTTTTGTTGCTGGTTTCGCTTTCTTAACTTTTTTTAATGGATTAAATTTAACAACTGCAGGAAGAGCGGCCTTTTTACATAAGCTTTTACCTTTGTTTATTACAGTTCTTGCTTTTACATTTTTAAAAGAAAAGATTAAAAGAATACAAGTTTATGCAATGATAGTAATGATTACTGGAGCTTATTTTATATCATCTAGTGCTATAAGTTTTGATATTATTATTGGAGATCTTTTGGTTATAATCGCAACAGTTCTTTTTGCAATTGAAAACATTATATCAAAATATGTAATGATAAAAAAAGAGTCAAATTTTGTTGTTTCTTTCTGCAGAATGTTTTTTGCATCCGTTGTTTTATTTTCCATTGTTTTAATAACAGAAAAATTTAACCAATTATTATTAATTACATACGAACAAGTTTTTTATATTGGAATTTCCGTGTCACTTTTGTTCTTATATGTATTTTTCTGGTATTATTCAATACGTTTAATAAAAGTATCTAAAGCTTCTACCTTACTTTTATTATCTCCACCTATTTCATTATTTTTATCTTATTTATTTTTAGAAGAAACTATTCTTCCATTGCAAATTATAGGATCTATTCTAATTTTAGTTGGAGCATTTACTGTTTCAAGAATAAACTAACTTTTTCAACTATATCTTCAATTTTATTTTCTAATTCTTTACTCAATTCTTCTCCAAACTCAATGTTTTTCGGCTGAATTCCTATTATTTTAATTTTAGAATCAGGTAAAAATCTTTTCAATAAATTTAATGGTATGCTATGTGTTGATAATAAAACATCTTTAATTTCATCTGGATTAAAAATTCTAACATCTCCAGTTTTACCTCCAAAATTTAGAGCATCAATAATTATTATTTCTTCAAAATCTTTCAGTTCTTTTATAAAATTCTCAGGATTTATTCCTGCTTTTATTTTGATTATACCTTTAATATCCAATTTGTCAAGAACAATATTCCCTATATTATCATCAGATTTAATTGGATTGCCAATACTCATAACAGCTTTCATAAAATTTATTAAATTATATAGACTTAAGTATTATATGGATAAAGAAGACAAGTTAAAACTTCTAAAAATGGCTATTTCTTGTTTAAGAAAAGAAGGAGAAAATAGACTTATATTCAGTTCAAATGTTCCAACAAACAAAGAAATTGATATTATTAAGAAATTTTTGAAAAAAAAAGAAGTTCATGAAAATTTATTAAAAAGATTTTTTCCAATGGCGTATGAAGGAGTTAGTAAATATGGATTTTTTGAATACTTTTTTTATGTTCATAATAAGACCATCAGAATGTTGGAGAGGTACAAAACAGACAAAGGATTAATTGATTGGTGTACTGTTTATCCTGCCAAAATTGTTGATAAAGTTGATTCTAAATGTGTAGTAGAAACAGTTGATGGCAGAGTGATAAAGACAGATTCAGAGGCATATCCAGGAATAATAATTGAAAAGAAATTAAAAACTGGTGATTTGATAGTTTTACATAGAGATAAAATTCATATAATTTTAAATAAAAAAGAATTTGAAAGAGCATTAAAATATTATAATAAATTTAAAAAAGGGAAAAGCTAAATAATATTATGTGCCTTGTACAAAAAGGAAAAGTTCTTGAAATAAAAGATAAAAATGCTATTGTTCTTGTTAATGGGAGAAAAAGAGAAGTTAGAGTTGAGAATGAAATAGAAGTTGGAGATGAAATTAATGTTTTTCAGAGTTTAGGATTTAAAAAATAGATTTCAAAATTTCTGCTTAAGATATTTTTATTACTGAAGTTTATAATTTCCACCCTCAATTTTTATGGCCTTTCCATTAACAACAGCATCTGCTATTTTCTTTCTCGCAGAATTTAATAATCTAAAAAAGGTAGGTTGGGATATGTTCATTTTTTTAGCAGCTTCTATTTGGTCTAATCCTTCTAAATCTTTTAGTCTAATTGACTCAAACTCATCAACAGTTAGTATTACTTCTTCTAAATGTCTTAAAGGAACTCTTGCTGGTTTAAAATAAGTTATGTTTGGTTCGAACCAAACTCTCCTACATCTTCTTGGTCTTGGCATATTATTAATTTCTTGTTATGAATATATATTTATTTCAATTCGTTCAGTCTTTTTTCAGTATCTGCTAGCATTGCTTGTAAATCTTCTTTTGCTGCTTTTAACATTTCAATTTCTTCTTCTTTCGTGAGTCTTGGATATCCTCTTCCAAAACCAAATCTTCCGAATCTTCTGAAACCAAAAGGCATACCACAACCATATCCTCTAGCCCACCAAGGACCTGTTCCATCTCCCCATGGCATATTTTCACCCCCTCTTTAGTAATGAATTATAATTCATTACTTATATTGAATATATATTCATAATACTATTTAAAGCTTACTGTCTTTAGAATTAATAGATAGCGGGAGTAAGATTTGAACTTACGACCTTCGGGTTTCTTATTGATATTATGAGCCCGACGGGCACTTACCGCTGCTAAGCAGTTCCTGGCTGCCCTATCCCGCTATGTTTAAATTATAAGGCTTTAAAAGTTATATAAAGTTATTGTATGGTATTACTATGACAACAATACTAGGTATTGATGAAGCAGGAAGAGGATCAGTCATAGGTCCTATGCTTTTGGCAGGAGTTTTAATAGATAAAAAAAATGAAAATAAACTCAGAAAAATTGGTGTAAAAGATAGTAAACTATTATCTTCATTACAAAGAAAAAGATTATATTATTTAATTAAAAAAATTGCTAAAGATTATGTTTCTTTAAAAATTTCTGCTAAAGAAATAGATGAGTTAAGAAAAACTACAAATCTAAACAAAATGGAAGCAGAAAAAATGGCTCAAATCATAAAGATTATGAAAGCTGACACAGCTTATGTTGATGCCCCACAGGTTTCAACAGAGAAATTTAAGGCAATTCTTTTAGCATTAGCTAAAAATGATACAGAAATAGTAGCTGAAAACTATGCTGATTTAAAATATCCTGTTGTTTCTGCAGCTTCTATAATAGCTAAGTTTGAAAGAGATAGAGAAATAGAAAAAATCAAAAAAATAGTTGGATTTGATTTTGGGGTTGGCTACAGTCATGATGTTAGAAGCATTGAGTTTGTTAAAAAATGTTTAAAAGAGAAAAAGCATTTAGAGTTCATAAGACATTCTTGGATAACTGTTAAGGATATTAAATCAAAGAAAGAACAGAAAACATTAAAAGAGTACAAGTAATCTTTAAGAATTTATATTCTTGCATTTTTATAGCTTGTGTTTACGATAAGTTTAGAAAGAAATCCAGAATCAGATAGATTTTTCTATTTCATATAAAAACATATCAATTTATCTTTATTATTGCATTATTTTAATAATAAAATCGTATATTATGAATTATATATATTATAATAATGAGGAGGATGATTAAAAATGAACAAAAATTTGTTAATTTTATTGCCGATACTGTTATCCATAACACCCGTATTCGCATGGAAACTCGAAGGTGATGTGAACAGAGATTGTATAGTAAACGCCCTCGACCTAGGAATGCTAAACGCATATTGGGGTTCTGACAATAGAAGAGATATAGGAGACGTGGACCACAATGGCGTCACAGACGTTTTTGACATATTATTGATAAAATACTACTACGGTGCAACCCGTGGGAGCGATGAATATAAAGGATACTTGGACCTGAACAAGGATGGTATCATTGATGACGTTGACATAGGATTGTTAATCGAAGATTTCGCACCGATACACATAGACAAATATTGTGGATGGGTTGACTTGAACAAGGACGGGATGATAACTAGTGCGGATTGGGAAATAGTGTTGAACAACTGGGGAAAAAATTGTTGATTTCCTTTTAAAGATAGATTAATAGTGTTGTTAAATTCTCTTTGGTTTAATAATAATTATTATTTATTGATAAGTTTTAAGTAATAAAACATTTAAATTAGTAGGTTTAATAGATAGTATGAAAAAAGAAAACAAATCAATGATAGTTTACATAATTGTTGGAATTATAATAGGTTATTTAAGTCAATTATCAGTGAATCTTGCTGGAAAACCAACAGGACCTAGTGAACCAGCACCAGGAAGCTACATTGCTGTAAGCTTAGCATTAATATTTTTAGTATTAACTGCTGAGATCAATAAAAAAGTCTTTAAAATAAACAAAGAATTTAAATGGTTCTGGTCAAATGGTGGTTGGATATACTTATTTATATGGTTCATAACCTGGATAATTTTCTTTAACTACTTTAATCCTCTTTGGGTGTTTTAATGGAAAATTTAGGAGATTGGAAAAGGACTCATTATTCTAATGAAGTGACTCCTTCCATGGATAATCAAAAAGTTATTGTCATGGGATGGATAAGAGAATTAAGAGATATAGGAAAATTAAAATTCATAAAACTAGCTGACAGACAAGGTTTTATTCAGATAACTGTAAAAGGAGGAGAAGTTTTAACGAATCTCATAAAAAAAATTGAAACTTTAGGAAGAGAAGATGTGATTGCTGTTAAAGGAACTGTTAAAGAAAATGGAGAAGCTCCTGGAAGAAGAGAAATAATACCAATTGAAATAAAGTTAATTAATAAAGCTGAAAAACCATTACCATTAGAAATAGAAACTAAGAAAACTCCTGCTCTGTTAGATACTAGACTAGATCAAAGACCATTAGATCTAAGAAAACCTGAAAATCAAGCCATATTTAAGATTCAATCAAAGCTTGTTGAAGGAATGCAAAATTTCTTGATTAAAAAAGGGTTTTTACAGGTTTTTACTCCATGTTTGATTGGAGGAGTATCTGAAGGAGGGTCTGATGTTTTTACTATTCCTTATTTTAATAAAGAATCATTTCTTAGACAAGATCCACAATTACACAGAGAATTAATTATTATATCAGGATTTGACAAGATATTTGATTTAGGACCTAATTGGAGAGCAGAAAAATCTCACACAACTTTTCACTTATGCGAACATAGAGGGCTGGCTCCAGAAATGAGTTTTATAATAGATGAATTAGATACGATGAGACTAGAAGAGCAAGTAATTGTGGAAGGTATAAAGTTTGTAATGAAAAACTGTAAAGATGAATTAGAGATATTGAACAAAAAACTATTAATACCCAAAACACCTTTTCCAGAGCTAAGATTCCCTGAAATTTACAAAATTCTAAGAAAATTAGGATTTAAAATTAAGGATAGAGCTGATTTAAGCAGAGAGGCTGAAAATCTTCTTGCTGGATATGTTAGAGGGGAATATAACACTGATTTCTTTTTCATAAACAGATTTCCTTTTGCTATAAAACCATTTTATGTTATGAGAGTTGATGAAGAACCTAAATATGCAAGAAGTGTTGATTTGGTATACAAAGGATTAGAGATGTCTTCAGGAGGACAAAGAGAACATAGGTATGAAGAACTAATTAAAAACATAAAAGAAAAGAAATTAAAATTAAGCAATTTTAAATGGTTTACTGAATTCTTTAGATATGGAGCTCCTCCAATGGGAGGTTTTTGTTTAGGAATAGAAAGATTTACCATGAAACTCTTGAATCTGAAAAATATTAGAGAAGCTGTTTTATTTGCTAGAGATCCAGAAAGATTATTGCCTTAGAAAGTTATACTTTTGTTAAAATCTCTCCTGTGTGAGCATATACAGTATAACCCCCAGAAACTATTTGACCATCTAAATTTTCATATTCTTGATCAAGACTAATTTGAAGATTTGATGAAGTGGGATTGACCAAAACCTTTCCATTAGAAAAATCACGAACATATAATCCACTAACAACATAATAATCTCCAGATGGATCACCCATACTGTTAGCCTTATCAAAAAGTTCTTGACCATAAGCTTTCAAAAAGTCAATATTTCCATTATGAAAGTATATTTGTTTTTGTCCAGCTTTTATACCTAATAAGAGTGAGGCTGTACAGTAATTTGACAACTCAGCATTAGTAACACCACTTGGATTTTCACGATGACTGCAAACTGGTACAAAGTACTTGTTACTATCCAAATAATTTGATTGGACCCAAATCAGAAAGTCAAGACTATCTTTCCACATACTTTCGCTGAACCAATATCCATTGTAAGTATACCATATGCCTTCACTCATGAAGCCATCCATATGCGAATTCTGCAAAAATTCAGTATAATCACTTTGATGATTATAAAAATCTCTTCCTCGCCAAATACCGTTAGCGACTAACAATTTAGAACCAATGGTTTGCTTAATTTTCTGGTGTAAACCAAGATATGCTTGCTTAACTTCCTCATCTGTCCAGTAAGTCCCTGTTCTTGGATTAATTGGAACACCAGTAACAGATCCCCACGTACTGGTAACATACAGGCCCTCATCTGCAAATACACCATTAAATTCATATTCATCTATTACGCTTTTTATCTTGTTTGCTACCCACTGTTGATAATCAGGATTACCAATGTCTACAAGCTTATACTCATCACAACCATATGTTGTTGAGCAAACATCATTTCCACTTGAGTCTTTCAAAACCCAATTGTTAGCCTTGAATAAATTATACTCATCTGTCCAATAAGGATAAACAGCCTTTACATTACGATAAAACAAGGCTTTAAAATCAGGTCGTAATGAATGTATGTCATCAATCATATAACCAGTATATTCCCAACTTTGAGTCATGTCATAATATTCAGCAATATCTGCTACATTATCTGCTGTCCCGAAACTTTTATAACTATAAATATTAAACGAGGTTGGTCCTTCATATTTACAACTTCCATCAGTTTGACATGTATATCCAGAATAACAGTTACATATAGAACATTTGTTGATTAAATCACCATTATCACAATATAATGGTTTAGTAGATGAACATTCACCATAAGGAGTATCATCTGTACATTTTTGAAGAACTCCAGAACAACAACAAGTTTCTCCTAAAGAACAACCATCTCGTCCTATAGAAGTTTCTCCTAATTGACACGCTTCTATTGATGTAGGAATTCCACTCCAAAGTTCGAAATCATCTATCCATTGATAATGTTTACCTAAAGCAAGATGTGAAGGACCAGTATAAACTTTGAATAAATTCCATCCAAATACGTCATTATTCTTTTTGTTTTGACCATAATAATCAGCTACTGTTTGACCGTTTACAGCAACCCAAACTCGACCATCACTGCCTGTGCTATGTTTCCAATATACTTCAAGAAGAGCCCATTCTCCCAAAACAGATTCTGGTGGTGGATCATAACTTATTATTTTCCAATGTTGTGGTGAATCTCCCAAGGTTCCCCATTGTGCTTGAGTATACCAGTATAAATTTCCACTAGAATCCTTTTGGATGTGAATGTTCCAACGATAATCATTATCAGTTTCTTTCCACTCCATTATCATACGCCAACCACTTGATTCAGGCATAACATCTTTCAAGTTTGGTTGGATTTTTATCCAATAACGAACATACGCTTCTGAAAGACTATTGCCCAGATACACATTGTATTGGTTACGAGTTAAACCTGGATTAATAGGATCGTCATTTTTCACATCCATATAGAGAGCTTTTGTAGGTGTACCATAAGGTCCAGTCACATCATCGATTCGTGTCTCAACATAATCATTTAGTTCATCTTGAGTATGACTTGATGAAACTAGATATTGAAAACGGCTTCCATAATCATATTGTGATGGAAGGTCTGTTGTCCAAGTGTATCCTTCATCCTCTCCTCTTAACCATTGCCACCATTGATTACCACCTTCTGTTGTTGGATTGTCAAGATAAACACCTGATTCAAAACCAGATTTAAATAACAAAGTTGTTTCTTGAGCATAAACAGCATTAGAATGAATCATAATCGTTATAGCAAAAAAAACTAAAATCAAAATCTTTTTCATAATTATATTTTATTTTCATGAATAAAATTCTACCTCTTCTTAGTTAACTTCGTTATTATTAATGATATTACTATAACCTCAATCAAAATTAGAACTATACTGATAGCCGGAATTGTAACTTCTAACAAGTATGGCAATGTAAAATATGGCGTTTTCAAAGGAGGACGTAATGGATTATAACCTTCTATAGTAAAACTAAATCTATTACCAGAACAAGTATATACTAACTTAATATTTTCACTTGGAAACGTTTGTATCCTAACATCATCACTTTCAATCAATTCTAATAACACGTCTCTATGTTTAGAATGAACAGCTGTTATCAATTCACATTCTTCTCCTGATTCATCTTTTAAAGAAACATAATCAATATGACTTCCATCCAATGGAATATAAGCNNATTGATTTCATAGTAAAATCAGAAGTAACTATTTTGTCTTGATATTCAGGAGCATGTATATCCAGTTTCTCTATTGTAACAAACTCTTTTCCATCCCATACTTTAAGAATCGGACAACCTCCTCTTGGAGGAGGTGGAAGTGGAGCTCCAGCTTCATCATCTATCGAATAACTATAACTATCCCAATTGGTTGGATCACCATCAGTATGACAATCAGGATCACAAGCATCTGTTAATGTATCACCATCATTATCTATTCCATCTTCACATTGGTAAGCGTCTGCTGCGCATGTTTGACCATACCTACTATTTACAATTAGTATATCAAAAATGTCTACAACACCATCATTATTCCAATCACAAGGTGGCCAATTCTCAACAAAATGTGCATTACACAAACCAGCATCTAGAGCATCAATAATACAATCCCCATTCACATCGCCGTACATATTGTGTTCATCATCATCAAAGACACCTATACATCCAGGGTCTCCATAATCTATTTTAAAATCACAGTCATTATCAACAGCATCATTACAAGTATATGTGAGAGGAGTTACATACAATCCCGTATGTCTTTCATCATGATGAAACATCGGCCATTCCATTTTGGTAGAATCGTATAGTCCATCAAGATCCCAGACATAAATACTGCCTCTATATTTATCACTATTATTTTCTAGATCTCTATCCCAGTCGGAACTAGCTATTAGTTCTACTTTTCCGTCACTATCTATATCTGCTACAGTTGCAGGTGCTTGAGCGTCTATTTCCGTAACTTTAGGAAACCCTTCAATAAGGTTGCCTGTAAAATTCCAAGCATAAACTCCTCCAGTACGAGGAGGAATTCCATTACCAGCAGTTGTTATAAGATCAGGAATTCCGTCGCTAGTAATATCACCAACAATAGTTGAGTAATAATCGTTCCAACCTGTAGGTTTTGGCCATCCTGTTGCTAAAGTACCATCATGATGTATAACATAGGTATAAAAACCTAACCTACTTGTTGAAATCTCTAAATCATCATCATTATCAAAATCTGCTAAAGAAGGAGATGACCAAAAATTCCATCCTTTTTCGACTGGCCATCCAGGCAATACATTCCCATTTTTATCAAATGCGTAAACTCCACCATAACGATAATCAGGAGCACTACCAGCAAACATTAGTCCAACTATAATCTCTAAATCACCATCATTATTTATATCACCAACTGCAGGAGAGGAAAAAATAACTCCATCTGTATACACAGGCCAGCCATCCACATCTGAACCATCTAGATTATAAATACTAACATAGCCCGTATTATTCCATCCAATGAGTTCTCCATTTTCCCATATGGGTCCAGCATATTCAGTACGACCTGCAACAACAATCTCTAACTCAGTATCATCGTCAAAATTTCCAACAGCAGGTGATGATTCAATGCTTCCACCCCAATTATTGTTAGGTAGATACCATTGTGATAATATTTCACCATTATTTTTAATGATAACCAAAGTATCATTCCATGCATCGTTACCTTTAAAAACAATCTCCATATTTCCATCTAAATCCAAATCTTCCATAAGTAGTGTAGGTTGATAGTCTTTGGGTAGAATAACAGGCCATCCTTCTAATAAAGAGCTATCATATCTAAAAGCATATAATTCCGAATGATCAAAATCATCATGTTTATAATTGAATGCTATTATCTCTTTGAATCCATCATTGTTTATATCTCCTATCAATGGTATAGCTAAATTTCCACCGCTTGCTGATGTAGTCCCAACACCCATTGGCCATCCTTCTAATAAAGAGCTATCATATCTAAAAGCATATAATTCAGGCGGGTCACCACCTCTGTAAATAACAATTTCTTTATTACCATCATTATTTATATCTGAAACAACTGGCTCCAAATAACCACCCCAGTAATAATATCCTTGAGTTGAACTCAAAACTTCGTCTTTGGTTAAAGTTATAATAGAAGCTTTTTGTATGTCCTCTTTGTTTGTTGTTTGAATTAAACTATAAAATTCAGAAGTTTTTAAACCTTGTGATTCATCATAGAAATAATCAATCCTTACTGGCCATCCTTGCTTCAAACTAAGATCAAGATAAATATTTCTTATATATTCGTATTTTGTTTCATTTACGTAATTAACAGTTAATCTAATTGTATAGAAATCTGTCTCAGTTATCGGGCTAGTGTCCCAGATAGCCAAAGTATCACCAACAATTGGATTTGCGCCATCGTTAACTAGATTTATACCTTCTGTGAACCATTCACTTGGGTACTTCCCTAATCCATATTCAATTATATAATTCTGAAAGTTTGGACCTGGGGCAGTGCCGTTTATTTCTATAATATCTCCAGCTCTGAATATATCGTTATTCAAAGGATAGGATAATTTTGGGGCGGAAAACAATTCTACAAACAGACTTGTTGTCTGCCCTTCTTCAATGAGAATTGTTGTTATGTTGTCAACATAATCTTCTTTGCTTATTTTTACTTGCCTTTCTCCAACGTTTAAATCCGTTAAAAGAGGTGTTTCACCACGATAAAAATATTCCTCTGTGTTAATGTCAGCTACATACACCTTTGCTCCAGTTGGATTAGAAGATACGTTTAATATGCCTGTTGGATCTAGACTACTACCACACCCAGTATTTATGCTACTGTTAGAATCGTCACAGTCCTCAGTTTCAGGGCAGGGAGGACAATTACCTGGTTTTGGTCCTATTCCCCAATTACAATAACCATCTGTATCATTATCATTACATATAACCTCTTGAGGAGTTGGTGGTACAGGCTTGTCTATTGCATAAATAAACTGCGAATCTATATCAGAGTCCCCAGCAAGTATCCTGAAATAACCATTTTCACCCCAACTTGTACCCCAACTGTTCTTAACGATCCAATAATCCAGTCCATCGTAAACACCAAACCCTACTATTGTAACAGCGTGGTATCCTGCTATTGTCTCTGTTGTATGAAAGTATATTCCTCCAGTGTACGCAAAAAAATCAGCATAAACAATCATTCCAGTTTCTACCGGTCCTTTTGTTATTATAGCATTCTTGATATCATCTACTGTTAAGGGTACGCTCTCATAAGATGTAATTTTCCATGCTCCACTTTCCCAGTCGGAGCACCTGTTACTACAAAGATTATTAGTAGCAGTGTAAGGAAAGCAAGACTCATTGGCAATTCCATTATCTCTAATATAATTGAACAAAAGAGGAAATTCATAAGCATATATACCACTACAACCATCTCCAGCAAAACAAGAGACAAGATCTTGTTCAGATAAATCCAAATCCAAATTAGGATTGTTGTAATAAGCATTTACTTCTCCTTCCAAGGCTGCTACAGCACCGAAAGCCCAACAAGAACCACAACTACTTTGATCCCTTATATCAGTTATATAGTTTTCACCGTGTTTACTTCTCCAATCAAAGAATGCGGGTAGGGATTCTGTAGTTTCCGTTGTTGTAACTGTTTCTCCTCCCTCTTGAATGGTAGGAAGGTCTTTTAATCCGCAAAGTTTCCTCTTCTCTTCATCGCTTTTGATGAATATAAGATTATAGTCTGCTTCCC
>JABAOH010016071.1_pt1 | contig 15143 bp, 11 predicted proteins | sample 7062181 | NCBI WGS metagenome assembly JABAOH01 (sample SAMN14538630, study PRJNA623070) | marine sediment metagenome | biome: marine biome [ENVO:00000428]; feature: marine pelagic biome [ENVO:01000023]; material: deep marine sediment [ENVO:00002113]; isolation source: pool of 5 deep marine...
AAACAACGTGGCCGAACCTCTGACACAGAGGTCCGGCCGGGTCTGCGAAAGGTGAATATCGCGTTTTGTGGTCAGCAGGAAGGTGGCGGCGACCCCCGGAACAGATAGTTTAACAAGCAGACGACGTCGCCAGGGCTAACCGCCCCGTCGCAACTACAGTCTCCGGCTTCATAGGGTCTGGGAGGCTGACCGTTTCTGAAGAAATAGTTTATGAGATAGACCACGTCAGAAGGTTCTACAAACCCACTTGCATTACAGTCGCCGGTGATGTAGCGGAGACCTTCAGCCTCATTGGAGGGATCACTCACGTTCCCTGAGAAATCAGTTGCGCAGACAAGATAGTAGCAAGTCCTTGCCACCTCGGCGGTCGAATCGATGAAAATGGTGTCTATGGTGTAGCCCAGTCTGTTGGCCGGATCCGGGGTGAATCCGCTCACCGTATCCCGATAGACAGTGTAGTAGTCGAAATCAGAGGCTTCGGTCCGATTCCATGAGAGCTTTGTCACAGCCGGCTCGTGCCATGCCAAGAGTCCCCCAGGAGGAGAGGGCGACAGGTTGTCCAGCGAATATCCGGAATCCACGGGTGAATCGAAGTACACGGTGGGATTATCGGTCCCTGCCCTGACGAAGAAGACCGACCAGTACATCCCTTCCGCTATGGAGGAGTCCTTCAGTGTTGGAACTACCGCCGAATATAGGGTCTCGCCGTAGGCGGGGTACGTCGCCACCATATTCCAGTTGCCCGGAGGGTAGTCTTTTGAGGATAAGACGTCCAACTCAGGGCTAGCCAAAGTGAAAAGTAGAGAGTCCGCTCTTCGGAATATGGTGAAGTGCGTGACCAGTGGATCGTTTCCGGGAAAGCTCAACCAGCAGATCTCCACCTGCTTGCCCTGATCGTTGCCCACATCCGAGATGTCCGCTATCTGGATGTTGTAAGCGTCGCAGGTGACCTTAAGGGAGGCCGAATCCAGGACAAATGGGTCTGCTTGGGAGATGGCGGTCACAAAGACTCTGTTGGTCGTGCCAAGCGGCACATCCGGAATAAAGACCGTGAAACAGACCGAATCCACTCCGCCGGGGTCAAGAGTGACTTCGTAGTAAACCGGGTCGATGTTCCAACCCAAAGAATCGACGACATTGACGTCGTAGACGTCCAGGACTTCTCCCCTGTTTTCGATATAGAACTTGACCGCAACGTCGGTTCTCGGAGCTCCGGACACGTCGTCTCCGGGTGTTACCACAACCTGCTGAAGGTACGAGTTGCGCAGAACCGAGACATTGTCGGTACCGCAATTTGCAACCGCTAGGTCCAGGTCACCATCGCCGTCAAAATCAGTAGAGAAAACCGAGCGAGGAGAGGCACCGGTCGGATAGATGCAGTGGGGGGCAAAGGTGCCATCCCCGTGGTTCAGCAGAACCGAGACATTGTCGGTACCGTAATTTGCAACTGCCAAGTCCAGGTCCCCATCGCCATCAAGATCCGCAGAAAAGACTGAGTAAGGATAGCTCCCCACCGTGTACACCGAATCGGGGGCAAAGGTGCCATCCCCGTTGTTCGGCAGAATCGAAACACTGGCGGTACCCTCATTTGTAACTGCCAAGTCCAGGTCCCCATCGCCGTCAAGATCGGCAGAGAAGATTGAGTAAGGATAGCTATCCACTGTATACACGGAATGGGGAGCAAACGTGGCATCCCCGTTGTTCAGCAGAACCGAGACGGTGTTGGTGCCGTAGTTTGCGGACACCAGGTCCAGGTCACCATCGCCGTCAAGATCAGCAGAAAAGACCGACATAGGGATGGCATCCACCGGGTAGACCGAATGAGGGGCAAAGGTACCNNTCACCATCGCCGTCAAGGTCAGCAGAAAAGACCGAGGCAGGATAGCCGCCCACCGGATAGAAGGAGTGGAAGGTAAAGCTGCCATCCCCGTTGTTCAGCAGAACCGAGACGTTATCGGAATAGTAATTTGTAACCGCCAGGTCCAGGTCGCCATCGCCATCAAGATCAGCAGAGAAAACTGACCGGGGATAGGTACCGACCGGATACACGGAATGCGGCGCAAAGGTGGCATCCCCGTTGTTCAGCAGGATCGAGACATCGTTTTCATAGAAATTTGCAGTTGCTAAGTCCAGGTCGCCGTCGCCATCCAGATCCGCGGAGAAGACGGAGACAGGTTCGTCGCCCACCGGGTAGACGGAATGGGAGGTAAAGGTGCCTGAACCATCGTAGACTTCTAAAGTGAAAGACCAGGCGTAGCTGCTGTCCAAAGGGACTCCTCCTGAGGATTCTATCCCTGTGGTGAGCACCACGGTAACCACTTCTCCTTCCTCCAAATCCTCAAACGGGTCAAAGGTCGCAGTCTTAGTCGGACCATCATAGGTGATGCTGCCCGGGCGTAGTCCTGTGGATCTGGCATTCACGACAAAGGTGGAATCATTGATTGTGCTCTCATCCACATCAGTGTCGAAAGTTACCGATATATTGGTTGAGACTGGTACGTTCAGCTGGTTCTGTGTCGGTGACGTGGAGACAATGTGGGGGGCCTGGGCCAATGAGGGCACAGCCCAGAAGACATAACCAGACAGGCTCAAAATACCCAGCAACAAAAGCATTAGGGTCCTTTTGTGCACTTTGCACCTCCCGAAAAAGACGTTAGAAGTGTGAGGTCGAGCAATAATCTGGAGCCTGTGGCAAGCACCTTCGGGTTTACAGAGCCTAAGCGTTAAGCTTCAAGGCGAGGAGGCCACACGAAAGAGCTCCATGGCATCTAATCCTCGATCTCCCGAATGTAACAAGAATTCCTACTATAATAAAACATGATTTCCCTTGGGTGTCAAGCAGAATTCCGCTCGCAGGACTGACCGAGTACAGGATAAAAAAACGACCGAACCTCTGAGTTAGAGATTCGGCCGGGTCTCTGACAAGCCAACATTGACCAATTACGGACAGGACGGAGCAGGACCACCCCGGAATAGATAGTTGATCACGTAGACCACATCTCCGGCGCCCACTGAGCCATCACAGTTGCAGTCTCCAGCTTGCATTGGGCCGGGAGGGTCTCCATTTCTAAATAGGTAGTTGATCATATACACCACATCTGCAGCATTTATTATTCCATCCCCGGTGGCATCACCGCGCAGAGCTTGAAAGTATTTTATGGTAGCATAGTCATCCGATGTCCCACTGCCACCACTCCCTCCAGTGACATAGACATTGCCTGAATGGTCAACGGCTATGGCCCGGGCATTATCGAAGCTGTTCCCCGGTCCATCATATCTTCTCACCCAAGCCGTGTCTCCATTAGGATAGTACCTAATAGTGGCGTAGTCATCCGATGTCTCAATGCTACTACTCCATCCGGTCACATAGACGTTACCAGTCTCGTCTACGGCTAAGGCAGAGGCAAGATCCCAGCGGTTGTCTGGCCCATCGTATCTTCTCACCCAGGCAGTATCTCCATTGGGATAATACTTTATGGTGGCGCAGTCATCATCTGTTGCGATACCATGGCTGACTCCGGTCACATGGACATTGCCTGAATTGTCTACTGCTACATCACAAGCGATATCCTCGTAGTCCGTCGGTCCGTTGTATCTTCTCACCCAAGAAGTATCCCCATTGGAGAGATACTTAATGGTTATATAGTCGTCGTGTGTCGCATCGCTCCTGCTCTGCCCGGTCACATAAACACTGCCTGAAACATCTACGGCTATGGCGTAGGCCAGGTCATACAGGTTCGCCGGTCCATCGTATCTTCTTACCCATGCCGTATCCCCATTGACATGATACTTGACGGTAGCGTAGTCCTGGTATGTCCCCATACCGTAACTTAATCCGGTGACATATACGTTGCCGAGATCATCTACTGCTGCAGCATAAGGGAAATCCAGGGAGTTCCCCGGCCCATCGTATCTTCTCACCCAGGCGGTATCCCCGTTGGGATGATACCTAATGGTGACATAGTCCCGGTCTGTCCCGCTGTCATAATTATAACCAGTCACGTAGACATTACCGTCATTGTCTATTGCCAAAGCTGAAGGCAAATCGTCAGCATTCAACAGTCCATCATATCTTCTCAGCCAGATGGTGTCCCCATTTTCATCGTACTTTATGGTGGCGAAGTCGGCGGAGGTCCCGCTGCCTTCGCTTCTGCCGGTAACATACACGTTGCCTGAATTGTCTACTGCTATAGCTGTGGCCATATCCATGGAGTTGGAGGGGTCTCCCGGTCCATTGTATCTTCTAACCCAAGCAGTGTCCCCATTGGGAAGGTACTTGATGGTGACATAGTCACAATCTAATCCAACATTCCAACTATATCCTGTCACATAGACATTGCCTAAGCTATCCAATGCCATGGCACCGGGAATGTCGTCGCCATTTCCTGGCCCGTTGTATCTTCTCACCCAAGCGGTGTCAACAATAAGTTCTGCCAGAGCGGGCCAAGCCCAGAAGCACAGAAGAACAACATAGACCGCGGTAACGAAAATCTGACGTCTGGACATAAGAGCCTCCAGGTTTCAAGTCAAAAGAAAAGGGATTACGTCCCATACTAAGGACTCTTTATCTGGGATTGACCGTCCATATTGAATATATCGGTTTTTTCTGTTTTGGCAATCATAATCTGTCCTGCCGTAAATATTTGTGTGTAAAATGGATTTGGTTTATAAAGACAGAGGGTGTACCCTTGCTTGGTTTGATCAGAATCTTAAAAGACGGTGACGCTACAAAACCTCAAACTCTATCCCTCTCTCCCGTACCCGGGGAACCTCCAAACCTTCTATCCAACCATAACTGGTCAACAAGTCCCTCTCGTAACTCCCGTTCCGGTACCCCCGTCGCCTCGGGCTATGCTTATACCTACCACAACCTACGCGCCTCCCTTGCTCCACAGCCAATGCCCTCTCCAGCCTAATCTTAATAAATCGCTTGGCCTCTCCCTGCAACTCCTTCCAAAAACTGTTGACTCCAAACCGACGATTCCGTAAATTAGCCTCCGAGAAGTCTATTTTTCGCATAGGGCATATCCTCCTTTCTATCATTTCACTAAATGGATATGCCCTTTCTACTTATCTATCCAAACACAATTTTACACAAAACAATTTACACAATGCGACATCTCGAAAACGCAGATTCAGAAGTTCTGCATTTGAAATGCTTTCTCTTTCCCATCCACTGTAAGTCTAACCTTCATCTTTGAAGTCCGTTCTCAACAAGACCTTGATCGGTGCCGGATCTGGAATCTCATCCATAAACAGGCAGTCTCTCCACTGTGATGTTTTCGGCCTTCAGCCTTTCCGGAATCTTCAATGAAGGTTCGATCAACCCGGGAACTTTTGTTAGCACCGCTTTAGGAGACTCCCCGTTTGTGGCAGGCTTCGGGAAAGCAGCTATCTGCGCAGGAAAAGCGGTGTGTTTGTCGATAACTAAGATTGTCACCAACACCCGACTTGGGGTGGTCTCTCTTCAAATCCTCCAAAGCCAGGTGAATCTATTTCTGAGTAGTTCGAAAACTTAAGTGGCCCATTAGCTGTTGCAGAGACAGGGGATTTCCATGATTCTTAATCCAGTGCGTTCCCGCACCATGGCGTGGTAGGTGAGGATTAAAATGAATGGCGACCTTCTTGGAGTAGCGTCTGAATATGTGTTGAACCTAATCAGGTGGCAGGTAAGAACCGTTTAATTTACAGAATAAGTATTCGCCGGGCATGTTTTCTGGGAATCCGTACAAGTACAATTGAAGATACTTAGCCAGCTTTTTGCCAAAGAAGACATCTCGTTCCTTTCTGCCCTTTCAATAGACTTCTATGGTCTGCTCAATCATATTGAGATCAGATAACTCAAGGTTACATAACTCAGAGAAACCCATCATCGTGTCATAAAAGCTGTAGACCTTTGTGAGGTTGCGGCACCCGGTGAAAGCTCTTTTGTCAAATACATCCAAGATCCTTTCTAGGTCTTGGGGTGACAGAACGGGGCTTATCCCTTTTTCAGTCCGGAGAAGCTTTATTTTCTCCGTCGGATTGACTCCCCGTTCAGAAGTCCTTCGGTTTTTGGAAAACCATAGAATATCCTCAGGGCCTTCAGATAGGTATTGATCGAGTAATCCGATCCCCCCGATCCTGTAAAGATGCTATAATTGCTTAATAGTTAGAGATGAAACCTGCTCGGAAGAAACGGTCGCCTTCTCCAAGTATTGAAGGAATAATTTCAGAACTTCACCATACCCAGAGACGGTCTTTTGGGTAAGGCTTAGGATGCGGCAATCAAAGTAGAATGCCTCCAACAAGCCCCCCATCTTTATCAGATTCTCTTTGTGGGCACCTTCAAATTCAACAATTAATGCCTTGAGGTAGTCAAACGGTCTCCTGTTATTCGTAAAAAATCCCCTTGGTTTGTAACCCAAAGGGATTCTCAACCTTGCTTCAACTTGGTGGAGCCGACGGGGCTCGAACCCGTGACCTTTTGACTGCCAGTCAAACGTTCTCCCAACTGAACTACGGCCCCAGAAAATCAGTCAACAGAAACGATCCATTGCTTTTTTAGTCCACTGCTTTTTCGACTGTCATCGATGAAGTCTAATGAGACTCTGGATGTACGCTCTGCTTTTCTGACTCTTTATCTGTTTTTCTCTTCTTGCCGCTTTAGATCGAGTTCTGTATTCCTCCGTATACATCAAACGCCAGGGTTTGCTTGATTTCGTCGACTTCCCCACTCCACGATTGTGTTGACTGAGCCTGGCTTCTAAGCTCTTTGTTATACCGACATAATACCTACCATCTTTGCCACTCTGCAAAATATACAAAAAAAAGTTGTGCAATATTATGCCTTGCACTCCAGCAGAATCAAAGCGTCCCTCGTCCGCTGACCTTCCCGATTGCCATCGGGACGTTCTCCCAACTGAACTGCGGCCCCAAAAGCCAGTCAACAGGCATTGGTCAGGACTCATCAGAAAACTGCCATCACCTTGCCTTGCATCACCCAAAATAAGAAGCCTCGGTGTTTTGTCAAGCATAAAATCGGTCAAAGACCAGATCCACTCACGCGTCCAGCTGGTACCCTTGATATCCCTGCGGTCTATCTGAAAGCGGCCAGAAACAGCGCTTTTGGTCGACGATTTGCCCGGGAACGAATCGAAAATAAGTCGCCTTCGGTTAAACATTTTTGTTGCATTATCAATCCCCATAGGATATTTTGATACGGGAGAAATGTGGTCATGTTAAGGAGCGGGAGGTAGATTGAAAAACAGGTTTTTGATCTGGATGAACATCATCATTTTGGGGATGCTTTTCTGGAGCTCGACGCTTTGTCCTTCTCCGGGTCACGTAAATCTGATCACTATTGACGGTGCTATCGGACCTGNNCTGTTGAAGACGGCGCCGAGGCTGTGATCATAGAGCTGAACACCCCGGGCGGGCTGGATGAGTCCACTCGCCTGATAACCAGAAAGATCCTAAACTCACCTGTGCCGGTGGTCGTCTACGTTTCCCCTGCCGGCTCCCGGGCGGCTTCCGCCGGTGTTTTCATCACGCTCAGCGCCCATATCGCCGCCATGACTCCAGGGACCAATATCGGTGCAGCCCATCCCGTCGTCATGGGGGGGCAGATGGATTCCACCATGGAAGAAAAAGTGGTCAACGACGCCGCCGCCTATATGAGAAGTATTGCCGCCAAGAGGGGAAGGAACGAAAAATGGGCTGAGGAGTCGGTGAGAAAAAGCGTATCGGTCACGGAAAATGAGGCCCTGAACCTGAATGTCATTGACCTGGTGGTAACAGATATCAGGGCGCTTCTGGACTCTTGCGACGGACGAAAAGTGGAACTGCCTTCCGGTGAAAGGGTCCTGAACACAGAGGAGATCGAAGTAAGAAAGGCGGAGATAAGCATAAGAGACCAAATCCTGCAGGTGATCACCAATCCGACTATCGCCTACATTCTTCTAACCCTGGGGATATGGGGGCTTTTCTTTGAGCTTTCCAATCCGGGAGCGATCTTTCCGGGAATCGTAGGGGGAATATGCTTGATTTTGGCGTTTTTCGCCTTGCAGAGCCTGCCCATCAACTATGCCGGCTTGCTCTTGATGATCCTGGCTTTGATCTTGTTCATACTGGAGGTAAAAATCGTGAGTCATGGAGCATTGACCATCGGAGGAATAATATCTATGGTTTTAGGATCTCTACTTCTGTTCGAATCTCCCCTTCCATATATGCGCGCATCCCTGGTGGTGGTGATAACGGTTGTTGCCGCCACTGCATTATTCTTCATGCTCGCCGTGGGCTTGGCTCTAAGAGCCCGAAGACGCAAGGTCACGACCGGGGGAAGAGGGCTTGTAGGTGAAGTGGGGGTGGCACGAACCGCACTTAAACTCGAAGGAGACGTGTTTATTCACGGAGAGATCTGGAAGGCAGAGGCAGATCAACCCATAAAAAAGGGAGAAAAGGTGGTGGTTACCGGAGTGCACGATCTGACCCTGAAGGTGACCAGGAAAAAGCAAGAGTAGTATCTAAAATTAGCGTTTCGACCGATTCGGTCTGGAAAGGAAAATTCGTGTTGAATGATGATCGCATCCATCAATCTGAAGATTTGTGGTGGATCGATTTGTGCGAGTCAGAGCCTAAGGTTCTCGGATAGGCTTTGACTTGTCAAAGGGACTTCTTCCCCAATCGAAATCTGAGACTTGTTTTTGAATTTGAAGTGAGCAAGTAACTGCTTTACAAACCCAAAGGAGGTTTTCATGGCCGGAGCAGGAATTCTGACCATCATTATTATCGGACTCTTTATCCTGGCTAACGCTATCCGGATATTGAGAGAGTACGAAAGAGGCGTAATATTCAGGTTGGGAAGGCTGATTGGAGCCAAAGGTCCCGGTTTGATTCTCCTTATACCCATTGTCGACCGCCTGGTAAGGGTCAGCTTGAGGGTGGTGACTATGGACGTGCCTGCCCAAGACGTTATAACTAGAGACAACGTATCGGTCAAGGTCAATGCGGTGGTTTACTTCAGGGTGATGGATGCAAACAAGGCCATCGTGGCGGTGGAGGATTACCTGTATGCCACCTCCATGATCTCACAGACGACCCTGAGAAGTGTGTTAGGCCAGGTGGAGTTGGACGATCTTCTTACCAATCGGGAGAAAATCAACAAGGAGCTTCAACACATAATAGATGACCAGACCGAGCCCTGGGGAATCAAGGTTTCGGTCGTCGAGGTGAAGAATGTAGACTTGCCAGAGGAAATGCGCAGAGCCATTGCCCGGCAGGCTGAGGCGGAAAGAGAAAGAAGGGCCAAGGTCATCCATGCGGACGGAGAGTTCCAGGCCGCAGAGAAGCTGGCCGCCGCCGCAGAAATGATAGGTAGGACTCCTGTGGGAATACAGTTGAGGTTCCTGCAAACCTTGACCGAGGTGGCAACCGAGAAAAACTCCACCACCATCTTCCCGGTACCCATAGATCTTTTCGCACCGTTTGTGAAGAGATTCGCCAAGGAAACCGGCGATAAGGGATAACGGATAGTTGCCTTGCACGTTACCAAGACGCGGCGAGAATTGACGGTCAGACGTGACTGCTGCAAGTTGCAGAAAGGACGTTGGTCAGGAATGAATCCGGAGTTTTCAAAAAGGCTGACGTGCCTTGCAGCATCTGTCTTCTTCCTGCTTTTCAGTGGCTGCACCGAAAAGAAGACCACTGCACCCACTGATGAGCCGGAAGGACTGGCCCAGACGGTGATGCAAGAGTACTTTCCGCTAAGTCACGGCGACAGCTGGACCTGGGAAGTCACATCTTTCCAAGTGGACGAGGAATTCGTCGACGGCGACTCCAGTCTGGGGGAGCCGTACACAGACACCAACCACAACGGAGTCTTCGACTTTGGTGAAGTCTACGAAGACTTAAACTCCAATGGAAAATACGATGGTCCGAATGATCCTTGGACTTCCCCGATTCCTTACGTTGATCGTAACGGCAACGAGGAATATGACGCACCCAACGGTGCATGGGAAGCTGGTGAGTTATTCCTGGACCTCGACGGCAACGGAGTCTGTGACACCGCGTGTACACTCACATTACATGCCTCGATTCTATATCCCTACCCTCAAGACGGGGTCATGATCCTGGGAGGACAGTTCCTGGGAACCTATTCGAACGGCGAACCCGGAGGAATAGCGGGACCGACTGACCTGTACTCAAACGACAGCTCGGGGCTCCGCTTTCATGATGGCAGTCTTTTCGATGCGCTTTGGTGCGCATCTCTTATTCTTGCCCAAGCCAACCCTGAGGTCGGGGATTCCATGACCAGCCTCAGTTGTCGTTTGTATCCTACTGGCTGGATCTCCGTCTTTGAGGCCGTAGAGGACGTAAGCGTCCCGGCTGGCAGCTTCGGCGATTGCTTCAAATTCAGGTTCATAGCCTCAGGATGGATCGGAGAGATGACCAGATACAATGGAACCAGCTATCGCTGGTATGCAAAGGATGCGGGACTGGTGAAAGTGGAGGGACCCGAGGATGGCGAATACTGGATCCTCAAAAGCGCCAGGATCGGCGGCACCGACTACCCGTAGGGGAGAACGGAGTCTGCAAACATACGTCTTTTGCAGAATCGGGCCGATCTGGACGGGAGGGCTTCTGTGGAGTATTTGATATTTGGCAGTGCGGTAATCATCATTCTGGCGCTTCTGCTGATCCTGATGCAGAGGCAATCGGCCAGCTTGAGGGAGCAGGTTCGTCAGAGTCTGGAAGACACGAACCAGATGCTGAGTCAGCGACTTGAAACCACGAGCAAGACGGTCGGCGAAGTGCAGATGAATTTAGCCAAGCTGGAAGAATCCAACAAGAGAATATACGAGCTAGGAAAGGACATCTCCGGCCTTCAGGAGCTCTTGAGGGCTCCCAAAATCAGAGGTGGTATCGGCGAATTCCTGTTGGCCGATCTTTTAGGCCAGATTCTTCCTTCACAACATTTCAGCCTGCCTTACACTTTCAAAACTGGAGAGCGAGTGGACGCGGTCATCCACATGGGTGACAGATTGGTTCCGGTGGATTCGAAGTTCCCACTGGAGAATTTCCGGAAACTGCTCCACGCCGATTCCGACAGCGACAAAAAAGCTTGGCGTCGGAAGTTTGTCTCCGACGTTAAGTCGCACATAGACACCATCGCAAGAAAGTATATACTTCCAGACGAGGGCACTCTTCCCTTTGCTCTGATGTACATCCCGGCGGAAAACGTGTACTACGAAACCATAGTCAAAGAAGAAGACGCAGACCAGGAGAAAAGCCTCGCCAATTACTCGATGCAAAAGAGAGTGATTCCTGTGTCTCCGAATAGCTTCTATCTTTATTTACAGAGCATCATCCTGGGACTGAAAGGTCTGGATGTCGAGAAAAATGCCGAGGAGATCATCTCCGCACTCGGTAGACTGAGAGCTGATTTCGACAAGTTTGGCCGCGATTTCCGACTTATCGGAACTCATCTACGAAATGCAGGCCTCTGCTACGATTCCGCCGACGGAAAGCTGCAGAGATTTAAGGATAAGCTCGAGCGCGCCGCTTCACCTGCTTCTGAAGAAAAAGACGCTACCACTTCGCCGGTGCAAGAGATAGAAGAGACTAAACGCTCAGTCGAATAGGACAAGGTCAAAAAGCTCAAAAAAGGGGAGCCCGGTGCAAAGAACGAACGCCAGCAGGGGATTTCCTTGCTGTTGAACAAGCGTCAATCACATGGCACATTCTTTCAAGTCGACACGACTAATGGCGGGTGCTAGAATCAGCGGTAGCGTACTCGGCCGCTTGCCCTAGATCGCCTACCGAAAAAATCCGAGACGATGCGCCCCTGGTGATTGCCGTCGCACAAAAAACAAAAAAAACTATAAAACCGGTTGACAGAAGGGTTGACAGTAGTTTTATTAAGAATGTAGCCCCGAATGGAAAGAACTTTCAAGGGAGGGAAGCATATGCCTAAGTCCATAATTCAAACGGACAAGGCTCCTCGGGCAGTGGGGCCATACTCCCAAGCCGTCAAGCTGGAGGGGGAATCTTTGATCTTCGTTTCCGGACAGATCGCGCTGGACCCGAAAACCGGGGACAGGATTCACGGAGGAGTCGTCCAGGAGACCCGCCATGTATTGGAAAACCTCAAAGCCTTGCTGGAGGAGGCGGGCTCCGGCCTGGAGAAGGTTGTCAAGACTACCGTCTTTCTGCACAGCATGGACGACTTCGGAGTGATGAACGAGGTTTACAGCCAATACTTCAAAGAGGACCCGCCTGCCAGATCGACCTTTGAGGTTTCCCGATTGCCCAAAGGGATGAAGGTCGAAATAGAGGCGATCGCTTTCGTATAGCGACTGCTGGTGCTTCCAGCGAGGACAGGAAAGAAGCCTTTCCCAGCCTACCGCTTTCTGAAGAGCCTAGTATCTGATCGAGGGGACATCTTTCTGTCTGGTACTCAGACAGACATTGATGAGTCTCTGCAACTTCTGTGGATCTTGAAGCTTCAGCCCTTGTTCCAATCTGGCGAGGCAGAATTAGCCCCTGTGCCAGAAGGTACGCTTAAGTCCTCTCTCTAACTCAGATGAACCCAGCTGTTGCCGGATCATGTGAGCCGGGATTCTCTCCCACCTGTATTGGAGGTGACCGACCGGGGAAACATAACTAAATCTTGGCGCTGTTCCTGGTCTCACTGTTTCTGGGGTCTTCCACTGGAAAACCGGTCAAAAAGCCGGTGAACAAATAAGAAAAGGACCAGAAAGATTCTGGTCCTTTCATCATAAGCTTCAGTCTGGCTGTGAAGTTCGATTCGAAGTCGACAGGGTTCCCTGGCTGGAGTTCTGGTTACTCATCTGGTAGGAGGTGGGAACCCAGACACCTAGCTATTTCTGCTTGGCCATGATCATCTCTCTCAGCTGGTTATCCTTGTCAGTCATCTCCTGGTGAATCTTTGCCGCGATTTCTTTGGCTGAATAGTAGTTTCCGGCGTCGTACTCAGCTTGCGCTTTCTTGAGATTCTCATCCCAGGTGGCCATTTGGTCAGTCAGATCTCTGTCCTTCTTTGGTATGCCCCACTGCTGGGCCAGATCCTGGGTCTCCTTAAGTTGATTCGTAGCGCCATTGATGGCAGCCATATAGTCTTCGACTTCAGTCTTGGTATTATCCTTGTTCGTGACCGCTTGCTCGGCCGCCTGATCAGCCACTGCCTTTGCGTCCATCAAGAGCTTCTTTGCTTCTCCATATTTCTTTTCAGCAATCAGATTCTCAGCTTCAGTGATGGAGTTCTCAGCTTGGGCAAAAAGATCCGGCGCGTACTTGTCCGCTTCAGCCGCCCTGGCCTTCTCCAGAGCATCTTTTGCTTCCGCCAGCTGCTTGGTAGGCTCTCCGCCGCACGCCAGAATGAGAAGCAAAACCGGAAGAATCAAAAGACCGACAACCCAAATCCCTCTCTTCATTTAGACACTCACCCCTTTCTTCTTTTAAATATTTGAGGTTTAAGATTACTTTGTTCTTTGACCAAAAATACCATCCAATAAAATCTTTCCTTTTTGAGTTTGCACAAATATAGCCTCTGGGATTATTTTGTCAAGAGATTTTCTTATCGATCTTCCTTAAAATTCTCTGCGAAAAATCCAATCCTTTTACCAAGAGGAGATCAGGGTCCTTTTCATATTTGTCCTTGTTCGTTTCCCATTGTTCGATGATCTCCACGATCTCTTTATCTTTAGGATCATCCAGTAGCTCTTTCAGTCTTCTTCTGGTTGCAGGAAATTCGCCCGTTTTCCACTGGACGTAAATCCTCAAGGAGATTATCGCCTCCCTAAATCGCCAATACATCTTTCGCGCCACGTTCTCGGCCAGATGAAGATGGGTGTACAGGAATTTGCTCCAGTAACCCACCGTGTCTGCCGTCTTTCTCATCTCTGTTACCATCTCTTCCCTGGTGGGCGCAGGTAGCGGACACTTCCCGTACAGCAACCTCGACCCGAAGTGAAACTGATGGCGCTTGAAGGGAACGAAATTATTCATGTCCAGCCTGGAGAACAAAAGCACCACCATTCTCTGGTATTTCCTCTGCTTTAAAATCTTTCTTAGTTTGTCCAGCTCCTTTTTGGTGATCCTCTCGAGCATTACCAGGGTGTCAATATCGCTTTCCGGACTGGCTTCTCCGGTGGCCCAGCTTCCGTGATGGATTATGAAGACCAGATTCTTGCCATAGGTCTTCTTCATCACATTCACAAACTCTTTCAGCAGTTTTTCAACCTGGGCTTTGGTCAAAAGAGCCTCCTGCCTCACTCCCTGTCTCCCCCTCTCCGCAAAGTGGAGAGGGGGACTAAGGGGGAAAGGTCAAAGTTTCCCTGATCTCAATATGGCTATCACCAACCACACCCCCAGCACTCCAGCAAATATGTAACCGAGTATACCAAATAAAGGATAGCCGAACAAAGTGTATTTTGTCTCCAGACGCATGATCAAAGACGATCCTACGATTATGGCGGCGATAATCAAAGCGAATGAGACCCGATTAGAGGAACGATCCAACTCCAAGATCAGCTTGTCCAAGCCGCGGTGCTGAAAGGTAAAGGAGAGTCGGCCTTTGCCCAGCTTTTTGACAATCATCTTTAGCTCAAAAGGCAACCTCACCAGAAAGTCACGCAGATCGACCGAGGTGGTGAATAGGTCTCTGAGAAGTGCTGCGGGCTTGAACTTACGATAAGCCAGCCTCCTTACATATGGTATCATCTGGGTGACCAGATCATATTCCGGGTNNATGGCCTTGGAGAAGAGCATCAACTCCGCCTGAATCTTAATATCGTACCGACGAATTATCTCAAAAGCCTCGTTCATCAGCGTCTTCACGTCCAGACGTGAGAGCGGGATCCGGTGATATTTGTAGAGGAAATCAGCTAAATCCGCTTCCAGGGCTCTCAGGTTTACCTCCTCCCCCACCACCTCCACATCCTGGTAGACTTTGACTATTTCGCCGGGATGCCAGGTGACCACGGCAATCAGAAGATCTGCCAGCTCATCCATGGTGGTCTCCGAGAGCCTTCCCATCATGCCATAATCCACGGGCGCGATGACGTTTCCTTCCAGCGCAAAAAGATTTCCCGGATGGGGGTCTGCATGGAAGAATCCATGCTCGAAAATCTGCTTGAAGACCA
>JABAOH010027830.1_pt1 | contig 15138 bp, 15 predicted proteins | sample 7062181 | NCBI WGS metagenome assembly JABAOH01 (sample SAMN14538630, study PRJNA623070) | marine sediment metagenome | biome: marine biome [ENVO:00000428]; feature: marine pelagic biome [ENVO:01000023]; material: deep marine sediment [ENVO:00002113]; isolation source: pool of 5 deep marine...
GGAGCCGGCTGTCGTCGAGGTCTGGGTATCCGGCGGCAGGCTACTCAGGTCCGGCGGGATCTCAAGCGCCGGGAGCGTGCGCGCTGAGTCATAGTCAATGCGTTTACCCGAGGCCTTGTTGCTGCATCCGCCGACGAACGCGAGTGCCAGCATGACCAGCAGCAGTGGGTTGGCTTTCGTGATGCGTATCAAAAGAATCGACGCTCTAAGACCGCAAGATGACGGCTATCTGGGTAGACTAAGCGAACACGCCCGCATCCCGCAGCGCTTGCCGGACGACCTCGTGGTACTCGCTTGCCAGCGGCGTCAAGGGCAAGCGGATCCCCCCCGCGATCAGTCCCATTTCCTGAAGTGCCCATTTTACCGGAATCGGGTTGGATTCGACGAACAGTTTCTTGTGCAAATCCATCAGCCGCTTGTCGATGGCGCGTGCGGCGGCCTCATCACCGTTGAGCGCGGCTGCACACAGTTCACTCATCTGCTTGGGCGCAACGTTGGCCGTCACCGAAATGACGCCGCGGCCGCCTGCCAGTATCAAGTCAAGCGCGGTCGGATCGTCGCCGGAGTAGACCTCCATCGTGTCGCCGCAGGCCTCGGTGATCTGCTTGACTCGGTCGATTTTTCCGGTCGCCTCCTTGATGCCAACGATGTTGCCAATCGGGGCGAGACGGATCACTGTCTCCGGCAGCATGTCGCAGGCGGTTCGCCCGGGTACGTTGTAGAGGATCTGCGGGATCGGCACGGCCTCGGCGACGGCCTTATAGTGCCGGTACAGGCCCTCCTGCGTTGGCTTATTGTAATACGGCGTCACCAGCAAACAGGCATCTGCCCGCGCTTCATGCGCGTAACGCGTGAGTTCGATCGCCTCTGCGGTCGAGTTCGCACCGGTCCCCGCAATGACGGGGAGGCGACCGTTGATGTGTTTGACGGTTTCTTTGATGATTTGGCAGTGTTCGTCTACGTCTACCGTCGCGGACTCGCCGGTGGTGCCCACGGCGATAATCGCATTGGTGCCGTTTTCGATATGAAAATCAATGAGTCGGCGCAGCGCCGGAATGTCGATTGACCCGTCTTCCCGCATCGGCGTGACCAGAGCCACCATACTGCCTTCAAACATGGAGCGTACCTCGGCGTATGCTTTCGCAGAGATCATAGTACTTTCCTGCCTCGGCATTGACAAGTAAGCCCAAGTAGCGCGCATGGTGACGCTTTTGCGCATGCTGCCAACGCCGCGGCTAGTACGGCCAGTAAGACCGGCACGATACGTCAGCTTAGCGTTCGTATCGAACCTGCCACTGCGACAGGCAGCAGCGGTGAGAACCGGTTACAATAGTCGCTTGCGCGGCACGGCCCATACACTCTAATGAATAAAGATCCAAAAACCCTGTGATCGTTAATAAGCAAGTCATCCCCGCACTCGCTATCGCCACTTGGTGCCTGACGCAGTCGGGCTATGCGGCCTGCCTTGCGCCTGCCGATGATGCACCCATTCCGCCGATCGCGCTGAAGGAAGTCGTTGGTGGCTTAAGCTCTCCCGTGCACATCACACACGCCGGCGACGGCAGCAAGCGCTTGTACGTCGTCGAGCAAGCCGGTGTCATTCGTGTCATCGAAGGTGGGCGCCTGCTCGCCCAGCCCTTCCTCGATATTCGCGACCGCGTGGCTAGCGGTGGCGAAAAGGGGCTGTTGAGCGTCGCTTTTCATCCGCGTTACAGGGAAAACGGTCTTCTTTTCGTAAACTACACCATGCGCACGCGCGGCTTGCACACCATCGTTGCCGAATTCAAGCGCGGCACGGGCGGTCAGGTGGAAGCAGCGAGTGAACGCGTGCTGCTTAAGATCAAACAGCCTTACGCCAATCACAACGGCGGTCAGCTCGCCTTTGGATCCGATGGGTATCTCTATATCGGCATGGGTGACGGTGGCTCGGCCAATGACCCGCTGGACCATGGTCAAAACACGCGTACCCTGCTTGGCGCTCTGCTGCGCATCGACGTAAACCGGCGCACGGACGGCAAGCCCTACGCCATCCCGCCTGACAACCCCTTTCTCGGTCAAATGGACTACCTCGAAGAGATTTGGGCTTTGGGTCTGCGCAATCCCTGGCGGTTCTCGTTCGACGCCGTCACGCAACAGCTGTTTCTCGCTGACGTCGGTCAGGATGACGAAGAGGAGATCAACGTCATCAAGAAAGGCGGTAACTACGGCTGGAACATCATGGAAGGGGCGGGCTGTACGCCGGGCGTGCTCATAAACTGCAAAAAGAACGGTCTTGAGTTGCCAATTTTCAGCTATTCCCATCTCGACGGGTTCTCCATCACCGGCGGTTTCGTCTACCGCGGCAAGGCGATCCCCCGTCTGTGCGGTGTTTACGTCTACGGCGATTACGTCAGCCAGCGAGTCTGGGGCTTACGTTATGACGGGCACCAGGTGACACAACAACGTGAGCTATTAAAGACACGGCACGCCATTAGCAGTTTCGGCGAAGATGAAATGCGCGAGCTCTACGTCGCGGACCACAGTGGCGGCAAGATCATGAAGATTGTGCCAGCGGCACAATAGCGGCTGGCCCTCGATCGCTGAGAGCGACTATGAGAACGATTCCGTCGTGTAGCGTCGTACTTGAATGCGCTCGGACCAGTAATCCGCCGGCAATCCTGCCTTGAGCTTCAGCTGCTGCAAGAATTGGCGCGCATCCGGCAACGCTTTCCAGACCGCGGGCAGGTAGGTCGCCCGGCAGGACCCTTCTTCGAGGATAATGCCGTCAACGCCAGGCCGCAGTTGGCGAATGAGGTCATCTTCGGACGTAAACGTAAGGCCCTGCGGATCGCTGAGTACGGAAATATGCACGCTGAGATCCTCGAATTCCTTTGACGTCAGGGCATCGAAGCGTGGGTCACTAAATGCCGCGGCATGTGCGTTCTTCACGACGTCCATCACGAGTACACGCCGAGCCTCAATCGAACCGATGCAGCCACGCAACTCCTCCAAGACCCTGAGGGTCACGAAACTGGCTCCCGGTCGCTGCAGGGTTGTGGAGTATTGACTGAGATCGAGACGCAGCTTGTTGCCATGAAGCCCGCTTTCGATCGATGCGTGCGCCAATTGCAAAAGCGCGCGGCGATCCTCGACCGACAAATCCAGCGTCGAGTCAGTGGAAGACATAAGCACCATAACCGACCACTTGGTCGCGCGGTCCGGCTGTGTCCCCCGAGTTCCTTAAATCGACGGTTTCAGCGCTCAATCCACGCTTGCGCGCGACATACAACAGCCCGTTGATCGGTACGCGGCCGCACGCCTGCTCATACTCGATGTCCTCGAGACGCAACTGCTCGATCGCGCGGGAGGTCGCGCTATCCATGCGCTGCGCGGTCTCGTAGTCATGGTAGTGACTCAGATCCGAGCTGATCACGATCAACGTCTCGGCTCCGCCCCACAGGCACTCCAACACCTCACCGACCTGCGCCGGCGTCGCCTCCCCCACGGCGAGCGGTACCAGCGTGAAGTGCGAAAGCACGGTCTGCAGGAAAGGCAGATGGACCTCCAGACTGTGCTCGCTCGCATGTGCCTCGTCCATGACATGCACCTGAGGAAGGTGGGCAAGCTGCGCCACTGCCGCCTTATCCACCGCGACCTCGCCGAGCGGCGTGGCCAAGCTATCCACACTCGGTACGGCGAGCCCCCGAAACGGCACGCGGTGTGCCGGTCCGAGCAAGATCACTCGCGCAATGATCTCCCGTGCCTCCATTAAGCGCACGTACGCGCTCGCTGCAATGGCTCCCGAGTAGATGTAACCGGCATGGGGTGCAATGATGGCCTTGGGTGTTGCGCCTTTTGACTGCGCACTCGCGAGGTATGTCCGCACCAATTGCTGCAGTTCCCGCGCCCGCGCGGGATAGAACACGCCGGCGACGGCGGGATTCCTTACCGATTTGCTCGACATCTCTAGACCCCCGTTTGTAATGCAAAACATGCCCCTCCGCGGGCAGTTTTGCAAGTCAGGGGTATAATATGGGTGCTTGCGCGGGCGAATAAGCAGATCGTCGATCAGCAGGTAATACAGGATGGGACAGGCGACCCAACACGACCATCTGGGCGCAGTGGTACCAGGACGCTATTGGCACAAGCTTGCCGACGGTCGGGTGCAATGCGATCTCTGTCCGCGCTACTGCAAGCTTCACGAGGGCCAGCGCGGGCTTTGCTTCGTTCGCGCCTGCCAAAACGGCGAGCTTGTCCTGACTACGTACGGGCGCTCGAGCGGTTATTGTGTCGATCCCATCGAGAAAAAACCGCTGAACCATTACTTGCCCGGGACACCGATCCTGTCCTTCGGCACGGCTGGCTGCAACCTGGCATGCAAATTCTGTCAGAATTGGGACATCTCCAAATCACGCGAAATCGACACCCTCGCTGATGCGGCCGCACCGCAGACCATTGCCAAGGCGGCCGAGCAGCTCGGGTGTCGCAGCGTGGCCTACACCTACAACGACCCGGTGATTTTCCTTGAGTACGCGGTCGACGTGGCCGACGCCTGTCACGCGCACGGCATCAAGTCCGTGGCCGTCAGTGCCGGCTACATGACGCCTGAGCCGCGCGAAGAGTTCTACCANNNNTGGGCACCTGCAACCCGTACTCGATACGCTCAAGTATCTCAAGCATGAGACCGATGTCTGGTTCGAGATTACTACCTTGCTGATTCCGGGTGAAAATGACTCTGACAAAGAGCTGGAGGACATGACCCAATGGGTGGTGGAAAATATCGGTCCCGACGTGCCCTGGCATTTCACCGCTTTTCATCCGGACTGGAAGATGATGGACAAACCGTCGACCCCCGCCAGCACGCTTACCCGTGCGCGCGCGATCGCCATGAAAAACGGCGTGCGCTATGCGTATACGGGTAACGTGCACGATGAAGCCGGGGGCAGCACTTATTGTCACGCCTGCGGCGACATGCTGATCGGTCGCGACTGGTATGTCATCACCGCCTGGAAGCTGACTGCGGATGGACGCTGTCGGCGCTGTGCAACACCCGTGGCCGGTCTTTTTGAGGCGCAGCCCGGGAGTTGGGGATCACGGCGGCTGCCGGTTAGACTCAAAAATTACGCCGCCTGAAGGCATCGACCTCTCGTCCTGCCGAATGCCCCCATCAATCGGCAAGTTTGACCCATATCAATGCGCGTGCCGGCGAACGCGACTTAGATAAGGCATGACGCAAGCGCCGGAATCCTTTCACGAGCTCACCTACCTGCGCAATCGCGTGGGCGTTTTCCGCGACCGTTCTCACGCAGGGCAGATGCTCGCCGACATGCTGGTCTCGTTTCGACACAGCGACAGCCTAGTGCTGGGCATTCCTGCCGGTGGCGTCCCGGTCGCGGCGGAGATTGCGCGCCGCCTGACGTTACCGCTCGATGTCGCCGTTGTCAGCAAGATCACTTTGCCGTGGAACAGCGAATCCGGCTTTGGGGCAGTCGCGTTCGACGGCAGCGTGCATCTCAACGAGGCGCTCTTGCCGCATCTGCAACTCTCGCCAGCCGATATCGACGACAGCGTCACCAAAACGACGGCGAAGGTCAAAGGACGCGTAGAACGACTTTGCGGCCAACGCCCGCCCCCGCGGCTGACGGGCCGCACCCTTATCCTGGTGGACGACGGGCTGGCGTCGGGCTTCACCATGCAGGTGGCCATCGAGACGCTTCGCAAACAAGGTGCCGGCCGCATCATCGTGGCAGTACCCACGGCCCACACGAAAGCAGCGGAGAAGATTCGTGCACACGCGGTCGAACTTTACTGCGCGAACTTGCGTCAGGGCTGGAGTTTCGCCGTCGCCGACGCCTACCGAGATTGGTACGACGTGGACGACACCGAGGTGAGTCGCGTGCTCACGCAGTGCTGGCAAACGCCTGCCGACCAGGCCGTTGCTGAGTAGGCCGAGGCCATGGAATCGGGCCGTTGGGAACTCTTTGCGCACGAGGCCGATATCGGCGTGCGCGGCATAGGAGATTCAAAGGATGGCGCGTTCGAACAGGCAGCGGTCGCCATGACGGCGGTGATTACCAGTCCGGAAAAAGTTGCCACCGAGACGGAGGTCGAAGTGTCTTGTGAGGCGCCGGATGATGAGCTACTACTGGTCGATTGGTTGAATGCGCTGGTCTACGAAATGGCGACGCGGAACATGTTGTTCGGACGCTTCGCGGTGCATACGGAAAACGGGACGTTGCACGGTAAAGCTTGGGGCGAGCCAGTCAATCGCGACAAGCATCAGCCAGCGGTCGAGGTCAAGGGTGCGACCTACACGGGCCTGCATGTCGGACGCGATGCAAACGGCAGCTGGGTAGCTCAGTGTGTGGTTGACGTATAAAGGCAGTAGCGAGGCAAGACCTGAACAATTAACATGGATGGGTTATCGACATGAGCTGCTCGCCACTAGCTACTGATCTTAGATCATGGATCTGGGTCTGCTAAAGCGCGAATCCGAACTTCGCTGGCACATCGAGCCGCATGGCAAGATGCGCGTGCCAGGAATCATCTACGCCGATGAAGCCCTGGTTCGCGAAATGGATGCCAAAGTCTACGAGCAGGTCACCAACGTCGCTACCTTGCCCGGCATCGTCAGCGCGTCCTATGCCATGCCCGATGCGCATTGGGGTTACGGCTTCCCGATCGGCGGCGTGGCGGCGTTTGATGCCGACGCTGGCGGGGTGGTCTCGGCCGGTGGCGTGGGTTTCGACGTAAGTTGTGGCGTGCGGACGCTGCACACCGGACTGAGACGCGAGGATCTCGAAGGCGCAAAGCGGCCGTTGGTGGAGGCGCTCTACTATAAGATACCGGTGGGCGTCGGTAGCACCGGGCGGATCCGCCTCGATCCCCCGCAGATGGATGCGATGTTGACAGGCGGCGCTCGTTGGGCCGTCGAACAGGGCTACGGCAACGCCGAGGACCTGATGCGCGTCGAAGAGCACGGCTGCATGGGCGGTGCGATGCCACAGGAAGTGTCCGATCGTGCGAAGAAGCGCCAGCGCGACGAGATGGGCACACTCGGCTCGGGCAACCATTATCTCGAAGTCCAGCACGTCGCCGAGGTCTTCGATGCAGAGGTGGGTGCCGCATTTGAGATCAAGGCCGGCGACATTCTTGTCAGCATTCACTGCGGCTCACGCGGCTTGGGTCATCAAATCGGCACTGAGTTTCTGAAGAAGATGGCGCTCGCCGCCCGCGAGTACGGTATCGATTTGCCCGACCGCGAGCTTGCCTGCGCGCCGATTCGCTCGCCGGTTGGGCAGGCCTACCTGGGTGCGATGCGTGCGGCCATTAACTGTGCCTTGGCCAATCGCCAGATCATCACCCATTTGACGCGGCAGGTGTTCGCCGACGTGTTGCCACAGGCGCGCCTGACATTGCTCTACGACGTGTCGCACAATACCTGCAAAGTGGAACAGCACCGTATCAACGGACAATCCAAACGCCTTTTCGTGCATCGCAAGGGGGCGACACGCGCGTTCGGGCCTGGACACGCGGAGCTGCCGGCCGCACTGCGTGCCGTGGGTCAGCCGGTTTTAATCGGCGGCTCGATGGGGACCGGTTCCTACATCCTGGTCGGCACCGAGCGAGGCGAGGCGTTGTCTTTCAGCTCCTCATGTCACGGCGCCGGGCNNGCGCCGGGCGCGCGATGAGCCGCCATCAAGCCACGCGTACCTGGCGAGGACGCGCGGTCGTTGATGAGCTTGCCCAACGCGGGATCCTCGTTCGTAGCCCGTCCATGCGGGGGGTTGCCGAGGAGGCGCCGGGGGCCTACAAGGACGTCAGCGCGGTGGTCGACGCCGCCCACCATGCGGGGTTATCACGCAAGGTCGCGCGGCTCGAGCCGGTGGTCTGTATCAAGGGCTGAATGAGCTTGCCGGTTAAAAAGGGGCAATCTAATTGAAGGCGGCTGCTGGCGCCGCCTACTGATACCGGCGAGCTATCCAAAAGTCAGGGGAACGGCTCAGTGACCGGTCGCACTTATATCGGCACCAGCGGTTGGAATTACCGGTCGTGGAAGGAGAGCTTCTACATCGGCGTTCCGCAGAAAGAGTGGCTGCGCTTCTGCGCCGAGCGCTTCAGCGCCATCGAGGTCAACGCCACTTTCTACCGCCTGCAGGACAAAAAGACCTTCGCGCGCTGGCGAGACGAGACACCCGCACATTTTCGCTTCGCCATCAAAGGCAATCGTTATTTGACGCACAACAAGAAGCTGGCCGATCCCTCGCCCTCGATCCGTCTGGAGCGCGGGCGTGCCCAAGGCTTGGGTGACAAGCTCGCGGCGGTCGTGTGGCAGCTGCCGCATCAATTGCATAAGAACATCGAGCGTCTACGCGTTTTCGCTCGCGCGCTGGCGCGCTGGCCTGAGGCACGCCATGCGCTCGAGTTTCGCCATAGCTCATGGTTCGATGAGGAAGTCGCCGAGTGCCTGGCTGCACACGGCCTGTCCGTGTGTCTCTCCGATGCCGCGGACTGGCCGATGTGGGATGCGGTGACCAGCGACGTGGTTTACGTCCGCCTTCACGGTCACACACGCACCTATGCCTCTGCTTACAGTATGCGGGCACTCAGAAAATGGTCGTCACGCATGCGTCAGTGGCTGGTCGAGGGGCGAGACGTGCATGCATACTTTGACAATGACGCCGAGGGCGCCGCCCCCCGCGACGCCCTGCGGCTAATAGAGTTAGTGAAGCAGCGTACATAGACCTAAGCTCGCGACGATAGTCAGCTTTGCGAACGTCTTTCAGCCTATGGTTTGCTGTCGCCTTTTTTGTCAAGCCGAGCGCACGGCGGCGCCGAAGCGCCGGCCCGAAGGGGCCGGCCGCGCGGGGGCCGGACCCCGCTAATACATCGTCGCCGCAGGCGGCACTTTAAATGCATGCCCATTCATAACACCGATATCGCCGCCATTTTTGACGAGATTGCCGATCTCCTGGAGATCGAGGGTGCCAACCCCTTTCGCGTGCGCGCCTACCGCAATGCCGCACGCACGGTGCAAGGGCTCGGGCGCGACGCGGCCAAACTGATCGAGGAAGGATTCGAGCTGACCCGCCTGCCCGGGATCGGCAAGGACCTCGCCGGCAAGATCCAGGAGATCGTGCGAACGGGGCGCTGTGCCGAGCTCACCAATTTGCACAAGCGCACACCGGCGGCGTTGTCCGTGTTGCTCAAGGTACCGGGCCTCGGACCGAAGCGCGTAGCAGCCCTGCATCAGCAGCTCGGCATCAATACACCGAAACAGCTTTTGCGCGCCGTCCGTCAGGGTCACGTGCGGGAGCTTGAAGGTTTCGGTGCCAAGACCGAGCAACGCATTCGCGAAGCCATTGAGGCTCAGCTTAAAAAGAAAGCTCGCTTCTTGCTGCTCACAGCCACCGACTATGCGCAACCGCTGGTCCAGCACCTCAAGCAAAGCCGGGGCGTCAAGGACGTGATCGTCGCCGGTAGCTACCGGCGCTGCAATGAGACCGTCGGCGATCTAGACATACTCGTCACGGCGACACGCTCAAGTCCGGTCATGCACGATTTAGTCGCGTACGACGAAATCAAAGAAATTCTTTCTCACGGTAAAACACGCACGACAGTGATTCTTAAATGCGGGCTGCAAGTCGACGTGCGCGTCGTCGACCGGATCAGTCTGGGCGCCGCCCTGCAATATTTCACTGGATCAAAAGCGCACAATATCGCCATCCGCCGCCTCGGCCAGCAGCGGGGTCTCAAGATCAACGAGTACGGCGCATTCAAGGGTGAGCAGCGGGTCGCCGGCGCAACCGAAGCCTCGGTCTATGCGGCCGTGAAGCTGCCTTATATCGAGCCCGAGTTGCGCGAGAATCGCGGCGAGATCGAAGCCGCCCGCCTAGGGAAGCTGCCGAAGCTCGTGCGCCTCGCCGATCTGAAAGGCGATCTGCATAGCCACACGCGCGCATCGGACGGTAAGAACACTATCGATGAAATGGCGCAGGCCGCGCGCACGCGCGGCCTGCGTTACCTTGCGATTACCGACCACTCGAAAGGACTTGCCGTCACACGCGGCCTGGACACACGCACGCTGGCAAAACAGCTGGAAGAAATTGACCGCCTCAATGAAAATCTCAAAGGAATCGAGCTGCTAAAGGGCATCGAAGTCGAAATCCTCGAGGACGGTCGACTGGACTTACCCGATGCGATCCTGGCGGAGCTCGATCTGGTGATAGGCGCCGTGCACAGTAAGTTCGATTTGCCGGGCGCGAAACAGACTCGCCGCATTCTGCGAGCGATGAATCATCCACACTTCAGCCTCCTGGCCCATCCAAGCGGACGACTGCTCGAAGAGCGCGAACCTTACGACGTAGACATGACGCAAATCATTCGCGAAGCGGGCCAACGGGGGTGTTTTCTTGAGTTGAATGCCCAGCCGCAACGCCTTGACCTGATTGACAGCTATTGCCAGCTCGCCAAGGACGAGGGCGTGCTCGTTGCCATCAATTCCGATGCACACCAACCGGGCGGATTTGATAACCTGCGCTTCGGCGTGGGCCAGGCGCGCCGTGGCTGGCTGGAGGCAAAAGATGTGCTTAACACGCGCTCGCTGTCTGCGTTACGCAAGCTGCTCAAAGGCACGATGTAGCTGTGCGCCTAGAGACTGATATCTGGCCAGCTCGCAAGCGCCTCGGTAGAGCGCACGACGTGCATACGGGCGTCGGCAAAACGCCGAAAAGCCGCATCGGCCTCATCGCTGTAGTCGATCACACCCGGTACCACGACCGGCGAGGTACAATCCTCCAACAGGTAGACTTTACTCGCGAGCGCGTGATCGCGTTCAAGCACGCCACGCAGTAGATCGTCGATCGTCCAGGCCACGCAGTGGCTTTTCGCCTGCCCGGCAATGACGACGGCATCAAACTCGAGCAGCATATCGACCAGTTGCCGGTCCTTCTCCGCGATTGCCTCACCCTCGGGTCCGGTCGTGACTTCCGGGCCGAGCACCGAATAATGCTCGGTCAGCGGGTTATTGCCCTTGACGCGAAAGTCCGCTTGGCTGTAGCGGGCGATGCCATGAAAGAAAATCGCCTCCTCGACCGCCGAAACCAAAGCGTGGCCGATTCCACCCAACATCGAATGGAAAGGCCACACCGTGAGACTGTATTTGCCAGTCTCGCGCAGTTGCTGCGCATAGCTCAACAAATGGCGTTGACCATAGTTGTAATCGATGGACAGGGCGCGCCCGACTTCCGGATCAAATTTCCAGCGCCCCCGCTCGATGTCGGCGACGCTAATGAGCGTGTACGGATCCGGATGCCGGCCCTGCTCATCCACCAGGTAGACGGCGTGAAAGATCTGCATCGCCTGATGCGTGTCCATGGTGGGAATAATCTGGGTGATCAGCCCCAGATTGCGGTAGATGAACTCACACAGGCGACGATTATCGTCGACCGCACCCGTGCCCGAGCGGCCACCGACAAAGAGCTCGAACCCCGGGACACAAAAGGTGTTCTGCACATCTACCAGAAGCAAGCCAATCTTAAAGACGTCGTCCGCGGCAGGTTGGATACCGTGTTCTGCCGCCCACTGCTGCGCCTGTTCGGCCCGTTCCTGGTAGGGTACGCGCCACACATCGGCAACCTTGTTTGCTGCGAAATGGCGTGGAATGGGAAGCGGTGCGCTTGGCATCTCTCGAAGTCGCCCCTGACTGACAGGTGTACAAGGCTACCAGATTACGCGGGGGCGGTCGTCTGCCGACTGGTTCACCCGGTTCGACTCCTTTAAAATTACATCTGAGCGATGACGTGTCATTATTGACGGCCGACCACGTTAGCCGACGCGACCAGCAACCGCGGTGTCGTTCGTCTGTAAGCGGGTGGTGTCAATATCCACCGGCAATCAGTAACTCCACCTACGGCTATGAACGCGAGCACCAGTGCCCTCTTGACCGATCTGTACATGCTAACGATGCTGCAGGGGTTCTTCCATGAGGGCATGGAGGACGTGGCCACCTACGAGTTCTTCGTGCGTGATCTTCCGCCCGAACGCGGGTTTCTCGTCGCTGCCGGCCTGGAGCAGGTACTAGCGTATCTCGAGACGGTTCGCTTCGACAAACAGGAGCTAGAGTGGCTCGCCGCCACTGGCCGTTTTGACCGCGAGTTTGTCGACTATCTCGGCAGCTTCCGCTTCCAGGGCGACGTTCATGCCATGCCGGAAGGCACGGTATTTTTTCCAAACGAACCCATCTTGCGTGTCACAGCACCGATTCCACAAGCGCAGTTTGTGGAAACGCGCGTGATCAACCTGCTGCATTTTCAGAGCTTGATTGCATCCAAGGCCGTGCGTTGTGTACTGGCCGCACCCGGCAAACTTCTCGTGGACTTCGGCTTGCGACGCTCGCACGGTGCCGAGGCGGGCCTGCTGGCGGCGCGCGCAGCGTATCTGGCCGGCTTCAGCGGCACAGCGACCGTATTGGCTGGAAAGCTCTATGACATTCCGATCTTCGGTACCATGGCGCACTCGTTCATACAAGCTCACAGGAGCGAGGCCGCGGCGTTCAAAAGTTTTGCCCATGCGCAACCGAAAAATGTCGTGCTCCTGATCGATACCTATGATACGGAAGCGGCGGCTCGAACGGTGGTGGGGCTCGCGCCACAACTGACTGCCGAGGGCATCGCCGTTAAAGGCGTGCGCCTCGACAGCGGCGACCTGGCCGATCATGCGCGCAAGGTTCGCCAGATCCTCGACCGGGGCGGCCTCGAGCAGACTACCATCTTCAGCAGCGGCAACCTCGATGAACATCAGCTGCGTCAGCTGCTGCAGGCAGGCGCGCCGATCGACGGCTTTGGTATAGGTACCCGCCTCGACACCTCGGCCGATACACCCTACCTCGATTGCGCCTATAAGCTTGTCGAGTATGGCGGCCATCCGCGCCGGAAACGTTCCGAAGGCAAGGCGACCTGGCCTGGTCGCAAGCAAGTGTATCGGGACTATGAGAACGCCAGAGACCAACACATGAAAGGCGATGTCATCACCACGGAGAGCGACAGGCAGGAGGGCGAGCCTCTGATCGAAGCGGTGATGAAAGGTGGGCAACGCCTGCATCCTGCGGAGCCGCTCACGAAAGCGCGCGAACGCGCCGCCCTGCAGATCGCCCAGCTGCCTGCGCACTTGCACGAACTCAAGACACAACCGCCCTACCCTGTCAGCATCTCGACCGCGCTCGAGGCCCTGGCCCGGGCCGCCGACCGCGAAGTGATGCCGTGATCCTCTCCCCTATGACCCACGCCTATCTAAAAACCGATATCGCCCGGCATATCTGGGACACCAAATATCGCTTCCGGCGAGGAGACAAAATCTGCGATCAGACCATCGAAGATACCTGGCGTCGTATTGCGCACGCGCTCGCCAGCGCCGAGCCGAGCGATCAGGCCCTATGGGAACGGCGCTTCTATGACGCGCTCGTGGACTTTAAACTTTTGCCGGGCGGCCGGATCCAGGCGGGTGCCGGCACGGAACGACGGGTCACCCTGTTCAATTGTTTTGTGATGGGTGTGATCGAGGATTCGCTGGACAGCATCTTCGATAATCTGAAAGAGGGCGCCCTCACCATGCAGCAAGGGGGAGGGGTAGGTTACGACTTTTCTACCTTGCGTCCCCGCGGAATGCCTGCACGCGCGACGGGGGCAGTGGCGTCGGGCCCGGTCTCTTTCATGCGCATCTGGGACAGTATGTGCGCCACCCTACTGTCGACCGGTGCACGTCGTGGAGCCATGATGGCCACGCTACGCTGCGACCATGCCGACATCGAAGAGTTTGTAAGCGCGAAGCATGATAGCCAGGAGCTGCGCCATTTCAATCTCTCGGTACAGGTAACCGACGAGTTCATGCAGGCCGTTCGCGTCGATGCCGATTGGGCGCTAGTATTTCCTGCTTATGAGCTCGGTGAGACGGGTGTCGCGAACGGCGAAATGGTGTCGCGGCGCTGGCCGGGCAAACATGAAGCGGTTCCCTGTCGGATTCTTAAGCGCATCAAGGCACGCCAGTTGTGGGATCGCATCATGCGCGCGACCTATGATTATGCCGAGCCGGGAGTGCTGTTCATCGACCGCATCAACCAGCTCAATAACCTGTGGTATCGCGAGCATATCACCGCGACCAATCCTTGCGGCGAGCTTCCGTTGCCGCCCTACGGCGCCTGCGATCTCGGCGCTATCAACCTGACGCGCTTCGTGCACGACCCGTACTCGGCGAATGCGCGTCTCGATTTCCGCGGCATCGGTGACACAGTGGCTGTCGCCACGCGCATGATGGATAACGCTATCGACGTATCGCAGTTTCCCTTACCGCAGCAAGCCAGCCAGGCCCACGCGTCGCGTCGCCTAGGTTTGGGGCTGACCGGACTCGCCGACGCACTGATCATGCTGGGTTTACACTACGGCGAGGCGCCGGCACGCGAGCTTGCAATACGCGTGATGCAAACGATCTGTCACACGGCCTACCGGACCTCGATCACCCTCGCTGTCGAGAAAGGAGCTTTTCCTGCGCTCGACCGAGATGCCTATCTGAGCGGGGAGTTTATTCGCGCCCTGCCCGAAGACATCCGCGACGGTATTGCGGCCAAGGGGATCCGTAACAGCCATCTGACCGCCATCGCCCCCACGGGTACCATCAGCCTGCTCGCCAACAACGTGTCGAGCGGGATCGAGCCGGTGTACGATTTTTGCTACTCGCGTCGGGTCCTGGAGGCCGACGGCAGCTATGCCGTCTACGCGCTAACCGACTACGCGCATGCCTTGTGGCAGGAACAGGGCGGGCGCGGACCGCTGCCGCACCAGTTCGTCGATGCGACCGGTCTCACGCCCCGCGCTCACATCGACATGCAAGCCGCGCTACAGCCGTTTGTCGATAACGCCATTTCTAAAACCATCAATGTTCCGGAGGATTACCCATTTGAGGACTTCCGCTCGCTCTACGAGCTGGCTTTCGAAATGGGGCTCAAGGGCTGCACCACCTTTCGCCCCAATCCCGTGACGGGTGCCGTGCTGACCGCGGACGAGACGGCGGTCGAAGGTGCCGAGGCCCGGGTCCCGCACTGCTGCAGCATCGAGCGCGAAGCGGATTAGTCGAAAGAGCCTGAATTCGGCGCAGAGAACGCAGTGA
>JABAOH010085170.1_pt1 | contig 15131 bp, 13 predicted proteins | sample 7062181 | NCBI WGS metagenome assembly JABAOH01 (sample SAMN14538630, study PRJNA623070) | marine sediment metagenome | biome: marine biome [ENVO:00000428]; feature: marine pelagic biome [ENVO:01000023]; material: deep marine sediment [ENVO:00002113]; isolation source: pool of 5 deep marine...
TCCTTTGGTCACCTGAAAAGCGCCACCAAACTCTCCGACATCCTCCCCGATGATAAGCAGGCGGGGATCGCGCCTCATCTCCTCGAACAATGCCTCGTTGATTGCGGCGGACATGGTTAGATTACGCATCAATTCTTTCTCCGAGTTCCGTTATTCTGCGAAAATTACGTCGGAGACCGAATCCAACGTCGCAGAAGGGCTCTCTTTCGCAAACTTAACCGCATCAAGTACCAGTGCTTCGACTTCCTCTCGAATAGCGTCGGCCTCTGATTCGCTGAGTTTGTTCTGCTCAATCAACCAACCTCGGAAACGAAGGATCGGGTCTTTCTTCATCCAGGCTTCTAATTCACCTTCCGGTCGGTAATATGCAGGCTCAAAGCGTGAGTGACCTTTATACCGATAGGTCTCACATTCCAACAGCGTAGGACCATCTCCCTTGCGTGCATGCTCCACAGCCCTCCTGGCAGAAGCGTAGACCGCAAGCACATCATTTCCATCGACTGTTTCACCGCGCATGCCATAGGCTGATGCACGATCAGCGATATGATCAATGGCAATAGCCTTCTGAACCGGCATAGAAACAGCATAACGGTTATTCTCACAAACCATCAGGACGGGCAGCTTCCAGATAGCTGCCATGTTCAGCGCTTCATGGACGACGCCTTGGTTAGATGCACCATCACCGAAGAAAGCTACAGCCACGCGCTCCTTTCCTTCCAATTTAGCTGCCAGCGCCGCGCCGACACCAATCGGCACACCCGCACCCACGATGCCCGTTGTTCCAAGAAAACCGTGCTGACGATCGAAGATATGCAGAGATCCTCCCAGGCCGAGGCTGGTGCCGGTGGTTTTGGCGTACATCTCGGCCATGAGGTGTGGAATGGATACACCCTTCGCGATGGCATGTCCATGGCCGCGATGTGTGCTCGTTATTACATCGTCTTCTCGAAGTGAATGCATTATGCCCGCAGGGACCGCTTCCATGCCGATGGCTTGGTGCATTGTGCCAGGCATCTTCTCAGTCATGAATGCATGATAGAGCGCTTCCTCGAAAAGGCGGATCTCGTACATGGCTCTTAACATGCTGATAAGGACTTCTCGGCTGGGTAGAGTGTCTTTATTCATTACGCTTCCGTCCATCAGTTTCATCAGTACGCTCAAAAGCAACCACAGACACAGGACTGGCATCCAACCCATGCACTCGCCATGGAACAGCAACAACGAAGAAGCGATTTTTTGAGAGGCGATCCAGATAAGCTAGGTGTTCGATGATGGGTATGTTGTTTCCCAATAGTGTTTTGTGGTTGGGCTGCGTTGGCTCGTCGCGTTTCTCTATTCCTGAGCAGTCCACACCAAGGCAGGCGATTTCTTTCTCATACACCAGCCATTCGATCGCCTCTGGCATCAGGTATGGGCGGTCATGGGAGCGAGGAGTACGATAAAGGTGATGGAGGCCGGTTCGAATGAAGACGATATCACCTTTCTCAATATGCTTTCCTTGCGCTTTTAATTCTTCAAGGGTGATACCCTCGAAGAGAGGCTTGTCGCTGAAATCCACCAATGATGCTTCACCGACGACGTTTGCTAAAGGGATCTCGGCGCAGTCCATGCCTTTCTCGATATGGTGGAGAGGCGCTTCTATATGGGTCCCGACATGACTCCAGAATTCAACCTCCGACATCACATACCATTCGTCGGGTGGTACTTTGTCAGCGTAGAATGGAAGCATCTCGGCTACAGGGCGATTCTCAAGATCCAGGTTATATTCTTCCTCCCCTGGATAGAGATCAAAGGAAAGCTCTATAACCCGATATCCTTTTAACATTACATCTCCTAAGCAACCTTAAATAGGTGACAAATTTGGTGTGATGCTAATTCATAGTTTAGCAAATGGGGAATGTCATTCCCGACAATGCCAACAAATGGTTATAACCAGATATGATAATAGTAGTTTATCGTTTTTTACTGTCAAGTACAAATGTAAGTTAAGTCATGTAAGAGTGATTTCATGTTATCGGTGGTGAATAATCCAGCCATGTTAGCGAGATCTTTTGGTCATTCGGGATCATTGTTTCCAAGATCTGGGCATCGATTCATCCTTTTATCGACGTTAATCATTCTCGGGGTTTGGAGGTGACGCTTGACAACCCAAAATTAGCGCAATAGAATGTTGGGTGGTTATAACCAGTTATGTATATCTAATGATCCATTCGGATTTAGTAAACTAAGTCAATGCGCATAAGAGCTTGTGGAAGAGCACCATCAAGGAACCTGTATTAAAGGTTGTCAATACTTCGAGCTCTCTAGCCTCTCAGCAAGCCCTTTTCACTGGAGGCTCTTCCATCCTTCATGAACATCGATTCTAATTGGTACAGAATGACATCTCCTGTTTCCGATGCAGATTGGGGCTCCACATTCATGTTTAACACCGGTCGATAGTCAATAGGGGTTGAATGGCAATGAAAGAGGGTGTAATCGAAATAGGTGTGCCGATTGAGGAGCTTTCTGAGCGCGAAGCGCGGGTCGTTGCTGCCAAAGCATTCAAGACACCTGACCGTGTGCCCGTCTTTCCGGCAATTAATACCCGATATTGGTTGCCCAAGATTGGGGTGAGCTTTCGTGATTATTTTTCGGATCCCGAGACCATGCTGCGGTCGCAGATACTTGGGTACAAGTGGTTGATGGAAAATATCCAAACGGACCAATTCAACATCCTTGGTTCCTGGGGATGCGGATGGACAGATTTCCAGAATTGCTCCGATTCGGGCTCATTGGGATGTGAGGTCACATTTCCGCCAGACCACATCCCATGGATTTCGGGCAAAGGCTGGGTTAAGGCAGAGAAAGATCTACGACGACTTGAAAGAATCGATTTCATTTCAAACGGCATCAATGCCCGTCAAATCGAATACCGCCAGGCAATGATGGCCATTTTTGAGAGATTCCCCGTCCGATTTCAGGGAGGGTCGGTTTTCTATCCAGGTCAGAATCCTGCACTTACACTCCAAAGCAATGGCCCTTTTACCGTTGCAGCAGATCTCATGGGGGAAGTGGAGGTCTATACCGCTTTATTTAGTCGGCCTGAATTTGTACACGAACTTTTAGAGATCATTACCGGGAAGATATTAGAATGGCTGGGATTTTGTTGGGATGAAATGCAAATTCCCGACCGGGACTATGGTTTTGCCGATGATCTGGCTTGTACGCTCTCCCCTCAGTTCTTCCGGGAGTTTGCTCTTCCCTATCACAAGAAAATCTTCTCTCACTATCCGGAATGGAAGTCACTTCACATGTGTGGAAAGACCGATCATTTGTTGCAGATCCTCGCAGATGAATTGAGCATCGTTGAGTTCAATGCCTTTGGTTATCAGACAGATTTGGATTTGGTAGCAGAGCATATGGGAGGGAAAGTTTTTTTGATTGGTAATGTCAGTCCCATTTTGATCGCCTCAGGAACACCTGAGCAGGTCAAAGAAGAGACGCGCGGTGTGATCGAGAAACTTGCCAGTTGTCGAGGCTTGATGATCATGGATGGCGCCAATATTGCCCCCGAATCTCCACTCGAGAATATTAATGCCATGATGGAAGCTGCAAAAGAACATGGAAGATATGTATAGGATGACGAGAAACTTTCATATGCGCTTGGGGAATAACTAGATTTTCACGAATCTGAATAAGGGAAAGACGTTGCCATTCGCAATTGCAAATAAACTCAAAATCTATTACGAACTCCACGGTCGAGGAGAACCTCTCGTGCTCATTGCGGGTATCGGGGGAGACCACAATGTTTGGAGTAACCATCTTCCTACATTGAAGGAACAATTCCGATGCTTGGCCTTTGATAACAGGGGTTCTGGTCAGACGGACAGTCTGGACGGAGACTTTACCAGCATGATCATGGCCGAGGATACCGTGGCGCTAATGGATGCGCTCGGTGTTGAAAGCGCTCATATCGTCGGTGTTTCAATGGGAGGTATTATCGCTCAGCAATTGGCGATCAATCATCCACATAAGGTAAAGAGTCTTCTGCTGGCTTCCACTTGGATAAAGATGGATGTCTTCCTCACCAAGATCTTCGAATTCTGGATCCATCTCGCGCAAAGTCTGGGGATGGCCGCGACTTTCACTGACGCTCTCCTCTGGTCATTCACACCTGCTTTCTTTGAAAGGAATCAAGGATTTTTCGACGAAGTGATGAGCGTTGTGCCAGAAGATCCACAATTTGTGGAAGCTTTCATCGGCCAGGCCAGAGCTTGCATCGACCATGATACAAGCAATCAGATCGGCAGGATCCAATCGCCCACATTGATCATGGTGGGTGATCAGGATGTCCTCACCCCAATTCGCTTTGCATACCCTCTGCAAAACGCGATCTCTGGTGCCCAGTTGTCACTTGTGGAAGGTGCTCCGCATGCTTTTCATCTGGAAATGCCGGAGGTTTTCAACAGGGAAGTTATCAGATTCTTGAGGTCCCTATGATGGAAAAAGGGCTAACACTTGCGCGGCTTAAAAATTGGTTTAGCCCCGATGCTTCGGAATGCACCTCAATCAATGACTTCTTGTTGGGTGCTGATTGACATTGATCGGTCGGTGGCTAATTCTATCGAAGCTTCAAAGGGTGTGGTGAGATGTGTTGTAAAGAACATCGATTTTCTAGAATCCAATGGGTAGGATTGATATCAATCTCTTCAAGCAATCCAAATTGTGTGAAGAATAATGAATTTGAGTGGGAATTCTAATTGTGAAGATCCTCCGGCTTCAAGTATCTACAGCGCTCAGTGATAGAGCTTTACCAAAGCTTCAGGATTCCTCATGACCTTTATGCCAAAGCTCTCGATCCTTGATGTCCAGGAAGTTGAACAGATTCACCAGGCATCGATTGAAATCCTTGACAGGATAGGGGTGGCGATCCCGCATCCTGATATGAGAAACCTATTTCGCCAAGCTGGGGCGGATGTTAATGATGTGTCTGAGAGAGTGAGAATTCCCGAAAATCTTGTCTGGCAGTGCTTGGAGGACTCAAGCAAGTCATTCACACTATACGGAAGAAACCGCGATCAGCGGGCGACCTTTGGTGTTGGAGACAGAAACTATGCCTCCTCTGCCGGTCAGGCAATGTGGCTGAATGATGCATTGACTCAGCGGCGCTATGCCACCCTCGATGATATCCCCCAGGCCGCTCGGCTCGCGGATGGTTTGACCATGATCAACATTGTTGGTGCAATGTCTGACCCAGCTGAGTTACCCGTGGAATACCGCTGTGTTGAAGTGGCCGCTGCATTGCTGAAACACACCACGAAACCAGTCCACATGTGGTTTCATGATCGCTCGACAGCTCGCTACATCATCGAGCTTCTAATCGCCACTGCGGGCCGCGAGGAAGATGCTGCTCAGTACCCTATCACATTCCCATTTCTTGAGCCTATTAGCCCATTACGCTTTCCTTACGACGGGATCGACTTATTATTCGAAACTTCGCGCCTTTCGCTGCCCACACCTGTTGGTCCAATGGCACAAATGGGAGCGACGGCTCCTGCCACTCTGGCAGGAACCTTAGCGCAGGAGAACGCTGAAGTCCTTGCAGGTATCTGTGTAACCCAATTGATCAAGCCAGGGCTACCAATTTTCTATGGAGGCTTGCCTCACACTTTTGATATGCGTACCACACAAACCATCTTCGCAGGTCCAGAGCAGGCATTAATGGCCATCGCCATGGTTCAGATGAGTAAGCATTACGGTTTGCCAGTGGCTGTCAATGTGGGGTTGACAGATAGCAAAACCCTTGATGCGCAAGCTGGTTTAGAAGTTGGGATTACGCTTACTTGTGGAGCGGTGGCGGGTGCGGACATCTTCGGGGCGTTTGGGATCTGCGGCGTTGATCAGGGTGCATCTTTAGTCATGCTCGTTATGCAGCATGAGATCATCCAATTCGTCGAGCGAATTCTCCGCGGATTCGAAATAAACGCTGAAAAAATCGGGTTGAAGGTTATTCATTCGGTTGGACCTGGCGGGAACTTTCTGTCAGAAATGCATACGGTAGAAAACTATCGGCATGAGTTGTGGTTCCCAGAATTGTTAGATCGGCAATACTGGGCGAATTGGGTCGAGGAGGGTTCCTGCTCGATGCATCAACGGTGCAGTGAAATGAAGGATGCGATCCTAAAAGAACATATTCCTACTCCCTTTGATGAAACATCATCAAGGGAGTTGGATAAGATAGTGGACGCTGCAAAAAGACATCTTTCACCTGAAGCTCTTTAAGAAATCTCGATAAAAAAAGGAGGCGAGAATGGCTGACACATTCTTAATGGGTATCGACGTTGGAACCTTTAGTTCAAAGGGTGTCCTATGTTCAAAGACAGGTGAAATTCTGGTCGAGCATCAGGAAGAGCATGGGCTCTCCGTGCCCCAATCCGGTTGGGCCGAGCACGATGCAGATGAAATCTGGTGGAATGATGTGTGTGTCATTTCAAAGACACTTTTAAAGAAAGCGAAGGTTGCCAGCGAGGATGTAGCGGCTATTGCAATCAGCGCTTTGGGACCGGACCTCGTGCCACTCGATGAGAAAGGTCGGGCACTCCGACCAGCCATCCTTTACGGTGTCGATGTGCGCTCAATGGATGAGATCCAGGAACTGAACGAGAAGTTTGGCGCAGACGAGATGGCAGATCTGGCGGGAATGTTCCTCACCTCTCAGGCAATTGGCCCTAAAATCCTATGGCTAAAGAACAAGGAACCTAAAATCTTTGAGCAAACCAAATACCTTTGTTCGGCAAGCACTTTCCTCGTCTATCGCTTGACAGGTGAATATGTTCTCGACATTCATTCGGCTTCTCATTTCAATCCACTCTTCGATAATCGCAAGTTGGAATGGAGCGACCGATTTTCGGACTACATCATCGGGGATAAGAAGATGCCGCGCTTAGGATGGGGGCATGAGATTGCTGGGGAAGTGACTCCGGAAGCAGCGGATTTAACCGGCTTGATAGCAGGAACACCGGTCACGATTGGGACGATCGATGCGATCTCTGAGGCTGTCAGTGTGGGGATTTTGCATCCGGGTGACCTGATGATGATGTATGGCACAACGACATTCTTCGTCTTGGTCACGGATGATTACACGCCCAGCGAAACCATGTGGTTGACTGCGTACGCATTCCCAGGACTATATGATGTTGAAGCCGGCATGGCGACTTCAGGCGCGCTGACGCGTTGGTTCCGTGATAACTTCGCCCGTAAGGAAAAAGCTGAACAGGAGGCGGGTGGCCCTAGCGCATACGCTGTCCTCACACGTGAGGCAGAGGATATTCACCCTGGCAGTGAAGGACTGGTTATCCTGCCATACTTCAGCGGTGAACGCACGCCACTCAACGATCCCCTGGCGCGAGGTGTGATTGCCGGATTGAGTATGGCCCATAACAGAGGGCATTTATATCGTGCAATCCTGGAGGCCCAAGCCTATGGCGCAGCCCACATCATGGAAACTATGAGGGCTGCTGGCGCGATTTCCAAGCGCGCAGTAGCAGTTGGGGGTGGTACGAAAAGCGAACTGTTATTGCAAATAGCGACCGATATCACTGGTATCGAGCAAGAGTTACCTGAGAAAACGATCGGTGCCTGTTATGGGGATGCATTCCTGGCTGGTTATGGGGCTGGCCTATTGCCATTTGAGGATTTGGAGAAGAATTGGGTACGTATTGCAAAGCGCTTTGTGCCCGATGCTACAAGTAGATCGGCATATGAGGAGTATTATCAGGTTTACAAAGAATTGTATCCTCATACCAAGGAGGACATGCACAGGTTGGCACAGTTGGGAATGAAAACCTAGAGCATCTTGTATGCAGATTGATCAACGGTTAGGCAACCGTCACTGCACGGTTGCCTTTTTATTAATCATCCGAAGCGCGCAAGGTATTCTTCCATTTGCCTCACGTCTGGAATGGATGAACCACCGGCGGCCATGGTAGAGATGCCACCACAATAGTTGGCAGCCTGTAAGCATCTTTCTATCGGTACCTTTTGTATAAGATGTGCATAAAGGAAGCCAGCATTGAAGCAATCTCCTGCTCCGGTTGTATCTACAACTTGTACTTCAAGCGCTGGTGCGTGAACAATTTCATCTCCGGATCGCGCGATTGCACCTTCACTGCCGGTCTTAATCACAACGGTTGGCGAGTATTGCGAAAGTTGAGACAGGGCCTCGTCCACTCCGCTCGCTCCTGTCAGTTGTAGTGCCTCGGTTTGATTGGGGGAGAAAATATCAACTGAGCGTAATGCTTGCTTTACTCCTGGCGTCTCTAAGGTGGCATCAATGCTCTGGCAATCCATGAAGATAAGGACATTGTTCTGCTGGGCCGCCGCGAAGAGATCTTCATATCTCTCGCCGAAATGTAGATGCGGTAAGAGTAAGCACTGAGGTTGATATTTCTCAATAAAAGGAATGGCAGAAGTCTGATCAACCTCATCTGTGAAGCTGATGAAGCCACGGTCATGGGCAAATGAAAAGGCGGCGGTGATTCGGCGAACCGGGTAAGGGTGATGAGTGAAAAGATGGGTATTGATTCCCTCATCTCGCGCTCGTTCTAAAACGAATTGGCTGAATAGGTCGTTACCGAAGTCACACGCCCAGCCAACTTTCATACTCAAGCGGTGCAAAGCGACAGCGGTGTTATAACAACCACCGGGAATCATGGTGAAATCATCACCGTAGACTTCAGCACCCAGTTTGGGAATATGCGGAAGACCAGTGAAGATCAGGTCGCAGAAGTAGATGCCCCATACGAGAATATCGAGTTGATCCGACATCATTACCTTGAAAGGATTTATACCCAAACGTCTATATTATCGGCATGTACCTCTAAATACTCGCGGACGAGTTGCTTAGCTAATGGATAGGAGTAAATCAATGGGTGGATCATCAAGGCCTTGGCTGCTTTCGACCTGGAGCGCTCGATGATGGCTTCCACAGCTAACTTTTCATAGAGTTTAACAGTCCGCATGAGGAGTTCTTGATGCTCTGGGATCGCACCTATTTTCACAGGATGGATACCATTTCCATCAATCTGGCAACTTACCTCGACTACATCTTGAGGGTCCATACAAGCGATTGCGCCTTCATTGGGGACGTTGAGTGCAGTGAAGAGAACTTCTCCAGTATGGAGGCTTAGTATTGTATCTAACGCAACCCCCATGTAACCCTCTTCTTCCTCGTGACCAAGGTAACCAACGGACGCATGCTCTTCTTCTGCCATCATTTCGTCAGATTTCATATAAGAACCTACACGCCGAGTCATATACCTGTTGTAATACTCACGTGCAGCAAGAGGGTTGTTCTCGACATCAACTTGGCGAAGTTGATCAAGCAACTCCTGGTTCCATGCCATGATGGCTTCTCCACGTGTGAGTTCCTCATCCTTCATCTGCTCAACAGCTTGTTTGGAGTAATACCAATAGTAGAGGTACTCATTCAACCACATTCCGAGATCTTCGATGAGTTCGGGATCGAAAAGGTGAAGAAATGTTCCTGATTGGAAGTCTGGATTGTGAAGTAATGGCGCTAGCCAGTCCTGCCCCTCGTGAGTTACGGATCGGGTCCATGAGAGGTGGTTGAGGCCAAAGACCTCTGCACGCATTTCATTGGCCAGGATACCATGCCAATTGGCCACCGATTTCTGGGCGCTGTTGGCGCTGTCGCATATCCCGATTGTCCTCTCAAAACCTTGATCGCGCAGGGCTTGTGTGACCATCCCGGCCGGATTGGTGAAATTCAAGATCCATGCATATGGGTTCATTTGCTTGAGTAACTGGGCATAGCCCAGGATAGCGGGAATGCTTCTAAGCGCCATTGCGAAACCACCCGCGCCAGTGGTTTCTTGTCCGAGGATTCCGTGACGCAATGCGACACGCTCATCCAAGACGCGAGCGTAATCATCTCCAACGCGAATGGTTGTGATGACAAAATCCGCGCCTTCCAATGCGGATCGAGCATCTGTCGTCAATGAAATTTGGAATGGGTTACCTTCCAATCGGATTTGTTCACGAGAGAGGCTGCCGAAAAATCTCAGTTTCTCTTCATTGATATCCATCAGGGAAAGTTCTGTGATGCCCAGGCGTTCAGCACGACGGAGAATTGGTGGGATCGCCAATGGGGTTCGGATGCCCCCACCTCCGATGATGGTGAGTTTCATCCTGAGTTCCTTTCAAGCCATCCCGCGTAGATCTTCCCTTCGGGTGTGAGGGGAGGAGTTATTTCGATCAGTTCGTTTGCTGTGTGTTGATGTTTCTCCGTCATTAGCGATGCCGTTGCCTGCGACGCATCATGATATGAGGGTCGGTTAGGTTGGTTTATGAACTGAGGTAAAACTCATTTCACCTTCGTCCTGGACCAGTCGCAAAGGATATCGCCTGGGATGGATAATCATCAGAGAGAGTTCAATCGGTCGGTCATCCAGCGTATAAGTGAGTTGGTCGACTGTTAGTACAGCATCTGGATTCGCTAGTTCAAGGTGCTCCCTCTCCTGTGCGCTTGCGAGGCGAGCGGCGATAGAGGTCTCTGCCCTGTGTAGAGACAAGCCATACTTTTCTGAGAGGATGCTGTAGAGAGATCCTTCTCCCAGATCATGATCAAGAATTCCTGGACAACGCGCATGGGGTAGCCAAACATGCTCAATCCTAACTGGGACTTGGTCGATTAAGCGGATTCGAACCAAAGAAACCACCTCTGAACCAAGACCGATAATGAGTTGTCTGGATAATGCAGATGTGGCAGGGATGATGCTTGCTTCCAAGATGCGGCTGCTAGGTACCAAACCTCGTTCACGTGCCACTGAGGTGAAACTTAGGAGAACATTGAGTTCATATGGTTGGGGCTGTTCAGAGACGAAGAAGCCCTTCGAGGGTTTCGTGTAGAGGTATCCAGCCTGGACGAGTTCAGTGAGCGCCTGACGTACTGTGATGCGGCTGACATCGAAATTGTCGACAAGTTGACGCTCTGAAGGTAACCTCGAGTGTGGTTCCAGAACTCCTGATTGGATATCATGCAACAATTGTTGCTTGATTTGTTGATAAAGTGGTAATGGGGAATCGCGAGATAATTTTTTTTCCATTGTTGGATATAACCAGTTATAATGATCTTGGATAATTATATGGAAAGCACATCGGTATTGTCAAGCTATACTTTGCGGTTGATGGCGTTGAAAGATGCTGATCGTGTTTTTCCTGTCCATGATTGTTATTTCGCTTAACTAAGTTTCCGATTTAATCAAAGATGTGAAGTAAAAGGAGGGATTCTCTCCAATCGGTAGATCAGCCAAGTGCTCCTTGACAATCCAGAACGACCCATCTAAAATCCAAGTCTGGTTATATCCAATTATAATCATCCTTTCGCTCTCTTGTATCATCCCTAAGATGATCTACCATCCGGATTGAACGGGCACAACATTGACCACTCCCATGTTGGAGAGTGGAATTATGCTTCATTTATCCTCGGTTTTGGAATTGGGACGAATCTGTTAGTGGTTTGCATGCAGAGTGGATGTAAGTACGGTGTTGTCCCTAAATATGAGTAAGGAGGCTTTATGATGAAAACTGCCAAGGAATCCCAGTTCGTTAATGCGATGTCGCGCAATCAATATCGTAAAGCAGCGTCAATTCTTAAGGAATCGTTGATGAAAGCAGAATTTGTGGATCCCAGGGATGATTATAGTTGGGGTCCAGGGTCGGACGACTTGGGGTACAAAATTCTGGTATCCGAGGGACCGGAAGCATTCGTTACATACTGGGAGGACCTCCTGGTGTTTTTCCAGGAAGAGCTCGAGCCAGAGTGGGGACATCTCCACAAGGGTCACCTTTATTTCCGGTTGGCGTTAGGTAGCTTCGCCCTGGATGTCAATAAGACACAAGAATATCTAGAAGATGCATTGAAGGAGGACCAGATTGTAGCAGAGAGTTTCGCCAAGACCATCCGCATATCTCCAGAGACTCTCTTGCGCCGATTCCCATCTTTTGTGACGTTGGTTATCCTTGAACGCTTTGATCTCGATTACTTCGCCACGACAGAGGAAATGACAGCTTTCCACCGTGGCTTGGCTCCGCTAAGATTTGATGTGATCTGGGATAAAAAAGAGGTGGAGCCTTCATTAGCGCACGCATCGATAGAGAAAGTTGTCCCCAAGCAAGGGCATGAGCCGGTCATATTGCTTCATGACGAACTAAACTTGGTTTGCACACAACGACACTCCTATAGCCCGATCAGTTTGGTCGCATCGCTTAGCGAGATCATCCTTTATCACGTTCTGCGATATAGGTACGCCTTAATAGAGATCGACGGGAAAAATATTCAGCTTCTTGATCGCGGGGACTTACTCCAGGAAGCCGTGCGCAGGGTAATTTTCCCCACCGAAGTTGTTTCTTCAACATTCCAGTTGATTGACATGATGGATATGGTCATTCGACGTTCGTCGGATAAATCCTACAAGTACGAGATGAACGACGAGACTCCCTATCTCATCGGCTATGCACTCAAAATCCTATTTGACCGAGCCCTTGTGGAATGGGCAGAGGCGATCGAGCCATGATTCGTGTGAAAGGCAAGTGGCTGTTCTTGGAGGAAAGGAGCAGGCGAGATGCGCGTCATTGCTATTGTTAATGCAAAGACTGGAGCTCTGTGTGTGCAGGAGATGGTCGATCACGGCGATGAGGTGGTGGCCGTAGTCTGTTTACCCGAGGATCCATGGCCCGGGATTGAGCCTGGGTGGTCGGTAAAGGAAGTCGCAACCCGTAATTACCTTCCTGTTTATCAGCCTCCGTCTCCTGAAATTAACTCCCCAGCTTTTGTGGATCAAATGCGGAAGTTGAATGCGGACATGATCGTTGCCATGCACTATGGCGTCATCTTCAAGAAACCATTGCTGAGTACCGCTCCCATGGGAGCAGTGAACATACATCCAACTCGATTGCCTCGAGGTCAGGGAATGACCCCTTCATGCTGGCACATGCTCATGGGTGATGACAAGAACTGGATCACTTTGCATTGGATCGATGAGGGGATAGACACAGGGCCCGTGATAGACCAGGGTTATGTCGATATCCTGCCTGAAGACACCGGGCATGATTCAACAAATAAGCTACTCCATGAGGGTCATCGAATTTTCGCCAAGAACTTACCATTGCTCCGGGATGGTAAAGCGCCATCCATTCCTCAGGATCAGATTGAAGGAGTGGAACAACTTTATTACCGCTGGCAACCAGAGTTTGCTCGAATTCCATGGGATAGGTCCGCTGAAGAGGTTGAGCTTCACATTCGAGCTTTATGCCATCCGAAGGAGACTCCGACTTATAGCGGTGAAGCCTATAGTTACTTGGGTGGCTACAAGGTTTCTGTGTGGGAATCGAAAGTTGTCAAAGAAGGTCGTTTTGCAAGGGGTAAATATGATCCGGGTGAGATCCTCTCTATACATGGTGCGGGAATATTGGTGAAGACCGGGAAAGATGCCCTTTTGTTGACTGATATCGATGTACAAGATGCTGCCGAGCCTGGAGTGCAAGGGTTATTTGAGCTTCTGAGATTGGGCCTGCCCGCTGGCTTTCGGTAAAGATAGAAGCTCTGATCTTTGAGTCGGATTACCATTAGCATTAAGCTATCAGCTATCAGCGTTTAGCTGTTGGCGGTTAGCTTTAAGCTTTCAGCCAACGGTGGTCATCTTTCAGCAATAATGATTACCTGATCTTTAATCCCCAATCTCTAATCTCCAGTCTCCCACGCATTGGCGAAGCCAATGCGCCTAGTCTCCAGTCTCTAGTCTCCAGTCTCTAACCTCGAACGCTTTAGCGAAGTCAAAGCGCCTAATCTACAAACCCATGTTTAATAATTATTCTTTCTTATCATATGGATTGAAATCTAATGGCGCGCCAAATGGGATGCTATCCACTTTCAGTGATGCCTGCAGTTCCATCGCTTTGGGCATGAACACCTTATAAAGCACCCAGGAATGCGCATCCTCATAGTTGTAGGGTGAGTTCTCATCAGGGTTTACGGTCAAGTTGTAAATGTGCGGGATTGCGAGTTGCTGAATGGGCGAAGGGCCGCTATCAATCTTGTGAGTAAGCACCTTGAAATTCTTATATCGCATGCCTACATGGAGATGATCAAAGAACATGTGGAAGTGATCTCGATTGGATTGTTCCTGCTCGCCTGTGATGAATGCCGATTGATCCACGCCATCTAACACACGATCGGTTGGAACGGTCTCCTTCTCATTGATCAAATTCAGCAGGGTTGGAAACCAATCCACGACATGCATCATCTCATCTGATTTTCTGGGTTTGATTTTCTCAGGCCACCGGATCATCCCTATAGTGCGGTTATTGCCCTCATAGGTTGAGAAGTACCCACCGCGCCAGGGTCCGCCAGCACTTCGGTTATTGGGAGCGTGAAAAGAAGTGTCCCTCCCATTATCACCAGCATTGATTACGATCGTATGTTCTCGAATTCCCAGCGCATCGATTTTTTCCAGCAAGACGCCAAAGTCTCCATCCAGCATTTGAATACAATCCCCGACAACCCCGCCATTTGAAGAGTTCGCATATTCATCTCTCCGCAGGGTAGGAAAATGGATGTTCGAGTGGTTGAAGTAGATGAAAAATGGCTCATCTTTCTCGACTGAGTCTTCCATCCACTGAGATGCCTTATCAAGAAACTCGAGATCTCTATCCCTCCTGACTTCGGTGTCAAGCACTTTTATCTTTTGGAGATCACCGCTGTCCTTTGATTCCAGCACATGCTAGGCTCAAAGTCTTCCTTTTGAAACCATCTGTCTTGAGGCCACAACGAAGTATCCCAAGTTCCATTTATCCCATACCAGTAGTCAAAGCCCTTGTCTGTTGGATATCACCCCTCTTCTTCACCACAATGCCATTTGCCGAAAATCGCATTGTTGTATCCTAGCTTTTTCAGTTGATCAGCAATTGTGATTTCCCAAGCCACTAAGCCCGAACCGGGCAACGCGGTGATACAGCCGGTACGAATGGGGTGTCGTCCTGTCATCAACGCGGATCGAGTGGGGGTACATTGCGCCTCGACGTTGTAGTTGGTTAGCTGCAGGCTTTCTGATGCAAATCGATCAATATTCGGG
>JABAOH010015639.1_pt1 | contig 15129 bp, 17 predicted proteins | sample 7062181 | NCBI WGS metagenome assembly JABAOH01 (sample SAMN14538630, study PRJNA623070) | marine sediment metagenome | biome: marine biome [ENVO:00000428]; feature: marine pelagic biome [ENVO:01000023]; material: deep marine sediment [ENVO:00002113]; isolation source: pool of 5 deep marine...
TTGCCCTTATAGACAACAAGAAGGTCCACATCACTAGCTACTGTGTAATTTCCCTGAGCATAAGAGCCGAATAATACTACCAAGGAAAGAGGAAGTTTCCCTGCAAGCTCTTCTATCTTTTTCTGCAGTTTCTGGATTAACTCTTTTTTATCAAATTTTGGATAGAAGATCCGAACAGAACTTGACGATTCCCTCTGCATATCCTATGAGCCTCATCGCTTCTTGTCTTGTGTATCGGCTTCTAGCGGAGCCAGACGGATGGGCGTTGGGATATCTCGTAGGGATATATGCCTTATCCAGCTCCAATGCCCCATTCGACAATTCCTCCGGAATCTCATGCTTTTTAGCGAGTTCCTCCATCAGATCGGCTACCGAATGCCCCCAGGCTTCTGCTCCCATCCTCTGGAAAACAGCCTTGACGGCTTTTTCGGCTGCTTGCTGGGCGGAGAAACAAGCCCAATTATGGAAACCACCCTCCATGTCGCTTCGGGCATGCTCCAAATCGCCCTGAGCTTCATCCAGCCAATCTTTACTCCGTTCCACTCTCTACCTCGTTTGTTTGGTTGAGAACGTTTAGATCGTTTGGAGCGTTAGTATCGTTAGGATCGTTGAATCGTCGAGTCTATTGCGTCGCTGAGCTAGCCTTGTTAGCCTGGTCGTAAATTTCACCTTTTCCTATAAATATTTTTCCTGTGTCCAACCCTCAAAACTACAATCTCATTGCCTTCGAGATCAAAGATAACCCTATGGTCTCCAATCCTAAATCGATATGTTCCAAGCCTGGAATCTGTAAGCCTTTCTGAATATTTTAAGGGGTCTTCTTCATACCGGAGGAGAGTCCTTCCTATACGTCTTTTAATCTTTGCATCAAGCCGCTCAATATCCTTGATTGCCCTATGAGTGTAAACAAGCTTGTATTTCACCGGCCGAAGACCTCGTCATGGGTCTTCACCCTTCCGGCCTTGTAATCGGCCCTGGCCTCTTTGATGCTCCTCAGATACTCTGGAGACGTAGCGGCAAGAAGGTCCTCCAAAAATGCCTCCCTTTCTCTTTTTTTCATCTTTTTTACGGCTTTAATAATCTCCTCTGGTTTGATTTCCATCTTTATAGCTTTAAGCATATCTTTTACCTCCAAATGATCTGGTCTATCTAGTCTATTTCGTTGATCTCGTCTGTTTCGTCTATCTGGTCTATATCGTCTATTTGGTTGATTTCGTCAATCACGTTTATCTCGTCGATTGATTGGTTTTTGGATTTTTTGCCATTCTTTTTCCAAAGCATAGTCCTTGATTCTGTTTTGAAGTTGTCCGAAGTCTATATGTTCGGAAGAAATCTCCACCATATTGGCGATATCCGTCAGATGCTTTTCCGAGCCACCCTCTCGATAGTATTGGAGTTTACGCAAAATGACATATTCTGGTGGTGCCAACCAGAATGGCTCTCCTTCCATTTCAAAACTCTTTCGATTCGTTATCGCCCAATGATGAAGTTCGTCTTGCCCCAGAGTGTAAATGTCTGCCTTAAAGCCGGTCTCATAATGGATCAGGTTGAAATGCCCACGAAGAGGCCGGTTGATTTCCAAATTGATGACTTCAATCGGCGGACAATAAAATTCTTCTAATGGAAAAGCTTGTACAAGTTTTTCAGCATCTTCACGCTTCAAATCCGCCACCACGTCAATGTCATGCGTTAGGCGGGGCTCACCATAAATGACAACCGCAACCGCCCCTGTGACCATATAACGCAGACCGAGTTTGTTCAAGCGACTGATGAATATCTTAAAGAGATTAGGTTCTGGCATAGAGGAAAATTTCCCGAAGCTTATTTTGAATCTTCTCTTCAGTCCAATCCGGGTTCTGAGCTCGCAAACCAGCCGCCTTCAGTTGTCGTGCAGAATAGTAAAGACTCAGCGCTATTTTCAGTTTCTGGTCTGGAGTCATCGACTGAAAAATGTGTTTTTGTTTTTTGGACATATTTTTTAGATCGGTCAGGATCGTTTTGATCGTTTAGAGCGTTCATATCGTTCAGAGCGTTGAGAGCGTAAGTAACGCAAGAGACCATCAATGATTTTTGTCACTTTTAGGGCTTGGTCGTAGTTTTCTTGGAACCTGCTCTCAGTGACATATTTCTGATCGAGGGCGATATAGAAGCAATTCTGGGCTTCAGCGCAGGATCGCCTTGAATATGTCAGAAACTTGATGAATTCCGGATTGGATTGGCTGGCCCAGCCTTCAGCAATGTTATTCATGACGGATATAGCCGCCCCTGTACTCTGGTCTCTGAGCCGATAATCGGCTTGAAATGGTTTACTGGTTCGGATGGTTTCATAAACCATATTGGTGAGTTTTCTAGCTTCTTGCCAGCATTCGAGGTGTTCGAAACGGGTCAGTTTCATGGTGATTAACGTTTAGATGGTTTGGAGCGTTAGGATCGTTGAGAACGTTAAGATCGTTTTGATCGTTAATAACGTTTAGAGCGTTGAGAGCGTTAAGGACGTTCGGAACGTTAGTAAGGTTTAGAGCGTCTTTTTCGGTTGATTGGTTAAGCTACGTGGATGGGTTCGACGGAGAGGGCGTCTATTTCCACGCAGACTGACTCCTGGAGCAAGTCCACTGAGAGAACGAGGCGATGTTTGTTCGGCTTCGTCTGGAGGAGAATCCCCTCAATGCCGATGAGGGGTCCGTGGACCACCCGAACCTTCATCCCTTCTTTTAAATAGGGATGTGGGGTTGGAGAAATCCCGCTCTTCATCAAGGCCTTGATGGCATTAATCTGTTCGTCAGGAATAGTCGCTGGTCTTCCTTCGTTGCGAAGGATCCGAACTACGCTCTCGGTCTTCAATATATCAAGCCGGGTATGGTTATCCATGAGAGTGTGGACGAAGAGATAGCCCGGAAAAAGGGGAAGGTGTACCCGCTTTCGGCGATCCTTTCTGCGACTCCAGCGTTCGACTAAGGGAAGAAACGTTTCGATATTTTTCTCCCTCAAGCGATCATTGACCTTTTGCTCATGTCTGGATCGGGTGTAGACGGCGTACCAATTCAAACGCAAAGCTCCGCCCTCTCGATTACAGGCCTTTTTGTAATCGACCTGAATACCCAATGTTCTCAATCGATCCCAATTACGTGCTCAGCCTTTGCTGCGTGGGATTTGGGGCTTCCGGAGCCTCCTTTGTAACTAAACTGTTGCTGCTTGAATCAAAGGCGATTTGCAGGACCATTGCCCACATAACGGCATAGAGAAAGGCATTGGCAGGGACCTGAATGTTTCTCTCCACAATACTGTGAAACATCAGGGCGAGAATGCCCACCAGACCACCTATCCCGATATATCTCTGTGGTTCCCCGAAACGAAGGGAGCGAAGCCCCGTTACTGCTTTGTAAAAAAGAAACAGAAAAAGAATCAAGAGCGTTCCCACGCCCAACAAGCCAACCTCTGAAGCCAGTTGAAGGAAGTCATTCTCGGCATGGGTGTGAAGCCCCACTATATGAAAGGATCGGTACATGGAAAAGACTTCGGCAAAGGTTCCAAGGCCGGAACCCAAAAGAGGGAAATCCTTACAGATCCCAAAGGTGTTTACCCAGATCCCCCATCTCGACTCGAGACCCTCCGAGACAGTGAAGAAGCGGCTGATCACGGCGTCCAGCCCGACCCACGCCGCCCAGAGCACGGCAAGGCCAAAAATCAGGACCGGAACCCTGGAGACCTCCTTTCTCCCGTGTGGGTTTCTGAAGAGCATGCTGATGAGGCTGAAGGAGATAAGGAGGCTGATAATCCCCATTCTCGATGCCGAAAGGATGAGCCCGAGAATCATCACGATCACGCCAAATCCGAGGAGAAGCGTTTTTCCATCAAGGGAGGAGAGCCGATGTCGCCACCCCCTGAACACTCTCTGTTGATTTGCCTCCCGGGAAAAGAGGAAACCCACACTCAAGGGGATGACCATGAGGAGATAGCCCGCGAAGTAATTGCGGTTGATAAAGGTTCCCGTGACGGAGGAGATTCGGCTTGAAAAGTCCAGATTGAGGATGTGACGGTGACCGCTGAAGAATTCGAATATTCCGTAGAGGGATTCAAAAACCCCGACGAAGAAAATGGCAATGATGAGGTGACGGGCTATCCGATACTTGTCATCCGCAAGCCGCCAGTGAAGGAGAAAGACGAAGAGTCCCGCGAGGGTCAGCCATTTGAAGAACTCGATCTTGGTGGCGAAAGGAAAAAGGCTCAAAGGCATTTTGGATTGCGGATTTCGGAATTCGGATTTCGGATTTGAAACTTCTGACGAACCCATTTCGGATTGCGGATTTTGAGATTCGGATCCGATATTAGTTCGTGGCGTGATAACCGATAATTGATTACGAAGTTTATATGTCTTGGGGGAGATGATCTTTATAATTCCTCCGGGAAGGGGGATCATCTGGAGAAGGACTAGGCCAAGGAAGAGGGAAAGGAGGAGGATGGATAATGAAATTTCGGATTTCGGATTGCGGAGTTTGGATTGGTTATTCGTTCCTGACCCAATAGCTGATAACTGATAACCAATTCCCTTGATTGCCCAGAGGATGATGAGGAGGAGGATGCCCAGTTCCATCAGGGAGAAAGCCCAGAGCACCTGGGAGCCGAAGGCGATGGGGGTGAAGAGCAAGAGTAGTATGAGGAGGACCTCGAAGATGATTTCGGATTTCGGATTTCGGATTTCGGATTGAAACATCTTGGATTTCGGAATTCGGATTTCGGATTTCAAACTTGGACCCTTCAAATCATTTCGGATTTAAGACAAAAAATACATTTCAAAATTACTATTTCGGATTTAGCTGCGGGCTTTGGTTGATTTGCCGATACTCGTGAATATTGCCAGCAATTCCCCGCATTTCTTTAACAGTTGAGATCTCACCGCGCTATCACCGATATCAGATTCTTCGCAAAGTTCCAACCAGTAGAGCGATTCACTGCACTCTTTTTCCACAATGCCAATTTTGTGGGTAAAATCTGCCCGAGATTCAGCGCGGTTTGCCTCGCGGTAATTCGCACCAACTGAGGTGCCTGATTTTACCAACTGATAACCCAAGACATCAGAAATCCGATTCTTCCGAAGTTTTGCCACAAACCGGATGATTTGGATAGCAAAGGCCTTCGTGCGATCTTCGAGCTCTATTTTATCCAAGGGTCCCCTGGACTGAAAACGTCGGTCAATGAGTATTCGAAATTTTCTTTAAATACTTGAGGTAAGATTCTGCCCCTTTCGTTTATTCTTCTAATGCTAACAGCTCGTTCTCACCTGAGGGCCTGGGGTTTTTGGACATTTGGCCGCCTTCCTTCAAGTATGGCTTGGGGGTAGTCGGTGACCATCCTCAAGGCCTCTTGCTCGCCAACGATTTTTGCCGCTGCACGGACGCCGGGGGAAAGGACCGGCGGCCTTCCGTCGGTTGAATGGGCATCCGAGGCAATGATGTGGACGAGCCCCGCTTTTAGCAGCATTTTGGAAAGTCGCCCCACATCTCGCCCAAATCCATCGGTCAAGCTCATGGCGGTGACCTGACCGAGACAGCCCATTCGGATCATTTGATAGTAGCGTTTGGGGTCTTGCTCGACCTCCAGATTTCTCTCCGGATGGCTGATGAGCGGGATGACCCGCCTCGAGATCAACTGATGGAGAACCTCTTCCGCCCCGTATGGGATTCCGGTAAATGGGAACTCGAGAAGAAGACATTTTCCCTTGTCACCGATCGTTGCCACCTTTCCACCATCAAGCTGGGGAATGGTCTGGTCATTGAGATGAACATCAGCACCGGGAAGGATCTCAATTTCGAATTTCGGAATTCGGATTTTGGATTTGGCATTTCGAAATTGACTTAGGGCGGTATTGAGGTGGTGGACCTTGGTGAGGATCGAAGATCTGTCATTCTGATAAAGGCCGTTCAGGGTGTGAGGGGTGGCCACGATGGTTCTGATACCATCACGAGAGGCGATCCGGCACATCTCAAGTGATTCTTCGATGGTGTCGGCTCCATCATCAACCCCCGAAAGTATGTGGGCATGAAGATCGATCATCGACTCGTTTCGGTGGCAAAACTGATCGCTTTAGGTTTCGCCCATCCTCTCATTAGTTCATCACCGTGATTCCTGAGGCCTAAAATCGAGGAAACGTACTTTTAGATCTCCATCTTCCCTGAGTAAAATCCAGCGGATATCGCCCTTCCAGAATTGCTCTTTTCCCGTTTTTTTTGAAGTCTGCTCTATTTCATAATTAGCCCACACTTCCACGGCATTTTGGTAGATTTGGATTCTCGTATCCTCTATGTGATAACGGAGTTTCTCGCTCTGATCGAAAAAATCCGAATAAATCCTCTTTATTTCATTGAATCCATCCTTCCCATTCTGGACGGCTCGGGAGGAGAACAGGGAGAGAAAACCCTCAATATCCTTCCGGTCGTATCGCTCTCTATATTCCGCAAAGAAATTATTGACCTCCCCCTCCGTGGCGAGGAGGGAAGGTTCTTTGAGCTGAGCAACGAACTGGTGTATTTGGTTGGTGCGGGCTGTCGGGTTTGGTCGGTTGGAAACGAACGGGTGGCTATAAACATTTGTTTGGTTCATCTGGTCTATTTTGCTGATTTCGTTGCGATGCTTGGATTGAGTGCTTGGGGAAACGGGTTTATTGACCTCGACCGAGGTTTCGGCTTTTGCGAGGCGGGGCTGGTTTGTTTGGTTGAGAACGTTTAGTGCGTTAGGAGGGTTAGGAACGTTGAGATCGTTGGGAGCGTCGGGTGACGGAAGACTTTTATGGATCTTGGGTGATTTTTTGGCTGTAATGATCGACTTCGGGTTTTTTTGGTTTTTCTGGTTTGGGACGTTGCGGGCTTTGGTAACCTTCCGCTGCTTAGATGAGGTAACAGCCTTCCGGTTTTTGCGCGATGGTTTGGCCTTTATGACAAGGGGTGAGAGGTTAGTCTGGTTTGGATTTTTGGGACGGTTTAGAATGTTAGGTTCGTTTGGAGCGTTTGGGTCGTTTGTCTGGTTGATTTTATCGGGAGTGTCGAGTTTTATGGGGATGGGGAGGCGGGCAACGGCTATCCGGTTTGTTTGGTTTGGTTGGTTAAGAGCGTTTGGACCGTTAAGAACATCGGTGATGGAGGTTCGGGCCGATGGCAACTGGGATTTCGGCTGAGAAGTGCCCCAGGGTTTTTCGAAATAGATTAGGCCGAGTATGAGGAGGATGATTAGAATTGCCGGGGGTATAACTACCCTCTGGAGATACAGATTTCTCTTTTTCCGATGATAGGTCCTCTCGAGATCGTAATGCGCTCGTGAGGAGGGATGTTTCAGCACCTCGTAGGCCTCGTTGATCTCCCTTACTCTCTCGTCTTCCACTTCCCCCTCTATTCCCCTGTCGGGGTGAAATTTTCGCATCAATTCGATCCACCGAGCATGAATATTTTCTGCGGAAGCTGTTGCCTTAATGCTGAGAATCTTGTAGTAGTCTTTCATTTTTCCGTCCCGTTGAGATCGTTTTGATCGTTACGATCGTTAATCTCGTTTTTGGTTAAGAACGTTGACCAATAACTAATAACGAGTAACTGATAACTAAACACTCGTTATCGGTTATTGGTTATCCGTTATCTGTCAATGGTTATGGTTACTGCTTCGTGCATACTGATTTCTCAATACCGCATGCTCCGAACTGCCTACTGCTTACTGTATCTCCGTGATTTGGACGTTGTCGACCCAGACCGTTCCGGCGATGAACCGGTCGAACTTATCGGTCCGCGTCCTTCTCACCCTAATCATGCCTCCCTGGGACTTGGCTGGAGTTCGAAAGGGCACGGTTAACTCCTTCCAGGCGTTGTCTCCGGTTAAGGATTCCGATGCCCCATAAAAGCGTGGGCCTACCCCCAAGACCTCCATCTTGAGGCCGCTTTTCGTGGTTACACCCTCTGTCTTCATGTGGGCCTTGAGCCGGTAGTCGGTATTGGGTTTCAATGTAACGTATTGATAGATATGGTGAAAATCGACATTCTCCTTACCATTGAAGGCGATCTTCAGCGAGCTCTCTCCCTCGAAGGCGATCGAATGATCGAAGGAAACCTCTGACCCAGCAACAGTTCTGATTCTCCAATCGAAACCACCTCCCAAGACCTTCTCCATTTCAAAGCCACCGTTTGTGACGGTGTTTCCATCTGAAGGGGGCGCAAGCCCTTCCTCTTGGAGTCTGGCCTTCCAGATCAGAGCGGCCTCGGTCAACTCTCGACGAGAGATGAGAAAGTCGATGTGCCGGATTGTCTCACGGCGATCGGCCCTATAGCCGAGAGAGCCCAACTTCGCCCAGGCTTTTTTTGCTGATTCGGTATCCTTAATCCCATACAGGTAGGCCAGGTATTGATTCAGCGCGGAGGGATCTTTCGGGATCAATCTTTCGAGGATAAAGTTAGGGTCATCAACGGCTTTTCCCCAGACTTCGTATACGAGGCTACTCTGGTTTGGATAATGGGCCAAGATGTAAGCGAAGTGGGGGAGAGCCCTTTCCAGTTCGCCCTGTTGTAACATAAGGTTTCCCGCAACCCACCTTCCCCGATACGAGGTAGGGGAGACCAGGATGGCGTTTTCCAGAGCATGCTTGGAGGCACCTGCTTCTTCCATCCTCTGAAAGATCCTGGCAAGTTGGAGCCAGTATTCCTGTTCCAGGGGGTTTTTCTCAATAGCCTTTTGGAAATACTGGGCCGCTTCTTCTAGGTTAACCTGAAGGAGGTTCCACTGATGGAGGACCCCTAATCTCTGAAAGGGGTCGGGGTTGGACGGATCGATGCTCGCCGCCTCGAGGAGGCTTTCCCTCGTATACGCTTTCTGGGAGAGGGATATTCCCCTCCATGTAGAGATGATGTGGTAGGCTGCGAAGATTGAGGCGATAATAATCAGGAAGGAGAGGATTATTCGTTTCATGACTCGTTTTGATCGTTAGGATCGTTAATCTAGTCCTTTTGGTCTATCTGGTCTGTTTCGTTTATTTGGCCTCAGCCTTAACCTTAACCTTTGATTTGTTTCGTCAGGTTTTCTGGGAATTTGGTCCGTTAGATTTTGGTTCTTTGGAATTTGGGTTTCTATTTGATGCCTTAGTTGAAGTATAGGGAAGTCTTTTCTTCCTTCCATCCTTTCCGTAGTAGTACTGATATCGATAGTAGTAATACCCGTAGTCGCTTCGGCCGATATCGACCTGGTTGATTACGACCCCGAGAATTTTGGCATTCACCTGACAAAGGGCATCCTTTGCGCGCTGGAGGGTTTCACGGGGGGTCTTTCCTCCCGACACCACAAGCAGAATTCCATCCACCGAGGCTGAGAGAATGATGGAGTCAGCAAAACCGAGCACCGGGGGGGAATCGAGAACGATGTGATCAAATTTCTCCCCGAGGAATTGCATCGTGGTCTTAAAGAGGTTCGAGCCCAAAAGTTCTGAGGGATTGGGGGGAATGGGGCCAGAGGGGATGTAAAAGAGATTTGGAATGCCGGACTTCTTAATAGTCGTCCCCAGGTTCGCATTGCCGGAGAGGAAATTCGAGAGCCCCACACCGTTCTCCACCCCAAAGATCTCGTGAACCCTCGGTTTTCTCATGTCCGAATCCACGATGAGTACCCGGGCGCCCGTTTGGGACAGCGCTACGGCCGTATTGATCACGGTCGTTGTCTTTCCCTCGGCCGGGTTGGGGCTGCTCACAGCGATCCTCTTCGGGGGCTTTTCGGAGAAGGAGAGGAGGATCGAGGTTCGGACATTTCGGTAGGCCTCGGATAGCATGGATTTGGGATGGCCGAAGGTCACCAACTCAACCGGGTAGAAGGTCCCCCCTTCCAATCGTCTCCGCCTCTCGTAGGAGATCTCGGGGATCATCCCGAAGGAGGGGAGTTGAATCAGTTGTTCCACGTCTTCAGGCGTCTTGACGGTGTTATCGAGGTATTCGAAGAAAAAGGCCAGGCCGAGTCCGAGGAAGAGACCGACCACGGCGGCCAGAAGGAGGTTGAGTCGTTTATTGGGTTTGAAGGGTTTCGTCGGTAATTCGGCCTTGTCAACTATCTGGATATTGCTTGCGGTGATTCCGGCAGAGACACCGGCCTCCTTCATCCTCTGGAGCAGGCCATTATAGAGATCCCTGTTGGTATCGGCCTCGCGCTTGAGGATATTATACTGAATGGCCTTCTGCTTCATCTCCATGGCCTTGGCCTTCTGCTTATTAAAGGCCGCCCGGAGGAGTGACTCCCTCCGAAGGCTCGATTGATAGTCGCTTTTGATGCCTGCGATGATCCTGCCCGCCTCGGCGTCGATGCGCCTGCGGATGGTATCCATCTGATTTTTGAGACGGACCATCTCCGGATATTCTGGCTTAAACGTCTCCGAACGCCTCATGTACTCGGCATCGAGCTGGATGTAGGCCTGTTTTAAATCCTGAATCAACTTATTTTCCAGGACGGGAGGAAGGGAATCGTAATTTCCAGCACTGGCCTGTCTATAGATGGCCTCCCTGGCAATCCGGTCCGATTCGGCCTTGGTCAGGGCCTCATTCAGTTCGGTGAGGCGTTGCATGGTGACATTCTCTTTCTCCTCCAGGGAGATGATGTCATGTTTAGAGGCAAAGGCCTGCAGGCGCTCGTCAGCCCTCTCCACCTTAGCCTTCAGCACGTCCAGTTGTCCGGTCAGCCATTCCTTGGCTTGTTCGGTCGCAATAAATCTGGTTTCCAGGTTCTGCTGAATGTACTCCTTGGCCAGGGTGCTGGGCACCCGAGTCGAGAGCTCGGGGTAATGGGAATCGAAGTGGATTTTCACGAGGCGGGTGTTTCTTACTGGCTCGACCTTTACCTTCTTGAGGAACCCATTGATGAGGAGGGTCTCCTTATCATCCTCGGACGAATCCTTAACGGGGGAAGTAAAGAGGCCGAAGAGGAAATTGATGATATTGGTTTTCCATTTCTGGAATGGCGTTTGGTTGACAGGAAGAAATTCAGGATGTTGCGAGAGCGTAAGGAGATTGATGACCCGTCTTGCAAGTTTTCGGCTTTCGAGGAGCTTATATTGGGTCTGGTAATAATCCCTATCCATCGTATTGACGGCGAAGATCTCCTTGAAATCGACAATCTGGGGGTTCTCCTTGTTGATCTGGATGGTGGTCGTTCCCCGGTAGATGGGCCTCATCGTGAAGGTTCCCACGGCTGTCGTTATCACAACGATGAGGAAGAAGGCGATGATGGTCCACTGTCGTTTCCGAACGACCTTCCAGTAGTCCCGAAGGTTGACCTCTTTCTCTTCTTGGGGAGGGTGTTGGTAATACCCCGTTGGAGGGAGTTGATAATACTCATCCGAAGTAAGCTGTCTCATATCATCTCCCGTGTACTACAGGGATCCCAAGGAATATCCCATTGAAAAGACCCCTGTGAGGGTTTGCTTGACCCCGACGAAAAAGGCTTTTACACCGTGCCTGGGAACGATGATGATGTCGTTCTCCCTGATGTAGGGGTCTTGTTCTTGTCCTTTCTGAATTGCATAGACGTTGAAGGAGAGGACTTCCCTTCCGATGCCCTTTTCAGCGTGTCGAAAGATCCTCGTCTCAGAAGCTTTGGCCGAGGATTTCACTCCCCCCGCCAAAACAATGGCTTGGCTCAAGGTCATCCTTTTCCCCCCGATGGGAAAACCGCCCGGTCTCCACACTTCGCCGCCCACGAAGACCTTCCCCGTGACCGGGATGTTAATGACGTCGCGATGGATCAGGGGCAAATTGAGGGTCAAATCGCCCTTGACCAGGAGTTCCTCGAGGTCGATGACAAAGGTTTTTGGATCACCACCGCCGGGGGGTTTTCCCCCCTCGGGGGTTTCTCCTTCCAATGGGGGTGGCCGGATCAGGAAGAGCAGATGACCCGCATCATCTTTCAGGCCCCCTGCCATAGCCAACATATCCAGGATCGTCTTGTGGCCCGTAACCTCAAATACTTTGGGTTCTTCAACGGCGCCCATTACTGAAATTCGCTGACTGCGGTACTCCTTAATGAAAACGGTAACATGGGGATCCTGAAGATACTTCTCTGCCAGCAGTTCCCCGAGTTCCCTTTCCAACTGGTTGGCCGTGAGGCCTTTTACCCTCAATATCCCGAGCAGGGGCAGGCTAATATTGCCCTGGGAGCTGACCCTCACGGTGCTGTTCAACTTCTCCACCTCGAAGACGGAGATTTCGAGGAGATCCTCGGGCCCGATTTTGTAATCACTGTAAGGATCCCTCTTCGATGAGAGGCTGGTCATCAGGATCCTCTCATTCATCGCTCTCACCTGCTGGGAGGTTTCGATCTCTGTCAGTTTTCTTTCCGGAGAGATGATCTCTTCTTTAGGACTGGGACGTGAAACACAGGAAACGATGAGAGGAATGAGAAGGAGGCTGATGGGGGAAAACGTGGCTATCCTTCTTGTGGTATCTACAACCATCCTGCCCTCCCAATTTTAAGAACGCCCTTAGGCAGGACATGACCTTTGGACCCCCTGGATTTCATGTAATAACGGAGCGATTGTATCTTGCTTAGGGGCAGATGATTACTACGTCATCATCATCATCGTCTTCAACAGCTAACGCAATACCCACTCCAGCCGCTATAATAGCCCCAAAACCAAGCAACATCCATGTCGTGTTGCTCAGCCCCCAAAGGGGCCCCTCTAGAGCGGTTTTCCCGGTCGGGTATTCACCGACCTGCGCTACCATCTGCCTTTGCTCTCCCGAAGCCGTGACCGAGGGTATCGTCACCAACTCTTTGGAGGACAGCGCGGCCAAAACAACACGATCCTGGTTCTGGACGGACAGGGGACCTCGAATGCTCTTTACCGTTACCGCACCGTTGGGATGCAGGGTAATCGAACCAACGGTCTCTTCGCTCCTCGGGGGAATCAACGAGGGGCTCTTGGCGGCCTGCAGCGGAAGGGACTTTCCGATGGACAAATCCGCCACGCTGAAGTTCATGTCGGCGCCAGAGGGGATGCGGAAGGATACCGCTCCCTGGAAAAGGCGAAATTGATCATCACGCTGAAAGGAGAAGAGGCTGTTTTGACTTGCCTCTATCTGGCTACGGTTGGGCAGGGCAATGAGGGCCTGGCCCTTTTCGGTCCTAATCCTTACCCCGTGAAAGATCGGAAAATGGATGGGTTCCACCTTTTTCCATACGTTTTCGTGCGCCTCAAACTTCACCTCGCCGCTGGAGATCATTTCCCCGATAGGGAGGCCACTTTCGATCGCCTCGGCAGCCTTCGTCGGGAATCCACCTGTAAGGAGCAAAAAGGAAAAACAGAGGAAATAAATGAAGGTTCTGTATACTAATCCCTTGCCCATGGTAACCTCCGTTGACTTATTTCACAGGGTAATCCCCTTTACTTCATGTGGGACAATTCCTATCGTAAAGGAATAAAACACCCTTGTCAAGCAGTTTTTCCCCTTTTTTCCCATCCTTAGCGTATCTCGTCATCTTCTTCCTCGGTACACAATCCCGAATCAAAGGCTCCCGCCGTATCTCTTCGGATGGTAGGGTGGTTGGAATTGACTGAGAAAGGGTTAGCGGGGCTGGGGAATGCGAAGGCGGAGTGTGACCGTTAAGATAAAGAGGAGACAAAGGGGGAGGAGAAGGAATGCTTGTGAGGCCGTCGTCTTGAGAGATAACGAGCTCATCCCAATCAATGGAAGCAGGGCCTGTCGGGTAAGAAATCGTAAAAACCCGTACTTTCCTATATGGTTTGCTATGCGAGGACCGTATTGGTAGTACAAACGGACAGATTTCCTTCCAAGGGAGTTCGGAGTCAGAAATTGATCCCGGAAGTCTCGAAGGGTTTTGACGTGGGGATTGAGATATGAGCCGTAGGCAGCTGTCGCGATGAAGCAACCCCACTCTGAAAACGCATCCTCTGAATCGGTTTCCATGGGAGGAGGGTCCGGATTGGAAACCCCGCTGACCTCATCTGAGAAGTCGCTTTCGTTATCGAAAATGTCATAAGCCGTGAGCGCTACATAGTATCGCGTATCGGGCTCCAAACCTGATAAGCGATAGGAGGAGGTATTTCCCACATCCGTCATATGGGCGTAATTTCCAGAGGATTCGCCGTAATAGATCCGGTAGCCATCGAGGTCGGGCTCACTGTTGGGATTCCAGGCTAGGGCAATAGAGTCCGCAAAGGAGTTGTCTGGTAGGAAAATACACTGCATCGGAATGAGAATGAGGAGAGAAACCAGAAGATAGCTTATCCTACCTTTTTGCATGTCTGAATCGCTCTCATCCGGGGAGGTTTCGCCGGCTCAAAATATAATGGGATATCGAGGTAACAATTCTCTGAGCAATTTGCGAGCCATCGATAGACAATGGGACATCGGATAAAATATTACTCCAGATAGCAAATAGTTAGCGATTAAGCCGGATATTGTCCAGTTTTATGGACCATGCTCTCTTGAAAGAGCGATAAACCCATTTAAATCATTGATATGAGGATTGAAATTGACGCGCAGATTGAGATGTATTCGAGATCAGCTGACTGCCCGCATTAATAACAAATTTGTATTCCGTTACAGAATTGTAATTCAATATTGGTACTGCGGGTATGCTGTGCTGCTGTGTTGGGCTATGTCGGTGGTGCAATTAAATAATGGTGGCACGGTTCTGGGAGAAATTACATCTTGAGAAGATTGCTGGGCTTAGCTCCAGGAGTCTGGCTCGGTCTGAATGTCATTCTGATATGGCCCACTTCAATGGTATCGCCTTCTTTAATCCATTTTTTCGTTATCTTTCTCCCATTAACTCGCGTGCCATTGGTTGATGCCAGATCGTAGATGAAATGTTTTTTCCCCTCAATCCTTATCTTTGCATGATGGCGAGAGACGGCTTTATCCTTCAGGATGATATCGTTGTCATCACTGCTGCCGATGGCGACGATCGTTCGCTTTATTTCATATCTTTTCTCGGGGACTCCCGATTCTTCGACGACCAAACATGCTGAACTCATCACTGGGAGCATCACCTCGGTCCCCATTCCTTTCCCCGAGAAGGGTTGTGCGTCATCATAGGAGAAACGTTCTGTTCCTGGAGGTGCTCCAACCTCTTTTTCCCCTTCCGGCTCTTCTTCTTCCGGTT
>JABAOH010059473.1_pt1 | contig 15124 bp, 13 predicted proteins | sample 7062181 | NCBI WGS metagenome assembly JABAOH01 (sample SAMN14538630, study PRJNA623070) | marine sediment metagenome | biome: marine biome [ENVO:00000428]; feature: marine pelagic biome [ENVO:01000023]; material: deep marine sediment [ENVO:00002113]; isolation source: pool of 5 deep marine...
CTATTCCCTGTGGATTTCCACAGCCCAGGCCCATATTTGCGCCCTCTGGTACGGTCGACACCTCATCACTGGAATAGCCGAGTGCGACCGAAATATCTTCCGGCGTCGGATTGTTTCCCGGGCCACAGCCACATCCGCATCCAGCGGCACTCGATTTTGCTATGTCCCCATAGCTCCTACGCACTGCCTGACGAATCTCTTCTTTTTTTAAGTCTTGCATTTCGTACCTCCCGAATTGGGTTTCTAAAGCGTTTTAATTATGTCTCACCCATATAGACGGAGGTATATGAAAAAGGACGCAATTTTCCTCGTTGTTCTAATTTGAGCATTTGTCACAGGATGACCCTTTCGCTTCATAGTCAATCACCTTTCCTTGGTGATCAAACTCGAAATGGCAGCACGCTAGCAGCATATCTTTTATCATCGCGCGACCTCTGCGAATCCGTGTCTTCACACCTGAGACAGAAATTTCTTCCTTCAGGGCGACCTCTTTCTGTGTTAGCCCTTCGATTTCTGAAAGCATGAGCGCCCGCCGGTAGTGCTTGGGCAAACTCTGGATCATAGGCAGAAGACAGGTAGCAATTTCCTGCCTTGCTTTATCCGCAGGCTCTTGTCCTGGAGTTGTGAGTGCCTCCGGGAGCTGGTCCATTTTCTTGTGAGCACGATAGTAATCGATACTCGCATTTCGAGCGATTTGATAGATCCAGCTTCGAATCTTGCTGCTCTCTTTAAGGGTGTCGATCCGAGAATAGATTCGGGTAAAAACCTCCTGAAGAATGTCATCCGCAACGGATGGGTCGCCGACACGGCTTTGGATAAAACTGTGAAGGCTTCCATGATATTCCTTCCAAATCTGTTCGGTGCGGTTTGATATGCTGTTGGTTTGATTCATGAGCAGCCCAGGGATAGGAAAAGCCTCCCTTGTGGCATATGCCTGAGTGTTACAAATCAGGTTTGCCCTCGGTCAGCCCAGACTCACGATCGCGGGGTTTAGTACTTCAAAAGCCCGGAATTATGTTGGTCGTGTTGGTCGTCCGTTTGCCTCTACGGACTCCTTGGAAACCTCCTAGAGAACGGCAACTGCTGTATATCACGTTGTGGTGAGAATGATCAACTTGTTTCCCATTTGATAATTCTTTTCAGGACCCGCATATGGGAATCGCAACTCCGTATGCTGAAATGGGTGATTTTGGCCTACTTTTCCTAGCAGAGGTGTTTGAAGAGGAAATCAACCGGTCAGGCGGATTGCCCGATACGCCGGATTTGAGACGGGAATTATCGGTTGGGTTTGTTTAGCTCGCCTTCGCAGCGATTGGACGATCCTCCACAACGGAGCGGACAAGGTTTTTTCCGCTGAAATGGCCGAGGGTCAGGTAAGAAATGGGCAGCTCTGGTCCGAAAAGCTCGCGCCTGATCCTCCCATAGCTCACGCCTCGTCGGTACAGTTCCAGCACTTTTCCGGCCGTATCCTCCAGATAGTGAATCTTTTCCATCAGTTCCGTACGAACGTTCCCATGAACTCGCCCACTGCCGGTAAAGAGGAAGGCCACATTCAATTTGACAAGTTTCTTCAGAGAATCGATGACCTGCCAGATGTTGTAGTCGGCTCTCAGGGCCCTGTCGCGGCCGCCGATGTAAGCATCNNTCGACCGTTTCGCCGATGGCCGTCCCCTCGGATGGGTCAGGGTAGCCCCACATGACCTGCTGGTAGGGCTTGAGGGGTTGTCGTTCCCTTGGCGAGGAGAGGACCGCTAACCCGAGCGGATGAATCACGATCTTCGCTCCAGATCGCCGCATGAGCTCGGCATTTGCGCCGATGTGGTCCTCATGGCTGTGGGTATTTACGATGAGGTCAATCTTGACTCCATCTAGGGCCGAGACGAGTTCCTGGACGGTGTAAGTGCAGCCGGTGTCGATCATCAAACCGTCCACCCAGTAGGCTGCCGTGTAGTAAAGCCCCCGACCAAAGAAAGTCCTGGCCAGTCGGAATTTCCGAATCTCCTCCAAGTCTTCGACAAAAATCATAGGTCTGATTCACCTTGAGTCGATTGAAAGCTCACTCATGAGGCGTGTCAAATTTACGTTCTGGCAGTAAAAAGGAAGAGGTCGAAAAAGTCAATAGGAATACGGTTTTTCTTGACACATCCCTCCGAGTCAATACAATAGGAACGCCGACAAGGCCAAACATCTCTGAGGGCTGGAAGGGAGGAAACGAACATGCCAGATTATGACGCAATTATCATCGGAAGCGGTGCCGGAGGCATGTCGGCTGCGCTCAAGGTCGCTCGGTGTGGCTTTTCGGTCTTACTCCTCGAGGCGATGCCTTCCTTCGGGGGTTATCTGAATTCGTTTGGTCGCAAGGGTTACGCATTTGACACTGGGCTGCACTTCATTGGGGAGCTCGCACGAGGAGAGTCGTTCTGGAGGTTGCTCCATGAATTGGGGATAGACGAGTCTCTCAAGTTCATCGAACTCACCCCGGATGGATTTGACCGATACGTTTTCCCGGATTTTGAATTACAGCTTTGTAAGGGAAAAGAACGGTTCTTCGAACGGCTGGTCGCCCAATTTCCACAGGAGGAGCGGGGAATTCGGAAATTCTTCGAGGTCTTTGACAAGATCACGAATGCCATGGGAGCCTCCCAGGCGATGAGTGGCGGAGCCCTGAAGATGGTTGACTTCATTTTGAAGCACCCGGTCATGGCCAAATACTCGCGTGTTCCCTACCAGAAGCTCCTTGATGAGGTCACGTCTGACAGGCGCTTGCAAGCCGCCCTCGCCGCCCCTTCTGCCTATTATGGACTGCCTCCGGCCAGGGCTTCGGTCTTCGCAGCCATTGGGGTATGGAACCATTTCCTGAAGGGGGGGTACTATCCACTCGGTGGGAGTGGGGCTTTCAGAGATGCTTTCATAGAGGCCCTCCGGAAGGAGGGTGCGGAACTGAAAAACCGGTCGAGGGTTGTCTCTATTAGTAAGCCGGGGGATGAGTTTCTCGTTGGAACTGAATCCGGCGAGGAAAGTACTGCGCGGGTGGTTATCAGCAACGCGGATCCAGTCATCACGCTGGGAAGGCTCGTTAGGCCAGAACTGGTTCCTTCCCGTATCGCGAAGAAGGTCGCGGCTCTTCGCCCATCCATGGGCACGTTCTACGCCTTTATCGGCACGGACCTGGACCTTCCCGCGCTCGGAATCACCGACGCCAACATCACACACTTCAACGATTACGACATCAACAAGATGTACGACGTCTTCCTTGCACCCACCCCGCCTAGGGAATTCCCCGAGTTCTTTATCACGAGTCCCTCGGTAAAGGATCCCCATAGCGGACACGCTCCTCCTGGCCGCCACACCATCGAGATTCTCACTGGGGCGAGCTACACCACCTTTGAAAAGTGGGCGAAACTCCCTTCGATGAAACGAGGCGACGCCTACAATGCCCTTAAGGAGAATATGGGCGAGCGGCTCATCGCAGCGGCTGAACGTTATATCCCTGGCCTTTCGCAACACCTTGAATTTGCGGAGTATGCGACCCCTCTTTCGAATGAATATTGGGTCAACGCTGTGAAGGGTGGGATGTACGGGCCGGAACAGACTCCCGATCAGATGGGACCCGGCCGGTTCATGACCTTGAAGGCGAAGATAGACGGACTCTTTCTTGCGGGATCAGGCACCCTGGGCGGTGGCGTGATAGCCTGTGTGGCATCCGGTGTCCTGGCTGGAAGGAAGGCAGCGAAATACTTGGGGTCCTAGCTTGCCGTTTGCGAGGCAGAGGGGGTGGCAGCAAAGGGAGTTCCCATGGAAGGTAAAATCGTGGTGACCTATGAGGTGGAGGAAGAGGCAAAGAGACTCTTTCAGGAATCGTTTGGAGACGTCGCCCATGTGATCTATCTGGAAGGGGCTTTCGAAGGGAAGCGCACGAATATTCTTGAAGAAGCCGATGTGATCATTTCTCTGAGCTTTTCTCCGACCGAGATCGCCCCTGAGGAGATTCCCCGATTGAAAAAAACCAGGCTCATCCAGTTGATCTTCGCGGGGGCAGATAATGTCCCCTTTCACCTCATTCCGGAAAGCATCATTGTGGCGAGCAATCCCGGAGCATTTGCTGAGCCCATCGCGGAACATGTTCTGGCCATGATCCTTTGTCTAGCGAAAAACCTCCATGTCAAACACGAACTTCTGGCCAGGGGGGTTTTCGATCCGAGCGGATTCAGCACCGTCCTCAAGGGAGGCACGTGCGGCATTATCGGTTTTGGAGGCAATGGCAAAGCAGTCGCCAGAATCATGCGTGGGATTGGAATGAGGGTTTATGCGATCAATCGGAAAGGAAAGACCGATGAATCCGTGGACTTTATCGGAAAGATGGGTGATCTGAGAAAGGTTCTCGAGACATCGGACGTGGTTGTCTTAACCGTTCCTCTGACGAAGACGACCCGGGGGCTCATCGGACATCGTCAACTGGGGTGGATGAAGCGCGACGCTATTCTCATCAATGTTGCCCGGGGTGCTGCGATTGACCAGAAGGCACTCTACGAACATCTCAAGAAGAACCGCAATTTTCGAGCTGGGATCGACACGTGGTGGTCCGAACCCGGCCATCATGGGAAGTTTCGGCTCGAGTATCCCTTTTTCCAGCTTCCGAACATCATGGGATCGCCGCACAATGCGGACCATGTTCCGGGTATGCTGCTTAAGGCCACTCGGAGGGCCCTGGGGAACGTTCGCAGGTACCTTTTGGGCCAGGAAATCAGAGGGGTTGTACCCAGGGATGACTATATTGACTGAGTCCGCCAAAAACAATCGATTTGAATGCCCCTGAGCGTCGGGAAAGCCTGCCGGTCTGTAGCCTTGACGGCCCGGTCGTTAACCCGGACATATTACAGTCCCAGATCGAGGGAGGCGTCGTTTTCGGTCTGAGTGCGGCCCTGAAGGAGCGGATCGAATTCGCCAATGGGGGGGTCGCGTCAGCCAATTTTCACAACTACCCTCTCCTCTCGATCAAAGAAACGCCGGAGATTGAGGTCCACATTATAGGGACTCAGCGGAAACTCGGCGGGATCGGTGAGCCCGGTGTTCCGCCGGTTGCGCCTGCTGTGGCAAATGCCGTCTTTGCTGCCACGGGTTTACGTTTGCGGCGCCTCCCCATGGACTCAAAGACGCTCAGAGAGGGAATCAGGACACTCCAAAAGGCGAGCAGACATGATAGAAAGTGACCCGGAGAAGTTGACAAATGCCCATAAATATTATAGAAATAGAGTGTGAAAATTGTACGACTCGAATACCCCACGATTCTTCCCCGACAACTTCCCCAGCCCAAAGGGCGGTCTTCCTTGGGCCGAAAGGACAGGACTCCTGATGTCCGCCCCCGCCGAATCGGTGTCTCTCAGATCGACGGGAAATTCCATTCGACTGCCGAGAACCAAATGGTTCGGAAACCTTCTGGTCGAGTGATCGGCTATGGTGCTCCAATGAGAGGGGTCCCGTCAGACTTCTCATCCATTTCTTCAGAGGAGATAGATAGGCTCTGGTTCCGGCAGAGAATCGATATCTGCCCAGTCGTTGATATCTACGTCTAAACCCTTTCGAACGGTCATCTTGTGCCTTTAACCCTTGTTCAGGTCAAATCCATGTCCGGAGCTGTGCTCTTTATAGGGCGCTCCGTTTCCTTATGAGCTCCCATAAATGCTGAGAAAGATCCCCGTACCTATTTCAGGCGGATTAATGCTTTCGTACAAGTGTTCTGCCTCATGCCGGCACTGTATGTATGCTTGCTCGCCAGAATGGAAGGGAGACTGGATTCCAGAAAGGGATCTGGAAAGAATCCTGACTCTACTGGCTGAAAACATAGCCCCAAGCCCTTACGGCTCTCAGACAGTTAGCCTCAACTATGGACTTCACTTTACTGGAGGTGAACCTTTTTTGAATTATGATCTACTCTGCCAGGCCGTTGAGATTGCAGGAGAACTGAATATTCCCTCTAGTTTTGTCGAGACAAACTGCTACTGGTGTGTCAACGATAAGGTCACTCGAGACAAGCTACGACTCCTGAAGGGAAAAGGACTCAAGGGGATCTTGATCTCGGTGAATCCCTTTTATCTTGAGTATGTCCCGTTCGAGCGAACCGAAAGAGGGATCAGGGTGAGTGACGAAATATTCGGGACAAACCTGATGGTTTACCAGGTGGAGTACTATCGGCGATTTCTTGCGATGAGAGTGAGAGGCAGACTGACATTCAAGGATTACCTCATGCAAGAGAGGGGAGAGGATTTCGCACAGCATGTTGAATTCTTTCTCATGGGTAGGGCTCCCTACAAGCTTGGTAAAGATTTAGAGCGCGTATTCCCAAAATACCCGGTGAGTTCGTTCTTCGACGAGCCGTGCAGACCCTCCTTCCTAAGGAACTGGCATAACCATTTTGATAACTATGGAAACTACGTACCGGGATATTGCGGAGGGATCTCTCTGGGTGACTGTCGAAATCTGAGAGACCTTTTGGAGAAAGGCATAGAAACCGAGGAGGACCCCATACTCGGGCTTCTCATTGATGAGGATCTGGAGCGTCTCCTTGAATTTGCCAGAGATTTCGGTTACGAGGAATCTTCAGAAGGTTATTTCTCCAAATGCCATGCTTGCGTCGATATGAGAAAATATCTCTCTGGACGGGAGGATTTCAAAGAACTCAAGCCGAATGAGTTTTACATGCACCTGGACTAGAGGATGAGTAACGGACGGCTAGCGTCAGGAACGCGTTTTTCCTCTAGTTTTTGGATTTTTTGCCAATCGCGACAATCTCCTTGAGCCGTTCGATAATCGGCAAGTGCTGGGTACACGCTTCCTCGCATTGTCCGCATTCAACACATTTTTCAGCCTCCGCCGTGCGGACAGCCCAGTGCCACCTCAGCCGATTCAGTAATGCTTCATCATTGCCGTAGAGCCTTCTTTGGTTGTATGCCTCCATGAGCTTAGGAATGGGAATCCCTTCCGGACAGTTATCACAATACTGGCACCCGGTACAGAGATCCTGGAAGGCGCTGGACAGTCGGCCCTTTATCTGTTCGATTTCCTCGGTCGGTACCTCATGATAGGTCTCAACAGCCTTGATCGCCTCCCGAACTTCTTCCCTGTCGCCAAATCCGACGAGGGCGGCTGTGATCTCCTTGTGTGAAAAGATGAAGTGAAGGGCGGCCTCCGTGACCGTCTCATGGGGCCGTGTTTTGATGAAATCGAATATGTCTGGATTGTTTGGAATGATGCCCCCGCCGAGGGGGTTCATGACGACGCACCCGATCTTGTGCTTGGTTATTGCCTGGAAAGCCGCCTGGCGGGTATTGAAATTATATGCTGAGTAGCCGAAGAGCACCCCCTCAAACACGCCTTCCATGAGGAGCTCCCGAATGTCTTCTCCAATCAGGTGGCTGGAAACACAGATGTGCTTGATGAGGCCCTCGTCCTTAAGTTTCCTAAATGTTTGAAGAACCCCCTTTTCTTTCCTCTGACGCCAGTCGTCCAGACTGACAATGCACCAGAGATGGTAGAAATCCACGGCGTCAATATTCAAGCGCCTGAGCTGCCGGTCGATCTCCTTTCGTACCGATTTCTCATCGGACGCTGTCGTCTTTGTCGCGCAGTAGAAAGGAATATTCTGTTTCTTGAATTCGGCAAAGGCCTGGCCGAAGACCTTTTCGCTCTTGGTCCCAAAATACCCGGGTGCCGTGTCAAAATAGTTCACCCCAGCCCTGGCCGCTTCTCGCATCATTTCGACACACTCGTCCGTGTTCTTAACGTCTTTGAAGCGCATACCACCAAAACCAAGGACTGAGATCTTTTTCCCTGTTTTCCCGTACTCCCGATAAATCATCCCGGCTCCGAGATCGTCTCTGCCCGTCCGAGGCTTGGATAAGAAGTCATACGAACGCGTTAAATGTGTTCACATTTTTTTCAACGAATCGCATGGGGGTGCCCAATCAATTGATACATGCGAAGCGTTGACGCTCTTAACCCGAATTGCCTTCTCAGTGGTTCAGGTCAATACCTCGCGATCTTCGTGCGCTATGCGAGAGATGGAAACTGACTTCATGCGCTTGCATGCGTCATGGTAAAATCGCGCTCTTCATTATATTTTTTTGATTCTTTCGGATTCAACCCCAGGCTTTCCAAGGTGGACTCCTGTGCGGTGTCCTCCTTTGGTGAGGACATATGCCGCCCATACAGCTCCGAGACCACCTAAACCCAGCACCCCGTATGACCAACCCCATGTTCCATAGATCCCATCCTGCCACGAAGTTGGGTTGGCCCAATCCAGGACAGCGCCAAAGGTCAGCGCCGAAATGGCACCAGCCCCAAAGCCGAGAAAGGACCGAACGGCAAAAGCGGCTCCCAGGTAGGCGCTGTCAACGCTTTCGGTCAGTCCTGCGGCAAGGATTGGAGAATCACCAAGGGAGGAGAACGCATAGATCATACCCGTTGCCACGACGAGGGCGATCGGAAATCCGATGAGCCAGCCCATGGTGAAAGAGCAAGCAGTGCTGAGACTGCCCAGGAGCAGTATGACTGAGGCGCGGCCGAGTTTATCAGAGATGGCACCCATGGAAAACGATGCCGTCATCCCCATGAGGTGAAACAAACTGACGATGTATGCCCCACCTCCGACTGGCGTCAGGAGCGCTGATCCGCTCGCTGCCAGACAACCGGTTAGGAACGCCGGTGTCCATGCCCACATCCCCAGGAGTTCCCAGCTATGGAATGCATAGCCGGCAATGTATAGGATAGCCTGTTTGTTCCGAAGAACCTCTGTGGAGAATCCTTGTTGCTGATTTCGTCGAAACACCTTGTTTGGCGTAGAAGCGAGGGTGAACCAAGCCAGAATGGTGCCGACCGATGGGCCCAAACATGTCAAGAAGAAAGCGCTCCGGTATCCCTCAAAGGACAGCACCAACCCACTCATCCCGAGAGAAATCGCGTAGCCCAGGGAAGTGCTTGCAATGAAAAAGCCGACAGCCCTTCCACGACTTCTACTCGGGTAGCGGTCTGCGATCATCATCAGTGCCGGAGGGTAGGTCCCACCGAGGGAGACCCCGACGAGTGTGTAGAGGGATAGGCCTGAGTAATACCCTCGAGCAAAGATAGCGAAGACCAGAGAAGTCATCGCTGAGAGGAAATTTGACAGGAGAAAAACGCGTTTGGCTCCCATCCTGTCCGCCAAAGTAGAAAAGACCACGAGGGAGAAGGCATAGCCAAATTGAAACCCGCTCGAAATAGACCCCGCCGCGGCTGCGGACATTTGCCATTCCCTTTGCAAGACAGATAAGGCAGCCGCGTAGGTCATAAAAACGAGATACGTCGTGATCCGTGAGAAACAGATTCCCAGAAGCCACCAATCAAATCTGGTCGTGGGTGTCTTCATTTGTTCATGAGGGGTCATCAGGTTGCTTGGATCTTGCGCTTCTTGTGTTTTCTCGAGAGTTGTTCTCGATGGGCATGTTTTCAGCAAGAGAAACAATAACACAAAATTCTTTCTTCGTATGCGGTACCGGCTCCAGAAGCCGGGGAATAAGAGGAAGAAGTGTCTTTTTGACCAGACTTGAGTAAAAAAGAGGTGAATCGATTGAGGTCTGTGATGAGGTTTATCGGAGGCAGAGGGGCGACGTCCGCGACGAGGTTACCGTTTCTTCACCTTGCTCGTCTTCATGAGCTGCTCTAACACCTCATACGGTTGAGCCCCTACCACGGTCTTTTTGCCGAGAAGAAACGTCGGCACTCCCCTGACACCCACGGCATACGAACGTGACCAGTCCAAATCGACGGCCTCACGGAAAGCCCTCGTTTCGAGGACCTTTTGAGCCTCCTGGCCCGGAAGGCCAACCGAATCCGCTATGTCAGCCAGATGGGGAATCCTAGCGATGTTTTTGCCCTCAACGAAATATGCGCGAAAGACGGCGCTATGGAATTCGTTCCCTTGACCCTTGGTCTCAGCCCATTTGCCCAATTCCTGAGCCAGTCGGCTGTTGTAGGTTCTTTTCCGCTCCCCTAGGGGCAGCCCGAGCTCGGCGGCCACCCGCCTCAGAAGGGTCATCATCTGATTGATGTCAACAGAGCGACCTGCAAAGAGTTCCTCAAGGGAAAGCCCCTCTTCCGGGGTCTCGGGGTGAAGCGGAAAGGCGGTCCACCGGATATCGATCTCATAGTCCTGTCGCAACTGTTCAATACGCACGGTACTGAAATAGCACCAGGGTCAGACGTAATCAGAGAATATTTCGAGAGTCTTGGGCTCGCTCATGACGCTCCTTTTTTTCGCAACTCGGACTGGTAAATCTTACCGACTCGTGAAGGTTTGAATCAAGGAGGCGTTCCCCCATATCTGTGGGAGCCTCCTGTCCCTTCGTCGCCGAACTCAGGCGGTGACCCAATCTCGGTTCGCAGATTCTGCTCTCGCAGAAAAAAAACAAAGGGTTCAAAAAGACACACGCCTCACAAGCATTCGTTATTTGTGACTTGTTATTTGTCATTGGTCATTGATCATTGGTCATTTGGCATTTCGCCTTTAGCCCTTATTGTCTGGTCTCTAGTCTCTAATCTCTAGTCTCTGGTCTCTCGTCTTCAGTCTCCGGTTTCTTGTCTCCAGTCCCCAATCTCTAGTCTCTCGTCTCTGGTCTTTAGTCCCCAGTCCCTAGTCTGCGGTCTTTCTCGGAACCCCACCGCTTCCGCAGCGTCGCTCAGAGACAGCAGGCTCCCATCCGTGAAGTCAAAAATACTTTAGGGAGTCTGTCACTCGTGACACAGATCCATTCGAAAATGGTGGAACTCCCCCTGGATCAAGTGACCGGTGTCTCCCGTCCTTTTTAAAAAAAAGCTAAAGTTCTGAGTGAATTCTGCCGATACAAACAATGTATACGTCTCCCCTCAGCCGCTAATGGGTATCGGGAGGCACTCTGATTTTGGAAGCATAGGCCAGAGCTCTGTATTTGAGCTCGTCGGGAGATAGGAGATCCCATGATCAAGATTCAGCCCATCAGTGCTCGATGGCGTTTCTTGCTGAACCGAATCGAATCACGGCTCGCGGAGGACTATGTCCAGAGATACGACGAGAACGCTAACGGCATTGTGGAAAGCTCTGAATTCCGGGGCAATAAAGACGTCTTTAAGCGGATCGATCGAAATCAAGACGAACGCCTCGAACTGTCCGAAGTCAAACGTTATGTGGACCTCCTCAGGCAGTACGAGCCGGCGAGGACCTTGGAGAGAAGCCGAGAACGAGGCTCGTCCCAGGAGGGGTCTTCCTTTTCCGTCTCCTTTGATGACAGGCTGATGGGATCGATTCGGGATTTCTTTTCCGCGGAAATCCAAAACCTTGACATGAACGGCAATGGTCTCTTGGAAGAGGATGAATTCACAGGGACGCAAGAAGAATTCACCAAAATGGATTTGGACGGGGACCATCTCGTCAGCTCTCGGGAGTGGGCCGAGAGCTTCCTGGAAAACGATACAGAAACCCAGATGGTCCTCAAGGCCTACCGGTTTTCGGAAGGAACCTTCCTGAACAGCGGCGGCATCATTCAGGTGGCGATTTAGCCCCCAGCAAGCCCTTCAGTTCAAACTCACCGAACGTACTAACCTTCCTAAGTGGCTATCCTCGGAGTATATCGCTTGACCTCACATGACTGATTCGACGAGCAGATTGAGCAATTTCTGGGGTGGGTTTGACATCCTCCACGGAGTGCATAAGAGGCGGCGAGCAGAGCGTCCTCGGAAGAGTATCTCTCCTCAATCTCCTTTTCAATACTCATAACCGAGCCTGGAAGACCTACGTGGCCAGACCAGTAGGCATTCCTCAAGCCCGAGCCTTTTGCAATCTCGATGCACCTGTCCATAAGCGCTCGAGTGGCCCCGATGTGACCCTCCAGGACAAAGTTAGGCCTGAAGGCCAGGAAACATACGGGCAGAGATGGATCGATTTCCGCGATGAACTCTGTCAAGGGCTTTATCTCGCCTTCGTTTATTTTCGGTATCACGGTGATTCTGTACTCCCAGAGTTTATCCTTCGCCCGTCTTCCGATGTTTTCGGCATTCCTGAGAACTGGTTTTGAAGATGCCCCCGTCAGGGCCAGGTGAACTTCATCATGGTATGCCTTCAGGTCATAAGTAATCGATGTGGCAAAAGCGAGAACCCTTTCCAGACTCTCCTCGGTCATGAATCCGTTGGTATCAAAGTTTACCCTCGTACCTGGATTGACCTTTCTCGCCGCTTTGATGACTTTCTCGACATACCCTAGATGAATCGTCGGCTCTCCTCCTGAAAAGAATATTCTGTCAGCCCTCATCAGCCGGGCTGGGAGGGTGCTGAGCTCTTTCAGACACTCGTTGGCGAGTGTTTCTGGGGCCTCGTATCCTCTCTGGCTAACGCCATTGTCCGGATATTGTGAAATCGTCCAGTTCTGGCAGTTTAGACACTTATAGTTGCACCCAGCCAGGAACACCGTGTAGCTCTCTGGGGGCGCTGGATGCAAGGTGGCAGAGGCAACGGTCGGAATGGTGACCCGGCAAACCCCAGTCTCCCCTCTTAGTCGGTTCACCTGGCATCGGTGCTCACACAGCTCACACCTTGTGAGATCCTCGAAATCATCTACCTCTGTCAATTGGAAGTTCCCCTCAGTTTACTGAGTTTCTTGGAAAGCACCGTTGGCCCTTTGCCCCGATGCGCCAGTAATTCGATGACTAATTTCGGCGAAAACTCCTCACGGTCGTCACTTGGCAGGGAATTCCTCTATACATGGGGGCCCCGCTGAGCGGTTCGAAAATGAGGTCATCGGTGAGAAAATTGGCATTGCGATCTGTCCACCCATGGGGAACGGAGACCGTCAATGGATGCATATCCATCTTGATGGTCGCCTCGATCTGAAGTTTCCCGACCTGCGTTTGGATCTCAACGAGGTCCCCATCCGAGATTCCTGCCTTTTGGGCAATACCGCTTCCCACTTCGGCGACCGGAATGGGACGGAGTTTTTTTAAGTTCTGAATATTTCTAAACTGGGAATGATAAAAGGCCGGGACTTTAGCCCCGGTGATGAGGAAGAAAGGGTATTCCCCCGACTCGGTCGGACCTGGTACCGGCTTTGGCACGTCTACAGCAAACGGTCTGAGAGCCGAAGGGATCAGCTCTATCTTGCCTGATGCGGTGTTGAAGCCGCGTTCTCTCAAAGCCCCAGGCCCTTTCTCCTCGAGAAACACACCTCTTTCGAGTTCCTCTGAAGCGTAGTGTCCCACCTCACTCCCTTTAGATAGTGCCGACAACATACTCTCTTCAGTAGGAAAAGCGAAATCGTTCAGATATCCCATCTTGATTCCGAGGTCCCTGATGAACTCTGCCTCGGACTTGGACTCATAGAGGGATTCGATGATCTTTCTTCTGACTCGGACCCATCTTTTGCTTTTTAGAAGACCCGTATCTATTTCTCCCTTTTCATAAAAAGTGCTTGCAGGGAGCACCAGGTCGGCGAACGTGCAGGTTTCTGTCAGGAAGAAGTCATGGACCACCAGGAAATCGAGTTTTTTCAGCGCCTTGATGACTTTGCCTGTGTTTGGAAGGGTCAGCATAGGATTGGATTCCAAAACGACCAGTGATCTGATGGGGTATGGCTGATCCGAAAGAATCGCCTCCGCGAGATATCCGCTGCCATCGGCGGCAAGAGGGTACTGCCCACACCAAAACGGCTTTCTGGTCTCAGGGAGTTGATCTCGCAACGTGATGTCATTCAGTTTGATTTGGGGGTTAAATATCAGCCCGCCCGGCACGTCAATGTTGCCAGAAAGGGTCATGAGAATTGCTATAGCCCTCGCAGTCTGTAGCCCATTGACATTGTGCAGGATGCCTTCCCGTCTATCGATTGAGGCTGGCCTTGCTCCCGCGAACCGGTCCGTGACTTCTCTGATTCGATCGATCGACAAATCCGTTTTGCTCGATACGGATTCGAGGTCGTAGTCACCGAGACTGTTCTTTAGCTCATCGAATCCCGTTGTGTACCGGCTGACAAAGTCATGATCGTACAGGTCATTTTCGATCAAGTACTGGATCATGCCCATGGCAAGGTAAAAGTCTGAGTTGGGCCGGATCGGAAGATGATAGTCAGCGATTCTGGCCGTCTCCGATTTCCTCGGATCCACGACCACAATCGGCGCGCCGTTTATATTCTTTGCCTTCAAGATGTCCTCAACGATACCGTGGTACCGATGCATATAAGACACAAGCGGGTTTGCTCCCCAAAGCATGATGAAATTGGCGTTTGCAAAGTCGCAGGTTGGATAGGCGGGGGGACCGAAGGTGGAAAGGGAGGCGAGCATTTTCGGACCGACACAAATTGACCAGGTCTGGGTAACGTTCGGGCTACCAAATCGGTTCGCGAAGCGCTTCACCATACTCGTGTCCAATGTCCTGCTGGTTGTCCCGAAAAGAAACACGACAGATTCGGCCCCGTATCTGAGCTTGGATTCGTTCAGTTTATCTTTCATGAGCTCAAGCGCCCGTTCCCAGGATATTTCCTTCCACTCTGGCCTTCCTCTCTGACCCGTATTCAGCAGGGGCTTTCGCAACCTGTCTTTGTGATAGAGGACCTTCAGGGAGTTTCTCCCTTTGACGCAAAGCTGTCCCCGGCTGTTCGGATTGTCGCCGTCGCCCTCGATCCTCTGAACTTTGCCGTCTTTCAGTTCTGCAACGATTCCACAATCGCACTTACAAATTTGACAGAAGGTCCGCCTGATTTCTCTCTGTCCCATTCGAGCCCCATGTCATTTGGTGTTGACCGACTGAGCCTTTGTGAGGATTCTCGATTGACGCGGTCTGCTTGAGTGGGCCTTATAATAATTCGGAAACGAACAAGATTACAAGGGTGAGGCGGTGAAGGTGGAATTTTCCATCTGACTCGGAAACAGTCACGGCGGTCGCTTCCATGGCATATATTTCGCATACTTGGAGTCGATCATCACATGATGGCACAGACCAGAGAATCGGATCTCAAGGTCGGATTTTGAGATCTGGGACGAAGCTTCAAAAACCCTGACTTATGGTGGTATACTGGGAGGTACGCTGCCTGACCGAAGGGGGCACGGGAGGTGTCCTAAGCCATGGGTTTTCGGA
>JABAOH010005116.1_pt1 | contig 15123 bp, 16 predicted proteins | sample 7062181 | NCBI WGS metagenome assembly JABAOH01 (sample SAMN14538630, study PRJNA623070) | marine sediment metagenome | biome: marine biome [ENVO:00000428]; feature: marine pelagic biome [ENVO:01000023]; material: deep marine sediment [ENVO:00002113]; isolation source: pool of 5 deep marine...
GCTCATAAAGACCCTGTAAAAATGGCAAAATTGGGTGCAGCCCTTCATGAACTTGCCGGCCTGGAGAACGTTGAAGTGCCATTTGAACTAACACTTGAGGCTGAGGCACTGGGCATCGAACTGGAATTCTTCGAAGGTAAGATCAAGTGGCCGTCGGTAAAGGGGTACTTTGTCAAGACCGTGGACGACCTCAAGATCCCCGAAAGCCCAGACAAAATGAGAGAACTGGGAAGAATCCCCGTCGTGTGCGAAGCGATTAAAATCCTCAAGGAAAAATATGGAGGGAAGGTTCCAGTACTCGCTAACATAGATTTCCCTTTCCAAAGTATCGGTGGCTACATAGTTGACACTGCTACATGGTACATGATGGTAGCAAGAAATCCCGAGGAGGCCCACAGATTCATGAAGGTTCTGACGGAACTCTACACCAATGTCGCCATTGCGTACCTAGAGGCAGGCGCCGACATAATCACATATAGAGAGGAAGCTTCCTCACTAGCGAATATTCATCCAAAAACCTTCCGTTCGCTAGTTATGCCTTACCTTAAAGATTCGATTGCACAGGTTAAAAAGTATGGACGAGTAATTCTTCATTGTTGTGGCGAACTGTGGAGTAAATCTGTCGAGAATGTGAGCGGACTCATCGAATGCAATGCCGACGCCGTTACGGTCGAGGAAGCCACGCCCATGGAAAAAGTAAGGGAAATCGCTGATAAAATACAGGGGTCATGGTATCCAATTGGAGGAAACCTGAGTGCCTACGAAGTTCTGCACAAAGGACCCGTTGACAAAATAAGGGATAGGGTCCAAAAAGTCATTGCAGATGGTTGCGATATGCCCATGGCAGGTTGTGACATCTGGTTGGAGACCCCCACCGAACACATAAAGGAGTTCGTGAAGGCAGTAATCGAATTTGGTACCCCTCCGCCATGGAAAAAAGGTTGAGCAACATCAAGACTAGTTCAGCAAACGATAAGCAACGAATCGATACCTTGCTTAAATTGATCCCACCTTTTTTACAAAGAATGAACTGAAAAAAAATTTAAAATTCCATGACAGTCGCATGCTGTTCCTATGGCTAGACTGTAGGGGGTTTTGAGCTTTTTAGCCTCTGACAGAAATGATGTCAACTCCGATCCTTGGAAATACCCAACTTTCCCTCCTTTTCTTCCCCAAAGCGTATGACCGACTAAGATTTTCGATATGGTTACCTTGAACTGAGTAACATCGGCAAGTATACTGTGCATGGGGCCCATTTTGGATAGTCCTGTGGTTGGGCAAATGTCGATGGGCTGATCGCATTGAGCTTCACATAGTTTTCCTTTCGGCATGTAGCTCGTTATGATGACGCCCATTTCTTTATCGCAATGTAGAATTAGACTTTGAGGGATATCCTTTAACACGCGTCCTAACAGACATAATTTATTTTTTACCTCTAGGCCTTCATATTCAAGCCATCTTTTAACAAGCTTACCTGCAAAATGTCCATGCATGGCCGGAATTATGTAATCTGGTGATTTTATCATCATCAATCGGACGATAAATTCTACGGCATCGCATAAAAAGAGAGCTGCGGATCCTGCCATTAAATCCGAGATTTTGTGAATGTCAGTTTTCTTAATTATTTTATCTACAAACTTACTTGCTTCGCAATCTATTTTGTTATCAACCACCACCACGTGCGCATGTAAATCCTTTGCAAGTCTTACTGCTTTTGAACCAAAATTACCACCACCAGCGATCAAAACTAATTTGTCCCGAAAACTCTCTGGTTTCAATTTAAGCATATTCAACTAAATATTCGACATAGCAATAATTAAATAAATACAATGATAAAAAACGTATTTTTGGAGGTGTTAGAATGGCTTGGCTAGATGCTTTAGCAGAAGAGGAACCGCCTGAGCCAGAAAACCCGCTAGGAACTGTAGTAACTGGAAATCTTGCGCCTGACATGCATGTGGGAGCCAAAGAGCTTGTCAGAAAAGCACTGAAAACAGCAGGATTCAAGACCGTTGACCTTGGTGGAGATGTATCACCGGAAGACTTTGTTTCAAAGACAAAGGAAATTAATGCTGATGTTCTCGCTGTTTCAATAAACCTATACTCGGCAAAAGACAATCTGCCTGATCTCTCGTCAGCTCTAGATGCTGGGGGACTCAAGGACAAGATTATTTTTATGATAGGTGGGTCCGCAGTGAAGCAGGAAGATGCCGATGAAATTGGGGCGCTCTACGGTAAAAGTAAACAGGAAGCTGTTGATCTCGTGCTTAAAGCTATCGAAGAAAGGAAGTGACGCGACCTAAAAACTCAAGAGGGATGTTGATGTTCAAGTTTAAGGCTGAACAGAAAATCTTCGATATTGGTGGCATAATGTTTGGAGGCCAGCCGGGCGAGCTACCAACTGTGCTAATCGGCTCGATATTTTATTTTGGCCACACAAAAATAGAATTGGATGAGGCAAAAGGAACCTTCAATCAAGGAAAAGCTGAGGACCTAATTAATGAACAGCAAACACTATCAGACCTGACAGGAAACCCAGGCATGGTCGAGGTAGTGGGAGCCACCCCTGAAGCAATGGAAAATGAAATTGACTTCATCTCTGAAGTAACTGACATGCCGTTTATGATAAGTTCGGAACTTCCGTCGGCATTGATCACTGGAGCACAGTATGTTGCAGAAATTGGATTACAGGATAAGGTAATCTACAATTCATTACTCAAAGGGATGTCTAAAGAAGAATTGGAGGTTGTCAAAGATTCAGGGATCAATGCGGCCGTTCTGCTGGCGAAAAATCCTTTGGAGGAAACTGCGAGTGGAAAAGTCAAGGTTGCTGAGGACGTTTTAAGGTTAGCGGAAAGAGCTGAAGTAGACAAACCGATCATCGACGTGGCCTCACAGGCCTTTGGTGTGAGAATGGGTGCCGCGGCGAGAGCTATTTATTTACTTAAGGACAAGTATGGCTATCCCGTAGGCATGGGTACAGGAAACGTCATAACAACGAGCGATTGGGCCAGATCAAAGTTAAGCAGGGAGATACTTAGAACAACCTACAGCTCAGTTAATGTGATCTCTCAGATCCTTGGTGCAAACTGGCTTCTTTATGGACCGATACAATACGCGAAGTACATCTTCCCATCGGTAGCGATTGCAGATTCCTATGTATTAACGGCGGCAGCTGAAATCGGCACAAAACCCTACATAGAGGGAATGCATCCGCTATTCAAAATGCTTAGAGGTTGAGTGCATCAAAATTACCTTTTTTTCATTTAAACGTCTAATTACTCTGGTGATGTTGTTACAGGAAAAACGAAAATGACTAGAGTAATAGTTCACCCAGGCATTTGCGGTTTTGACGCTTTATTAGAGGCAAAGGCCTCTAACAGCACTGTAAAGCTTCAGATCGAATCAGAATGTGAAGATGTTGTAAATCTTGCAAGAATTCTAACTGAGGTCTCAAGGCAGGATTGGATGAATACTAAAGGCTACGCAGATGAGATTTATGAATTTGTAGCCAAGAATACCCGTCATATTTCTTGTCCAATACCATGTGCGATAATGAAAGCAATTGAAGTCGAACTTGGAATGGCTTTAAAAAAGGATGTAGAAATCAAATTCATATAACATGTTGCGCTTGAATATTTTTATGCTCGTATGTGTGAGAGTCCAGTACTTCGCCTTTTCTCAGTCCTTAATGATGTATTATATGCTCTTTAATTATTGAGAATCGTCCCTTTTTTGTTGCTATTGTTTTTTCTAACGCTTCTATTGTGATGGTTTTTACTTCATCGTTGCTTATTCCTTGCGCTATAAAGTTGATCGCAAGCTCTGCTTCGTTCATGTACTGCTCTAACTTTGATTCGATGAAAGTCCTTTTATCAGCTCCAGTAATGTCGGCTTTTATATAACCTTTCGAACACTTCAAAAAAGCCTTCGCCCTTAGCACGCCATTGCCCGCTTTATCTGTGTATTTTTGGGCCATAACTCTTAATAGCGACTCTATTAATTGCTCGCTTGAATACGGACTCATTTTTCGCTCGAATGACAATTTGACCACAATTCCTAAACTGCCAATGTCGTAGCCCAAGTAGTGGCTTTCATGTTTCATTCGTAACCACCAGAAGCTTAAGTAAATCATCGAGCCCTATCTCCTTCAGCGCAGATATTTGAATAGTTGGTGCTGAAGGATTGAGCGCCTTTAGCACACACTCGGTTTTAGCCACAATATCCTCGTCGACAGCGTCTATTTTATTGATAGCGATTATATCAGCGCCCTTAATCTGCCTTACAACCAAGTGCCCTAGACGTTCCTCATCCAACGATGCCTCAGCATCGGTAATGTCAAAAAGCACGAGTACGGGGGAGATTTCAACTTCTAACTTGGAAGCCCGCACGGCACTCAACACTTGCTTAGGTATGGCTAATCCCACAGGTTCAATCATGACAAAATCGGGATCGTAGGTTTCTTTGAGTAATTTAATGGTATGGGCGAGGTTTACTGCCAGCTCACAGCATATGCACCCTCCTCCTATTTCCTTAACGTTCAATCCTGATTCCCTAAACACTAATCCGTCTACAGGTACTCCGCCCAAGCTGTTTACAACGACTGCCACCATTGCACCCTTTCGCCCTAGTTTCTCCGCAATTTTGAGGATGGTCGTCGTCTTCCCTGAACCTAAGAAACCAGCTACCTCAACTATTTTCAAAGTCCACCATTTCAATGTAGAGGCTGTAAACACTTAAAATATTATTATTGAAGGTTTGATTCCATTTATAAGCACACTGATGGAGGTTTGTGCTGTCATTTTTGCATGCATGACTATCCATTCGCGCGGTTTGTGTGCGAAAAAAGGTAGATTTACTTTACTTTTGGAACTTTGGTAGTAACTTTTTCGATAGCTCTTTTGTCGCTGTACTGGCGTAAAACAGGCCTTTTTCTGCAAGTTCTAAGTATTTATTTCCGCCTTTAATGATCCCCATCAGCCGCAGGGGAAGTAAAATCCATCTCAGCTCATCGTCTATGTTCTTTTTGAATCGATTGAAAAACTCTGCTTTATTCACTTTGATCATATACAATTTTCTCATAAACCAGAGTTTCATCAATTTCTCGATTGAAAAAACTGCTCCCTTCCCAATCGAGAGTTTTTCCCTATTGAGGGACTTGACATAGTCCTCAAAATACGGGGTATTCAGATAGAGGAGATTGTCTACTATTGACCATGCATAGGTTCCCAAACCCACGTACTCTTCGAATTCAAATGGGCCATGATAGCTCCTCGGTTGCTTTGAAAAACTCCAGAGCGCTCGCATCTCATATCCATTATCGTTCAAATTTTGGCGTATAACCTCATACATCTCTTGTTCTGTCTTTTCGCTGGGTAATTTCATCAGCTTCGATTCGACATACTCATGGATTTTGGTGCCTGGAATTAGGATTAAAGGATACGTCGATATTCCTTGGACGTCTAACTCGATTGCCTTGTCCAAATCATTTTTTAAATTCTCAATATTCTGTTCAGGCAAGGAGAACATCAAATCTATATTCACGTAATCGAAATCGTATTCTTTCACTTTTTGTATGGCATTGATGGCTGTTTCAGAGTCATGTCCCCTTCCTATGGTCTTTAAAATACTGTCGTCGAACGATTGAATACCAATGCTTATTTTTCTTATACCAGCGTTTATCAAAACTCTGAGGACTTCATCGGTTAGATCGATCGGATTTGCCTCGATTAATGCATCTCCGCCATAGTCATAAAGGTGCTCTACGTGCTCGACGATTTCGGCTACGCCCTTGGGCATGACGGTCGGAGTGCCTCCACTAAAGTAAACCGATTCGATCTTTACATCTTCGAGTAATTTCAAATAGATTTCAATTTCTTTTTTAACTGCTAACAGGTAAGATTCGCCCAATTTCTGATGCCATGGGTAATTTCTAAAGAGGCAGTAGGAGCACTGTGTCCGGCAAAACGGTATACGTATGTTAAAAGATAGGGATCTGCTTCTAATTTTATCTACTTCAAAAGGCGTAATGAATTGGATATCATTAAATGTCTTTCTAACTATGTTATCTACGATAGATCTACTTATCATACTTATCGACTAAAAAGTGAATAATTGATTTAAAAATTTCTACTGCAACAAAACGATTACAAGACTTCTTCGATGTTCCTTTTAATTCCTGTTATTCGTCTATTCACGCGAGCTCCACATCTACAGGGTTCGTCGATCACAGTTGCAAAATCCCTTGATCGACATCTGATAAGGGGCATTCCTCTCCTGTTCAATGTTGTAAAGACGAGCTCTCCCTCCTCTCCCACATCGACGTTTTCCCCAGAAGTAGGGTCAATCACCTCCACGTATACATCAAACTCATTCAGATGGAGACCGCTCTGCTTACAGCATTCGATTGCAAGCGCAAAGCTGGCTTCTGTGATTCCATAATGGTCATAGACTTTGCATTGCCAAAGATTTTCCAACTCCATTCTTATGGATTCATCGAATGGAAAAAAGTCACATCCCCGGCTCAAAACCAAAGTCTCCACGCCTAAACGTCCTAAATCGAATCTGTTTTTGGCCCAGTCCGTGAATTCGCGAAGATAAGGGTTGGGGCCAATTATCATCGAGGGATTGTTCTTTTCGATTTCATTGACTTGTCTCTCGAACGTTAACGCCCCTTTAAAAACCGGTTTACCACCTCCAGCTCTAACCCCTCGTTCGACAATGTCGGGTAGGCCCCACTTGGGCTCCCATGGGTACACTATTTGCACAGCTCTCCCCGTTTTGAGACTAGCCATTCTCAATCCTACGGCAACAGCTTCGACAATATTCATTAATTCGTTTTCTGTGAAGAAGATTCTTCTCACAGGTTCAAAGAATTCCTCAACCGTAAATCCTCTGAGAATCTTGCTTTGGGACACACATAGAAATTGATATGGATTTTCTGAAATGTTCTTCAGCTCTGTGAAGGGGATTCTATCAAAGGCTTGGATGTTTCTGATGTCCTTCGGGAAAACCTTCGTATTACGGAATAATCTCCGGTAAAACGGGCTTCTCTCATATACGTAGTTGAGGACTTCTCGCAACTTATAAAGGCAAAATTTCGTCAATTCGTCCCTTGTTACTATCTCCCGGCTTTTCTTTCTCAGTTGCTTCTGTAACCCAGAGTTCTCCTCAACTTCCCTTATGATACGGCAGTGTATCCACTCCTCAAGTGAATTCAACGGTTCTCCATCTCCGATTGATAAATAACCGATGCAATCTTATTCATTGTCAATCAGTCCTTTCGTTTGAGTTTCCCTGTAATCTTATCACAGATGAGCCAATCTCAATTACTAGATGCACCAAACATATCCCTTATCATCAGAGTACTCGAAATTGATCTTCCCTTTGCTTCTCATTTTGGCTAGAAGCTTCGCTGGATAGTCTGGGCATCGCGGTATGAACATGAGTAGTTCTCTGGTAATTGCGCGTGTAGTCATTCTTCCTTTCGTCCGTAGTAATTTTATGATGAAACTCTCGGCATCTTCGGGTGGAAGTTCGATCTCTTTGAGACCTTTAATCAACTCGTCAAGAAAGTTGTAACGAGATGCGAAGATTATTTCTCCAGCCTCAAGTTTTCCGAGTTGTTTCGAGCCTTTGCATGGGAGTGCGCATATCGTTGGTTCTGTCTTGTTGTAGGCGGCTGCTACGCTTTCTGAGCAGATACCTCCAATGCCATGCATACTCACATTGATCGGCTTTCCTCTCATCCAGGTCCATGCATTAACTAGCTTCACAAGATTATCGGCGTCTCCATATATCAGAACAACATCAGGAGTGGTGCGTAGGTCTTTTAGTGGCCCTATGACAATTGACTTACACCCGCCCCCGCCTATAATCGAAAAGGTACTAATGAACTTCAAAGTCTGGGGCCCAAATTGTTTTGAAGTGATGATTTCACCTAGTTTTCCCCATGAAATTTTTTGGAGACCTAGTACTTCCAATGCAAAAGGGCAGTCTATGTCATCCTTTGTTATCCTTAAAATTTCGCCCTGTTTTCGGCTCCGTTCTACTACTTCACAAAAGGTATAATTCCTATCTGGTCTCTCAATATTCTCATGCAGAGCCGACTTTAATATGGATATACCCACGGGTGGACTTTGTAGGTTTAGATTTTTCATTAAAAAGGCATCGATCTCTATCATCGATAAATTAAACATTGAAAGCTCAATCCATAATTTAATGAAAATATGGAGTAGGTATTTAAAAGACATTCGTGCATGCGGACGATAAGTTCTATTATGCCTACTATAAATTCAATTAAGTGTCGCGTTTTTAGATCGATCTCTTGACTTAATAATCTATTAGGAAAATGTTAAATCACAAATTTACGTACATAGGTTTTGGTATAAATGCAGCTATTTGGTAAAACGGAGAGTTTATGTCCCATTTGTCTTCGGAAGATTCCAGCGGAAAAAATAGCTGAGGGAGACAATGTTTACATAGAGAAAAGTTGCCAAGAACATGGGGATTTTAAGATTCTAATATGGAAAGGGGTTAATTCCTATATTGATCGAAGCAGATTTGATGTTCAGAGAACCCCCCCTAAAAAATATCTTGTGGATTCCCAGAAGGGATGCCCATATGATTGCGGTCCTTGTCCTAAGCACAGGCAACATGTGTGTATTGCGGTCTTGGAGGTCACGAACAGGTGTAATTTGAGATGTCCGGTTTGTTTTGCAAAATCCAATGAAAATTACTACTACGAACCAGATCTAGAGATTATCAAAGGGATGTATGAGACAACAGTGAATTATGTAGATAAGCCCATAAACCTCCAGATTAGCGGAGGAGAACCTACTGTTCGAGATGACTTACCGGATGTCATCGCATTGGGAAAAGAAATGGGCGTAGACTACATTGAATTAAACACAAATGGCGTTAGACTGGCTGAAGACATTGAGTATTTCAGCGAGTTAAAAGAAAGCGGTGTTGATGCGCTATATCTGTCCTTCGATGGTTTAACGGATGAGGTTTACCGCAAGATTAACGGCACTGATCTCTTTAATATTAAATTAAAGGCCATTCAAAACTCTGCTGATCTCGAAGTTGGGGTAATCCTTGTACCCGTAATAGTTCCAAATGTCAACGATGATCAAATAGGCGGTATCATACAATTCGCCAAAAAATGGATACCAACCGTGGTGGGGGTCCACTTTCAGCCCATTAGTTATTTTGGTAGATTCCCACACACACCAAAGGACGGAGAAAGGATCACAATACCTGATATACTCAACGCGATCGAGATTCAAACAGGAGGAGAACTCAAAGTAAAAAACTTTACACCAACTTCCTGCCCCAACGTACACTGCGACGCCAGGAACTACTCTATTCTCATGGAAGATGGCGCGCTCCTCCCCATCACAAGTAGCTCCAGACCCATCTCAGCCGACGTGCAAGACAAGGATGTTGCCAGGAAAACACGGAAGGCTCTCAGAGATCTGTGGAAATATCCTGATGTAGAGGAGTCTGCCGGTCGCGCTTGTAAATGCACCCCCGGTAGTTGGGCGGAGCTTATTGAACGTGCAGGAAAATATTACTTAACCGTTTCGACCATGGCTTTTCAAGATGTGTGGACAATGGAGTTAGAAAGAGTATTGGATTGCTGTATTTATGAGGTGACTCCGGATAGGAGATTGATACCGTTCTGCCTATTTAATGCTTCAAGCATCGATGGCGAAACGATTTATAGGCATAATGTATTATCGAAATTCGCCACGGAGAAATCATAATCCTTACATATTTTTGAGACTGATAAATGGAGCAAAATTTAAATGTAATTTAAAAAGAGTATGATTGAGATTCACAATGTCATCTAGAATGCAGCAATATAATCTTAGACGTGGTCATCAACTTAGTGTGGGTCCAAAGTTCTTTCAAAGCACAAAAAGGGTTCGTTGCCCAAGATGCAATCTCGAGTTTAGCCTCATGTATTCCCGGGCCTTTGCATGCCAGGGCTGTCGCGATGCAATTTTTGGGTGCAATCTTGCTAGGTGTCCCAAATGCGATAACGAGTTTCCACTCGAGGAGGTGAAGGTGACATCATCAAAGGAAGGCTCAAAGATCATAGGTAACCACATGGCGACTATGATTGCTGAATACTTGAATACCTTTGGAGAAAGGCCTGCAAGGTAAAAAAGGGGATTGTAGCGCATTCGCGCTTGAATCCTTGTTTAACTCTCTTCTCTCAAGCAGCTTTCTGCTCCAGCAGCCCCTCCGCTGCTGCAAGCGTCTGTACCGCATTCATTTCTTCGACCATCGCAAGGCCGCACTTCATGCAAGCCATTGAGTACATTGAGCGTGTTATGTCCATGAATGTTACCTCGGTGTTTGCTGGAACGACCTTCTCTTCGCACTTTGAGCACCACCAGGGTATTCCTAGCTTTTTCTTTTCTGTTCCCCCGATTTCCATTTCAGCCATGTCTTCTCCATAAATGTCTGCTTTTCCACCGAGGCTTGTAACCATGGGCTTAGATGTACTCTCCAATAACTCTGCTCTGTGTGTGTATGCGGTTATTGGTTCGAATGCTTTCTTCCCTGCAATGTACTCAGCATTCACGGTCACATTCCCTATCTTCTTTTTGGCTAGGAAGTGATTTTCTCCAGGTATGTAGAATTTTCGTTTTGTGGATTCACCGTATTCGATGGTCTCTTTGAGATCTTCCTTTTTTATTCCTCGCTCTTCCAAGAGTTTCTCCACCTGCTTTGTTATACTTATCTCTATTTTCATCTCGATGCCCTCCATTTCTCACTCATATGTTCCGAAGTCCTTGGCAGCCTTCACTAGCGTGTAAACGGAAGTAGCAGGCGTGCCCATGGGGGTTTCACATGCGGTGCCTAGGATGAACCCTCTTTTTGCGTCAACTCCGTTCTCGATCTGTCTTTTCGCTGTCTCCCTAATCTTCTGGTGCTTGGCGTGCCACATATCCTTTGTATCGACAGATGCCATTATCGTGAACTTCCGATCGAGTCCTTCTTTGATGTAGAGCTCGGAAGGGAATACATCTTCACCGTGATAACCGATGTGCAGTACCGTGAATGGCGTGGAATAGACATCATGGAACAATGGATAATCAAGTTCGTGGTTTCCACAGGAATGGTACCATAGCTGTGGCCCACCTCCCCCTCTAAGCGTCTCCCTCACATACTCATTCATGTGGTCTATGTGGAATTCTTTTATGTACTTGGGCGATATAACATCAGAGTTGGCGAGGACAGTTCCCAGCACCAGCATGCAGAAGCCATATCTATTCGCGATCGCCTTAGCCCCGTTTGAAGCAGTCATAGCGATCTTGTGTACCAGTTTGTGGCAGAGGTCGGGCTGTCTATACATCATCATGATGTATTTCTCAGGTCCCACCAACTCGCCTGCCATGGAAGTCAAGCAGAACATGTGTGCCAACGGCAGCATCATATGTGGAATATACTTTTTCTCATAATCGTAAGCTCGATAATGCCTCTGACAGCATGGACCTTTATCCATCTCTTCAACATCAGGGATCCTTAAATTTTCGATGTCGTCGGCATTTTGAATCGGACGATCACCCACAACAATCCATGGAAGTGTTTTAGTGCACTCGAGGGTAGCTCCGAGCTCTTCGAGCCAGACATTTGAATAGAACCAGTGTGTTACTGGGAGAAGATCGAACATTTCGTTGCAGTATGCGACCATGTGAACAGCTAGATCAGGTCTCTCGTTAAAATCTCTGACTTCGTATCCAGTCCACTTCGCAGCACATCCGAGAATGATTGGATCTACGTCAACTCTCTCTATCTTCCTTCCAACGAAGGGTCCTGCAAAGCGCATCACAACGTTTTGATGCCATTTCATGTCGGTCTCAGGGAAGTCGTGCCTCACTAGTTCAGTCATAATTTTCCCAAATAATACTTATAGTCTATTGATTTTTTAAAACTTTCGTGTATTTCTTCTCTAATAATCTGTTTTACTCCTTATTCTGGTTAAAATTGGTTTTAGTTCCTTTTTTATAAATTCCTTCTTTTTTAGGGGTTTATTGGCCTTTAGAAATGAGTTGCATTCTGGTTGCTCTAGTTATATCCACTAATAAATGACAATTAGAACTCATGGACGCAATTGGGCGGGAAAAAAGGGGATGAGTAAATCTTTATTCTGGAAATTCTTTCATAAGGAAATCTTCTTTTAGGAACTCGGTTATTTGCTCCAACTCTTCTTTGGAAAGCACTACGCTGTCGGGGCTCGTGAGACGCCTATCCTCCCCACGGATTATCCTATAAAGGATCTCCAATTTCGAGCCCCTTCCCACCATTTCAACTCTAACTTTAAGGCTGTCTCCTATCTTACTCTTGATATTATACGTCTTCATTCTTACAGGAATACCCATCCATTAAACCCTTTTCCAGCTATGTTGGTATACGAATTTAAATTTTACTTAAAAATAGAGTCTGACGCGCGGATAAATTATTTTTTTTTAAACTTTCCTGTACTTCCTCTCTATTAAGCTGTTTTAATATTAATTCTGGTTAAAAATGGTTTTTATCCAGTTTTATCAATTCATTCTATGTTAACTCTTTTCAGCCTAATATGATAATGTATGTAACCGTTCATTTTATATACTGTAATAGAGAGTTTTAGAAAAAGGAGGAAGAAAAATTGGGAAAAGAAGATGAGATTTTCAGTAGAATGGGTCAAGCTGTAATAGTTGGAGACATGGAAGAGGCGAAAAAAGCAACGCAAGACTCTATCGATGCGGGAATTGAGCCGTGGATAGCACTCACAGACGGATTGGCCAAGGGGATGGAAGTAGTCGGCGACAAATACGAGTCAAAGGAATATTTCCTTCCGGAAGTGCTTATCTCGTCAGAAGCCATGTACGCTGGCTTGGACCTACTTCTCCCACTCTTGAAAGCGGAAGCGAAGGGGAAGCGTGAAAAGGTCGTCATCGGCGTAGTGGAAGGGGACATTCACGACATAGGTAAGAACATCGTGAAGGCGATGCTGACTGCGGCTGGATATGATTGCATCGATGTAGGTAGAGACGTGCCAACTCCTGATTTCGTCGAAACAGCCGACGGCGAGAAGGCCAGGGTTATTGCAATGTCAACCATGATGACGCCAACACTTATGTCCATGAAAGACGTTGAAGATGAGCTGGATAAAAGAGGATTGAAGGGAGAGATAAAGACGATCATTGGCGGCGGCACTGTTACTGATGAGTGGAAGTCGAAAATTGGCTCAGATGCGTATGGCAAGGACGCTGTTGAGGCTGTTGATAAGGTCAAGATACTGTTCGAAGAGATCAAGGCTGCCCTAGAGCTTGCGAAAAAGACTCGAGAAGGTTAAAAACCACTCTGAAAAACTCGTTTAAATTCGAAATGGTCGGGTGAGATCAGGTATGGCTATGAGAGAGGAGCTCGAGAGGCCAGGAGAAGTCAAGATAATATTCTTCCCCTACGGGAAGAGGGAATGGTTCCCCAAAAGCGAGGTAAGCGTTCTCGACGCAGCAAAAGCATTAGGCCTGGACCTTTCTTCTCTCTGTGGTGGAAGAGGTACTTGCGGAAAGTGCAAAGTTAGAATTGATCAGGGAATGGAGAATCTTCCACCCCTCACCGAGCAGGAGCTAAAGCACATTACTGAGGAAGAGATGAAATCAAACTACAGACTTGCATGCGAGATCAAACCAGAAAGTTCTACAGTGGTTTATGTTCCGGAGAGAAGCAGAATTGGGAAGCAAAGATTGCAGACGGAAGGTCTCCAAGTTCCGATAAAGCAACTCAATCCTCTTGTCAGAAAGTATTTCGTAAAGTTGCCAAAACCAACTCTTCACGACCACAGATCGGATGAGGATAGACTTCTGACCGCCCTAAATGAAGCATATGGCCTTTCCACCGATCTAGCCATCGACTTTGATATATCGATAGACCTCGCCTCCAAGCTTAGAAAGAAGAACTGGGAGCTAACGGCGACCATCTGGAAGAACAAGATAATAGATGTAGAAGCGGGGGACGCCTCCGATAGGTGCTTCGGTTTCGCAGTCGATATCGGAACTACAAAGCTTGCGGGCTTCCTTATGGATTTAAGAACTGGCAAGGTCGTTGCAGTCGCTGCCAGAATGAATCCTCAGATCCCTCTTGGTGAGGAGGTGATGTCAAGGATAACCCACCAGATGATGGAGGGGTGGGAAGGCGTTAAAGAACTTCAGACCGTAGTGGTCTCGGGAATCAACGAGATGATTGAGGAGTGCTGTGAAAAGGCTAACGTGAAGACAAACGAAATCTATGAGCTCTGTTTCGTCGGAAATACGGCGATGCAGCTTTGCTTCCTCGGCATCTACGGACGGTACGTTGCGTTTTCACCCTACCCACCTGTTTTACGTAGAGGGGTCGACATCGGAGCTGCCAGGCTAGGGTTAAAGTCTCATCCAGGTGCAAACGCCTATTTCGCTCCCGTCATCGGAGGATTCGTCGGAGCCGACAACGTGGCGGTTATTCTAGCCACAAGGATGCTGGAATCGGATGAGATATGCATGGCCCTAGACATAGGCACTAACACAGAGATCGATTTAGGAAACAAGGACCTTGTACTGGTTGACTCATGCGCTTCCGGCCCAGCGTTTGAGGGCATGTCCATCAAACACGGGATGAGAGCGGCAACTGGATCCATCGAAAGGGTGAGCATCGATCCCGGTACATTTGATCTTAACTACCGGACCATAGAAGATGAGCCACCAGTCGGTCTTTGCGGGTCAGCCCTAGTAGACATCCCCGCCGAGCTGTTTAAAACGGGATTAATAGATTGGAGCGGTAGATTCAACTCTGAGTTGGTTAAGAATACAAAGCGCCTGCGAAAGGGCCCCGACGGATGGGAGTTCGTGATAGCATGGAAGCCAGAAACAGCCACCGACACGGACATCGTAATAACACAAGGCGACGTCAGAGAATTACAGAAGGCAAAGGCTGCAATGCGAACCGGCGCCGGAATCCTAATGAAAAGAATGGATGTGACAGAAGATGACATCAGCAAATTGTATATGGCAGGGGCCTTCGGCAACTACATCGACCCAGAGAACGCTAGGACAATCGGCATGTACCCTGAACTTCCGTTGGAAA
>JABAOH010007280.1_pt3 | contig 15120 bp, 12 predicted proteins | sample 7062181 | NCBI WGS metagenome assembly JABAOH01 (sample SAMN14538630, study PRJNA623070) | marine sediment metagenome | biome: marine biome [ENVO:00000428]; feature: marine pelagic biome [ENVO:01000023]; material: deep marine sediment [ENVO:00002113]; isolation source: pool of 5 deep marine...
GGTTTCACCATCCGTGAAAAGGGAAATTGACCGGAAGGAGCAGTTGTTTAAGGTCAACCAGCTAGCTATGGCCTATTATCGCGACCTATTGTTCCATAGGGATGGAACCGAGGCCCGAGAATATCTAAGGAAAAGGGGGATAGGAAAGGCGGTGATTGAAGAACAACAGTTGGGGTATGCGCCTCATAGCTGGAACGAGCTGGTCAATCATCTCCTCAGCAAAAAGGTTCCCCTTAACTTGGCCCGGGAACTGGGGCTGATTGTTCCCAACAAGACCGGGGGATGGTATGATCATTTTCGGGGAAGGATTATCTTTCCCATTTTCGATCTCACCGGAAACGTCTTGGGCTTTGGAGGTAGGGCTTTGGGTGAACATCCACCTAAATACCTCAATTCCCCGGAATCCGCGCTATACCATAAAGGCCAGACCCTTTATGGACTGCATGTTGCCAAGGCTTTCATTCGGGAAAAGGGATTGGCCTTGATCGTCGAAGGTTATCTGGATCTATTGACATTACACCAATTTGGGTTTAAATATGCCGTTGCGACCCTGGGAACGGCAATGACTGAAAGCCATATCCGCCTCTTAAAACGATTCTCAAAACAGTTCATTACCATTTTTGATTCCGATAAGTCCGGAGCTGCCGCTACCATTCGGGCCCTACCGTTGTTCTTAGATGAGGACATTTCGTGCCAAGTGGTCCGGCTTCCCGGCAAGCATGACCCCGATAGCTTTCTCCAAGGAGGGCATAGGGATGAGTTTCAGGAGATGCTCTCCCAAGCCATTCCCATCTTCGACTTTTTCATTGATGAGGTCCTTTCTAGATCTGATCTGGCCTCGGCCGACGGAAAGGCCAGGGCCATAGATGAGATTCTCCCCATGGTTGAGAGGATCCGAAACCGGATCGTTCGCGAATCCTATGTTAAAAAGCTGGGCGAGAGATTAGTCTTGAAGGAGGAGATGATCCTTGATTTGATGAGAAGCCTTCCCCAAAGAGGGGAAAGGAGAAGAGAAGAGCTGAAGCAGGTAATTCACAAGAAAATGTATCCGAAAACCGAGGAGACGATACTGGAGATTATGCTCCGTTTTAATCATTTGATCCCCGAAATAGCCGAGGATGGGGTGCTCGAGGATTTCGAGAATCAACAATTGAAAATGGTAGCCAAGACGCTCAAGGAAATCTATTTCGAGAAGGGCGTCCTGGTCATTCCTGATATAATTGCCTCCGTTGAGGAAGATGAGCTGAGGAATAAGATTTCCAAATGGGCCTTCTTGGATGGAACCTTTGAGGAGGCTTCTCTTGAGAAGACATTGAAGGATTGCTTTCGAAAAGTTAAGATGGGGAAGTTAAAGAGGGACGAGCAGGCCCTCTTGAGCAGGATAAAGGAGATTGAAAAGGAGGACCGACAAGATCTCCTGGGCGAACTTTTGGCAAAAAGACAGCATTTGCTGGCAAAGGAAAGGAATTTGTCCGAGATGTATAAGAATTGAGGCTCCTTAATTGAGGTCTTCCACGTTGAATTTCTTAGAGGAGATATTCCAATGGGCAAGGGAGGAAAATCGGACGGATTTGAACGGTTAATTTCCCTCGGAAAGGAAAAGGGATATTTAACTTTCGATGAGGTGAACGATAATTTGCCCGAAGATATTATTTCATCAGACCAGATCGATGAAGTGTTGATGATTTTCGACGAGATGGATATCCAGATAGTGGATGAGGCCTTGAAGGTGAGCCAGGATAAGGAGACCGGTAAGTTGGAGGAAGAGGAGGAGCCCGAGTCGTTGGACCTCTATTCATATGGGAGAACGAGCGACCCCGTCAGAATGTATTTAAGGGAGATGGGTTCGGTATCCCTGCTCACGAGGGAGGGGGAAGTGGAGATCGCCAGGAGGATAGAGGAGGGGAAACGGGAAATTCTCGAAGTGGTCCTCAATTGTCCTATTGCAGTGAGGGAGTTGATTCACCTTGGGAGGGGTTTGGAGGAGGGGAGGATAGGGGTTAAGGATATTACCCAGAATATCGATGAGGATGATGTCAATATTCCGGAAGAGGAGTTTCAGCGGAAGAGGGTCTTGGAATTGATCGATCGGGCGAGCCGGATAGACAAGGAGGTCAAGGCATTATACCGGGAATTATCTGATGGAGACGAAGATGAGGGTCAGAGGAGGATGGAAGAGATACAGGGGAGGCGGCGGGAGCTGATTCTGACCGTGAAGGGGATTAACCTCAGAGAGAAACGGGTGAATAAGATCGTCCAAATATTGAAGAATTTCTTGGCCCGTATCGAAAAGGCAGAAAAGGAGTTAGTCAATTGTGCAAAGAAGAATGGGATTTCCGTCAAAGAGGCCAAGAAGTATTTAAGGATGAGAAGAAGCGGGGTAATCAAGGGGGATGAGCTTCAGGTAAAAGCCGGCCTGAAGGGAGGGGATTACCTGGAAATGGAGAGGCTGCTGAAAAATACCGGGAGAAAAATGAGGCTGGTCGAAATGGAGTCTGGTCTTTCCGCCGATAAGCTTAAAGAGGCAGTGAGGGCCATTGAAGCAGGGGGGGAGAAGGCCAATGAGGCTAAGAGTGAACTGGTGAAGGCGAATTTAAGATTAGTGGTGAGCATCGCTAAGAAGTACACGAATCGAGGCCTTCAATTCCTCGATTTGATCCAAGAGGGTAACATCGGGTTGATGAAGGCCGTGGACAAATTCGAATATCAACGGGGATACAAATTCAGCACCTATGCCACGTGGTGGATTCGTCAGGCCATAACCCGCGCCATAGCCGACCAGGCCAGGACAATTCGTATTCCGGTGCACATGATCGAGACCATCAACAAGCTGATTCGCACCTCTCGATATTTAGTGCAGGAGATTGGGAGGGAGCCCACACCGGAGGAGATTGCTCAAAAGATGAACCTGCCGTTGGATAAGGTGCGGAAGGTCTTGAAGATCGCAAAAGAGCCGATATCCCTGGAGACTCCCATTGGGGAGGAAGAGGATAGCCATCTTGGCGACTTCATAGAGGATAAGGGAGTTTCCCCAGCGGAATCGGTGATCAGCACCAATCTTGTGGAACAGACACAGAGAGTCCTGGCCACATTAAGTCCAAGGGAGGAGAAGGTTTTAAGGATGAGGTTTGGTATCGGCGAAAAATATGACCATACGCTGGAAGAAGTGGGGCAAGACTTCGACGTGACGAGGGAAAGAATTAGGCAGATCGAGGCAAAGGCCTTGAGGAAACTTCGTCATCCCAGCCGGAGTAAACGATTGAAGAGTTTCATCGAATCTTAAGCAACTTGACAGGGCAGGGGAATTTTCTATACTATTGAGGTCATCGAGGGCCCATAGCTCAGTTGGAAGAGCCACCGGCTCATAACCGGTAGGTCCCTGGTTCGAACCCAGGTGGGCCCATTCAATGGATGAGGAGATGTTTGATGGTCGAAATAAGGGGATTCACTCGGCTCGCAAAAGAAAGAGCCCCTAACTGAGTCAAGAAGGTGCACCCACGACGGTGCACTTTTTTTATGCAATTGTAGGGCATGTAGGAGGTTTTTTCTTGAACGAACAGCTTCGTTTACTGAGGGAATTGCAAGACGTCGATCTTCAACTCAAGGCAATTGAGGCCGATAAAGCACGCTATCCCATGGAGATGAAGGGCTTGGATGAGAAATTGGCCTCGGAAAAAGAGATGTCCAACGAGAAAAAGGAGAGGGTCGAACTTTTGGAAAAGGAGCGCAGACAGAAAGAAGGGGATTTGGAGTTGGAGCAGGAGAGGATAAAGAGGGCGCAGTCGAAGCTTTACGACGTTAAAACCAACAAAGAGTATCAGGCGCTGCTTATGGAGATAGAGACCCTGAAGGAGATTAACAGCCAACGGGAGATAGAGATTCTGGAAGTAATGGATGAAATCGATGAGTTGAAGAGGGAATATGGGATAGTGGAAAAGGAATTGCTGAAATTGGAGGAGGGGATCGGAGCGGAGAAGAAGCGGCTCGAGGAAAGCCTTGGGAAAGTGGACGGCGCATTGGCCAGCAAGAAGAGGAAACGGACGATGATCATGAAAAAGCTCTCCCCTGAACTGATGGGCCTTTATCAAACGCTCAAGGATAAAAGGCGGACGGCAGTGGTTCCCGCAAGGTTTGGAGCGTGTCAGGGATGTAACGTGAAGATCCCTCCCCAGATGTTTAACGAAGTCCAAAGAAGTGAGGCCATCATCGTTTGTCCGAGTTGTAATCGAATCCTCTATTGGGAGGATAGGATTGATTTTCGGTGAGCTGAGGGGCCAGGGGATCGGATGGGAACCCGGGGAAATCTTGCTCTCTTTCCCCGGATAGCATGCGAGATCAATTGATGGAGCGGTTCGATCAGAAGGGGTAATGAGAAAGGGGATTTTGAAACTTTATGTCGACGGGGCTTCCAGGGGGAATCCGGGAGAGGCCGGGGCTGGCTTTTACCTGATGGACGAAGATGGAAATGCAATTCTCAAAGGGATGCGATTTTTAGGGCGTATGACCAATAACGCCGCCGAATATCAAGCCCTCATTCTGGGGCTTCGGGAAACACTGGGTATTGGGGGAACCTCCATCGAGATTTTTACCGATTCGGAGCTGATTGCAAAGCAGGTAAGGGGCATATATAATGTAAGGAATGGCCATTTGAGGAGATTGCACCGAGAAGCCGTTGAGCTGTTGGAAAAATTCCATAGATACGAAATAATCCCAATCAGGAGGGAGGATAATAGAGAGGCCGATCGCTTGGCCAACGAGGCCATTGATGGTGAAAAGGCGAAGGGGCTGAAGTAGGCGAGGTGATCGCCCCTCCGATTCCGAGGAGGGGAGGAAAGTCCGGACTCCACAGGGCAGGGTGGTCGCTAACGGCGACTCGGGGTGACCCGAAGGAAAGTGCCACAGAAAGGAAACCGCCCCCCACAAAACCCTGGGGGGTAAGGGTGAAAAGGCGAGGTAAGAGCTCACCAGTACCCCAGGTGACTGGGGTAGCTCGGTAAACCCCACCCGGAGCAAGACCAAATAGGGGAGGATTCAGATGAGAGATACGGGAGTGAGAAGGGGAGGTTTTCTCCTCACATCTCAGCTCTCGATCTCAAAGCTGAAAATGGTGGCCCGCCAGAGCCTCCCGGGTAGGTCGCTCGAGCCATTCAGCAATGAATGGCCCAGATGAATGATCACCGCCCCGTGGGGAGCAATTCCCATGGGGAACAGAATTCGGCTTATTGTCTACTTCAGCCCTTCTTCATCTTGTCTTTTTCATAGATTTCCCGAGCGCTAATCGGCAGCGGCTACCGCCTCAAGGGATTTTCTCCCTTTTCCCCGGGTTTTGGTGCGAAAGCCGATTCGGTCCCCCTCCATCTCCGCGACCACGTGGTCTCCCTCGAGGATGGTACCCCTCAGGATCTCCTTGGCGATAGGCGTCTCCAGCTCCCTCTGAATGGTTCGCTTCAAGGGCCGAGCGCCGTAGACGGGATCATAGCCCACCTGGGCCAGATGCCTTTGGACCTGCTTAGTCATCTCCAGGATGATCCCCTTTTCCTCGAGCCGTTCTCTCAAACGATTGGCCTGGATTTCTACAATCGCCTCAAGCTGCTTTTCGGTCAAGGCCCTGAAAACTACGATATCATCTACACGGTTGAGAAACTCCGGTCGAAAATTGAGCCGGAGTGCCTCGAGGACCTTCTGCTTCATCGTTTGATAAGAGTTTTCATCGTTGCCCATATCGAGGATGAATTGGCTACCGATATTGGAGGTCATGATCACCACGGTGTTCTTGAAATCAACGGTTCTGCCGTGGGAATCGGTAAGCCTCCCATCGTCGAGGATTTGGAGGAGCACGTTGAAGACATCGTGATGGGCCTTTTCCGTCTCATCGAAGAGGATTACGGAAAATGGCTTTCTCCGAATAGCCTCGGTGAGCTGGCCACCCTCTTCATACCCGACATAACCCGGAGGTGCGCCGATGAGTCGGGCCACGGTATGTTTTTCCATGTACTCGGACATATCGATCCTGACCATGGCCTGTTCGTCGTCGAAGAGGTATTCTGCCAGGGCTCGAGCCAGTTCCGTTTTGCCGACTCCCGTAGGCCCCAAGAAGATGAAGCTCCCGATGGGACGGTTGGGGTCCTTGATACCTGAGCGGGCCCGGAGTATGGCGTCGCTTACCACCTGCACCGCCTCGTCCTGGCCCACCACGCGTTTGTGGATTCCATCCTCCAATTGCAGAAGCTTCTGTCGTTCCCCCTCCATCAGCTTGCTAACCGGAATCCCGGTCCAGCGGTTCACTACCTCGGCAATATCCTCTTCATCCACCTCCTCCTTCAACAAAGCCTTCCGTCCCCTCCTCTCCTTGAGGGCTGCCTCTTGCTCTTTGAGCTTCTGCTCGATACCGACCAGCTTTCCGTACTTCAATTCGGCCGCGCGATTGAGGTCATAGCTCCTTTCGGCCTGCTCGATCTGAATCTTCACCTGTTCGCTCTCCTTTTTAAGGGATCGGATGTTTGAGATGGCCTGCTTCTCGATCTCCCACTGGGCCTTAAGGGAATCGGCCTGGGACTTGAGATCGGCCAGCTCTTTTTCCAGCTTCTGCAGTCTCTCCTTGGAAGGGGAGTCTTTCTCCTTTTTCAGGGCCTCTCGCTCAATCTCAAGTTGCATCACCCTTCGGGTAATCTCATCAAGCTGCGAGGGCATGCTGTCGATTTCGGTCCTGAGCTTGGCCGCGGCCTCATCCATGAGGTCGATGGCCTTGTCGGGAAGAAATCGGTCGGAAATGTAGCGGCTGCTCAAGGTAGTGGCAGCTACCAGGGCCGAGTCCTTGATGCGGACGCCATGGTGTACCTCATAACGCTCCTTCAGCCCCCGCAGAATAGAGATGGTTTCGGCCAAGTCGGGCTGGTCGACGAGAACCGTCTGAAATCTCCGCTCCAGGGCCTTATCTTTTTCCACGTACTTTCGATATTCGTTCAGGGTCGTCGCACCGATACAGTGGAGTTCCCCCCTAGCCAACATAGGTTTCAGGATGTTGCTGGCATCCATGGCACCTTCGGCAGCACCCGCGCCGACTACGGTGTGAAGCTCGTCGATGAAAAGGATGATCTGGCCTCCCGCTTCCTGAATTTCCTTGAGCACCGCCTTCAGTCTCTCCTCAAATTCACCCCGATACTTGGCTCCGGCAATCAGGGCCCCCATGTCGAGGGCGATGAGGCGGCGGTTCTTTAAGCCCTCAGGAACGTCCCCCCTGATCATTCGGAGGGCCAATCCCTCCACGATGGCTGTTTTTCCCACACCTGGATCCCCTATGAGGACGGGATTGTTCTTGGTCCTTCGCGACAGGATCTGGATGACCCGGCGAATCTCTTCGTCCCTGCCGATGACGGGGTCGAGTTTGCCCTGGGAGGCCATCTGGGTTAGGTCACGACCGTAGCGTTCCAGGGGCTGATAGGTCTCTTCAGGGGTCTGACTGGTCACCCGCTGATGGCCACGAATAGATTCAAGGGTTTTCATCAGATTGTCCCGGGAGACTCCGGCGCGGGAGAGGATCTGGCCCGCGGGGCTCGAGCCCCCCTCCTCGACCATGGCCATGAGGAGATGTTCTACGCTCACGTATTCGTCTTTCAGATTGCCCGCCTCTCTTTGTGCCGCATCCAGGAGTTGGCTCAACCTCTGGCTCATATACATTTGGCCGGCCCCTGCCCCTGAGACCTTAGGCAGATCCACGAGGTGATTTTCGATAGGAGTCCTTACCTGCTGAATCGGGATGTTCAGGGTGGTCAGTATCTTGGGGATCAATCCCTCCCCCTGTTCCAGAAGAGCGAGAAGAAGGTGTTCCGGATCGATCTGCTGATGACTATATCGTCCTGCGATCATCTGGGAGGATTGCAGGGCCTCCTGGGTTTTTTCGGTCATTCTGTTGCCATTCATCGAATTTCCTCCTGAACGAACCCTTCACGAGGCGAAATATCCCCTCTATACCTAAAATGTAATCATTCAGGTCCCAATTTCAAGTTTGACTGCTTCGTAAAAAGCCCATCGCCGTTCGACAAGCTCACGGCCCTGGGCCAAGTCGAAGGGCTGCGTTGCGCTTCATCTATGGGGTAATGGCTATGCCCTTTTCGGGGGATTACATCATCCAGCCGCCCGTTACTTCAATTGTTGCCCCAGTGATGTAGCTCGATTCATCGGAGGCGAGAAAGGCCACTACATTGGCGATTTCCTCTGGCCTTGCCATTCGCCTCAAGGGTGTGGCATCGATGATCATCTTCTTATACTTTTCCGGCATCCTTCTAATGGTAGGCGTATCCGTTAAACCCGGGAGAACCGCGTTGATAGTGATATTGCTCTTACCCAATTCCTTTGCGATGCTCTTGGTAAGACCTATTATTCCCCCCTTTGCCGCGCTGTAGCTGATGGCGGCAATTCCTCCGGATTTGCCAATGATGGAAGAGATATTGATGATCTTCCCATACCTTCTCCTGATCATCATTGGGGCCAAGGACTGGATGCAATTCAATGTCCCGTTGAGATGGACGTCCAGTACTGCCTCCCAATCCTTTTCCGTCACTTTGAGAAGGGTCGCCCCCCTATCGAAGCCGGCGTTGTTGACCAAGATATCCACCTTTCCGAAGATGGTCAGCACCTCTTCACATGCTCCTTGAACCTGCTCTCTGTTTGCCACATCGACTGCATAGACCGTGCACCTTCCGCCAAGGCCCTTGGACTCCTCTGCGGTCTTTGCGCAGGTTTCCCTATTGATATCGAACAGAACAAGATCCGCGCCTTCTGTGGCGAATTTGAGGGCTATAGACTTGCCGATTCCCTGCCCTGCCCCCGTGACCAGGGCGACTTTTCCCTTGAGCTCCATGAAGACCTCCCCATGATCATCGATTCCCGTATGTCTCGGAGGTGTCCATCCATCCCAACCGGTTGACCCTAGGGTATCATTATCACCTATTTTTCTCAATATTTGCCCTCTATTTTCCATCATACTCGCCTCAATTTGTCTTGCTTTTTGGAAAAAAATTATCTATCATGGAGTTCTTGGCGGAGTTTCCTTCTTCCATGGCCATTCGAAGGTTCCGAGACAAGGGATGAAGAGGAGTTTTGTTCTCGCCACTATCATCACAGCATCTCTGTTTTCCGGGGAGATTGCCATTTCCCAGGAGGCCTCGATCGAGGGGCTGACCCTAGCGCTGAATGGGCAGATGGAGGTGAGTTTCTCCGTAATAAATTGCTGTACGGAAAAGATGGAGGAGGCGATCCAAAGCGGCGTTCCTACAACGTTAACCTTCCGGGTTAAAGTATACCGTGTGAGGAGCTTCTGGCCGGATAAAAAGATGGCTTCCCTTGCATTCAAACACAGCATCAAATATGACAATATAACAAAGGAATACCAGTTCCATTTTGAGGAAACCAACCATGGGCTTTCAGTCAAGGACTTCAAGAAGGTCAAGGAGATCATGGCTAAGGTAAATGGGGCAAAGCTCTTGCCGACGAATCGACTCGAAAAAGGCCGAAAATATTACCTTGATGTTAAGGCGGAGATCGATCCCGTTCGATTACCCTTCGGCCTGCAATATATCTTCTTCTTCCTCTCTTTTTGGGATGTGGAGACGGATTGGGTCAGGTATGAGTTTACCTATTAGATTATTATCGGAATATTGAGCCTTTTGGTGGTGTAGGGCCTTTTAGCGAGGAGAAGGCATAGTGGACCAAGATCCTTATGGGGAAAGGGAATCCAAGAAGCGGAGAAATGAATTCTATATCATCATGATCATTTCCCTGCTCATCGTCACCTTTACCTATTTTGAGATGCGGCTTCCCCAGATAGGCGGGGATATTCCCATCGCCTATAACATCATCGTCTTCACCTTCATCAACATCAATATTATCCTCTTGCTCCTTCTCATCTTCTTAGTCATCCGAAATTTGGTCAAGCTGATCTTCGAGAGGAAACAGCGGATTTTAGGAGCGAAACTGAGGACTAAATTGGTGGCGGCCTTCGTCAGTCTTTCCCTGGTGCCAACCCTGTTGCTGTTTCTCGTAGCCGTGGGATTTATTACCAGCAGCATGGAGAAATGGTTCAGCGTCCAGGTGGAGCAATCCCTCCAGGGATCCTTAGAGGTTGCCCAAACATATTACCGCGATTTCGCCAACAATGCCATTTATTACGGGAGGCAGATCAGCAGAAGCATCTCTCAAAAAGATCTGGTTGATGGTAAGAAGACCGAGGGGTTGAAGAAATTCATGGAGAGGCAGAGGATCGAATATAACTTGGGAATTATCGAGATCTTTTCCAAAGACTTGAAGCAGGTTGTCATGGTTACCGATGCGGACATCCCGGATAATCCACTTCCCGAACCGAATAAGGAACTTCTCGAGGAGAGCCTTAAGGGAAAGGAGGTCTCAAAGACCCGAGTCCTGGGAAGCGGGGAGCTTATTACGGGGGTGGTTCCCATCTATGCCTCCCCTTCCGGAAAGGGGAAAGTCATTGGGGCCGTTGTCACCAACTTCTACGTTCCCAAGAGCTTGGCGGCCAAAATGGTGGGGATTTCTAAGGCCTTTAGAGATTATAAGCACCTGAAAATCCTCAGGAAGCCCATTAAATCGAGTTACCTGGTTGCCCTGTTGATGGTCACGTTGCTCATCATCTTTTCGGCAACATGGTTTGGATTCTATTTAGCCAAGGGTATAACGATTCCCATTCAACAGTTGGCAGAGGGGACGGAGAAGGTGGCCAGTGGTGATCTCGATTTTTACATCGATATCTCTGCGAAGGACGAAATTGGAAAGCTTGTCAATTCCTTCAACAAGATGACCCATGACCTGAAGGCAAGCAAGGATCAGTTGGAGAAGACCAATATCGATCTGGAGCGGCGAAAGGAGTACATTGAGATTATTTTAAAAAGCATTGCCGCAGGGGTAATCTCCATCGATAAGGAAGGCAATATCAGCACCATCAATAAATCGGCGGAGCGCATGCTGGGAATTGAGGGGGATAGGGTCTTGGGAAGACGGTATCGGGAAGTTTTGGACCCCGAATATCGGGAAGCAGCCAAGCAATGGGTTCGGGAGATCAATTCCACGCGGAAGGATACCATAGAAAAGCAGGTTACCGTCACCTCCAAGGGGCAAACCCTCACCCTGTTGGTTCACATCACCGTGCTGAGAGGTGAAACGGGGAGCTTTATGGGGATCGTGGCCATCTTCGATGACCTAACCCAATTGGTCAAGGCTCAAAGGGTTGCCGCATGGAGGGAAGTTGCCCGGAGAATAGCTCACGAAATCAAAAACCCCTTGACTCCCATTCAGCTTTCGGCTCAACGGTTGAGAAAACGGTATGGAGACAAGCTGACGGAGGATGGGGCCGTATTCGATGAATGCACCGAAACGATCATGAAACAGACCGGTGAGCTTAAGGAACTGGTTAATGAGTTCTCCAATTTCGCCAGGATGCCGACGGCAAAACCCGCTCCCAATAATTTAAGGGAGATCATCAATGAGGTTTTACTCCTCTTTAAACAGGCACATAAGGATATTACCTTCGAACATACCTGTGAGGATGGGATCCCCATCATGAATCTGGATCGGGACCAGATAAAACGGGTAATGATCAACCTGTTCCAGAACGCAGTTTCGGCAATAGAGACCGCCGGCAATGGAGGAGAGGTGGTGGTGAGGACCGGTTACAATGATGAGTTTCAGATGGTCACCACCGAGGTCACCGATACGGGTTGCGGTATACCGGAGGAGGACAAATCGAGGTTGTTCGAGCCTTACTTTTCGACGAAAAAATCCGGTACGGGCCTGGGGCTTGCCATTGTGAATACCATCATATCGGATCATCATGGATACATCAGGGTAAAGGATAACCTGCCCAAGGGGACCAAATTCATTATCGAATTGCCGGTTGGGGTGTAAGTAAGACTTCACCCGCGTCAAATGTGACGGCTTCGTAAAAAGTCCATCTGCTGCGTTGCGCTGCATCCTTCGTCATTGCAGCGTACTTCTCTGTACGCCTCATTCCTCAGGATTTGCGCGCCTTGCATCTGAATCTTTTTTCTTTGCCGTCTGATTCCGACTTTGTACGAAATCATCAGATGTAAACCACTGAAAAATCAAATAGATAGAATACCGTTTTTGTGGTATACTTAGATTAGTAGCTTTCACAAGAAGCTCTATTCGAAGTGAGGAGGGCCAAAAAAAGGGGGTTCACGGGGAATGTTGGAAGAAGTAGGGGTTGTCCTCAGGGTGGAAGGGGAATTGGCCATCGTTAAGACGAAACGGAGCTCCATGTGTGATGGGTGTCATTCTGGTGGATTTTGCAAGGCTCTGGGGGGGGACTCGGATATGGAGGTGGCGGCGCGAAATGAAGTGGGTGCCAAGGTGGGAGATGAGGTTCGGTTGACCGTCGCTTCCAAGACCTTTTTGAAGGCTTCTTTTCTGGTTTACATGGTGCCGGTAACGGCCCTCATTTTGGGCGCGCTGTTGGGGGTGACGCTGGGCCCTTCTCTCTACCCAGGGGCAAGCTCAGATCTTCTTTCAGTGGTCTTTGGATCCATCTTCTTTTTCCTGAGTTTTGTTCTGCTGAGGATATGGGGGAAGGGAATCAAAAAGGACGAAGGGTATTGTCCCGTGATCGCGGAGATCTTATATGGAAAAGCTTATCTGCACCAATAAAAAGGCCCGCCGAGATTACGCCATTGATGAGACCTATGAGGCCGGTATGGTGTTGATGGGTACCGAGGTGAAGGCGTTGAGGCAGGGGAAGGCCCACCTGAAGGACAGTTACGCACGCATAAAAGACGACGAAATCTTTCTGGTAGATATCCATATTAGCCCCTACAGTCATGGAAATCAGTTGAACCATGAGCCCGACCGGACCAGGAAGCTTCTGATGCACAAAAGGGAAATCAGAAAGCTCTATGGCAAAACCAGGGAAAGGGGGTTTACCCTTGTTCCCCTGAGAATCTATTTTAAGGGTGGGAAGGCCAAAGTGGAAATCGGACTCGGTAAGGGCAAGAAGCTCTACGACAAAAGGGAGGATCTCAAAAGGAAGGCCGTGGAAAGGGAGGTGGAGCGGAGCTTCAAGGGGAAGAGGATAAGATAGGGGGTTTGAGGCTAGAGGTAAGAGGGAAGAGGGAAGATTAAGGTCATACATAAAAAAGGGGGGCGAAAAGGGTTCGACGGAGGTAATTGAGGCTGGAATGGCATGCCGAGGTCCTATCTGCTCGTTAAACAGGTGGGGACTTAAATAACCGGAACCGATTACGGTTATGCCTACGCCTAATTAAGGCGTAGCGTCCCTTCGGTTTTCTCCTGTGGAATCGAAAGGGATGTCATCTCAACAGGATAGTTCCTCCCCCGATGCTTATAAGGGGAGGGGCGAAACTCCATAAGCTAGCACCTCGAACATCCTGCCCGTGGGAGTTTTGAGGTGTGAATCCAAAAACACGGGATAAGCATGTAGATGCTCCAGAGGAATGCCTTCGGACGCGGGTTCGATTCCCGCCGCCTCCACCAATAATTATGAAAGGGTTAGACCAACGGGCTAACCCTTTTCCTTCTCGAAAGGCTTATATAGCACCTGCCGCAACTATTATGTTAATCAGAGCATTTTATCACAAGGAGCCGGCTTGCCCGGCCAATTCCCCAAGGTCTCTTTTTGGCAGAAGTAAGGGGTCTTCGTTGATGATTCAGTTACCTTCTGCCTTCCCTATTTTGTGCTTTACATTCCCCGGGATTTGCTCAATAATCGCCTTAGACGATTCCGGTGGACGACTGCCCCAAGAGTTCTGAGCAAACGGTGCTGATGCGCCAAAGGTGGGATAGAAGATCCCAGAGAGGGAGTCATTATGCGGAAGCTCAATCCTCAATACGTTGAAGCCGTCAGTGCTCTGGTCAATCGATGCCCCTATTTTACGCTCCTCTCCATGTCAATTCGCGATATAGGCATCGGATACTCACTCCTCGATATTGATGTGCAAAACAAACACCTCCAGCCCTTCGAGGCTGTTCATGGAGGAGTCTTTGCATCAATTATCGATGCCGCCGCGTTTTGGGCAGTGTTTCCCGAGGTGGATGAGAATGTGGGGATGACAACGGTGGACCTGAAGGTCAACTATCTGGCCCCCGCCCAAGGTGGCAAACTGATCGCCAGAGGTCGCCGGATTAAGCTTGGCAAGACACTTTCCCTGGGCGAGGCAGAGGTCATCAATGAGAAGAATACAATACTCGCTCACGGAACCTCCACCTTGATAGTCCTGCGGAACCTCGGAGAAGCGCCTAAACATTCCCTGCCTCCAAAGTTTATTGAAGAGGAGTGAAGTTTTGTGATTCGGGCCTCGATAAACAAGAGTTATCATGCTTAACTCGTCGGTCAGAGAGGAGGGTATCTATGCCATTTCTCAATCTTCATGAGCTCGAAGAGAAGCAGATGGTCCCGGGTTTTAAAGGCCACTTTGTACATTCCGAGAACATGACATTTGCGTTCTGGGATATTGAGGCTGGAGCTGTTTTACCTGAGCACTCTCATCCCCATGAACAGGTTGCCAACATGATTGCAGGCGAGTTCGAATTGACCGTAAACGGTGAAACGAAAGTCCTCCGACCGGGGTCGGTTGCAATAGTTCCGTCAGACGCGGTTCACTCCGGGAGAGCGATTACGATTTGCAGAATTATTGACGTTTTTTATCCCACCAGGGAAGATTATCGGTAATGGAGTGGTAAACCATCAGGTGCATTCGGCGAAAAGAGGCCGTGATGGCTTTCCGGTAAGTCTTTCCGTTTCCCCCACATGATAGTCGGATTGTCGGTTGTCGGGGCCATCCTTTAATGGGTAGCACCGTGCACGCCGTGGCGTGCAAGCTGGAATCTCAGGGTGAAAAGAATGACAGCTTACAACAACGTCCCTACTTCCTCCTCCTGGAGGGCTTATTCCAATAGGCGGATATCGCCAAGGTATCATGCAGCAACAAAATCTCATCAGGCCTCCCGATGATCCCACTCCTCATGGGTATTTATCCCTCCTATCATCGTCATCGGAATGGTAAAGTAGAATGTCGAACCCTTTCCGGGCTCAGAGTCCACCCAGATGCGTCCGCCGTGGCGTTCCACAATCTTTTT
>JABAOH010022095.1_pt1 | contig 15119 bp, 10 predicted proteins | sample 7062181 | NCBI WGS metagenome assembly JABAOH01 (sample SAMN14538630, study PRJNA623070) | marine sediment metagenome | biome: marine biome [ENVO:00000428]; feature: marine pelagic biome [ENVO:01000023]; material: deep marine sediment [ENVO:00002113]; isolation source: pool of 5 deep marine...
TGTGCCTCCTTATTAACCCGCAATGGTGCGAGAATATCAATGAATCCCGGCGCCACAATAAGATTTTTTGCATTGATTTCAAGACGACCATTAATAGATTGATCTGTAATTGTAACAATCTCTTCCCCAATGATTCCAACATTCGCTATCTGAGAATAACCAGATTCTGGATCCATTACCCTCCCGCTCAGGATAACGATATCATATTTTTCCTCACCCATTGAAGTTTTGGTCAGTAATGGGGAGAAGAAAATGGTAAGAAAGAGTAGACTGTAAGAAATCCATCTAAGGATGAAAAAAACTGGTGAGTTTGTAAGTTTAAACACTGAAATTTCCTCTGAATTAAAAAATGTATAATAAATGGACTCCACTTTCAAAGTGTAGTCCATTTATTCTTATTTAATTCTCATCTACTGGCACTTTTTCCCAGGTATACTCGCGCCCCATGGCGTGTTTCTCGAACCAATCAAGCTCCACGTTCATTTTGAAAAGCTGGTGGCGAAGTTCACGCCAACCGTGTGGTTCTCGTGGAGCGATATAAAGATGTGTGGGTACACCGTTTGTCCTGAGTGCTCGATAGAGCTCAATCGACTGGGGACGTGGAACCCGCACGTCGTTTTCTCCTACTAAAATTATGGTAGGTGTTTCGACCTTCCAGATGTCCTTTAAAGGAGAATGATCCCAGTATACTTCAACGGGGGCGTCTTTTTGCCAGGGAGTTCCTCCAAACCAGGGGGTCCGCTGAATGCGCGTGTCGCTCTGACCATACATAGAAATCCAATTCACCGCCCCGGCACCCGAAGATGCTGCCTTGAAACGGTCGGTGTAAGTGATAATCTTGTTGGTCATGTGCCCACCACCGCTCCATCCCATTTTCACCAGACGATCACCATCGGCAATTCCGAGCTTAATCAGGTGGTCTATCCCAGCCATGACATCCAGATGGGATTGTCGATNNGTCGATAGTAGTGACCAACCATATCGCGCAGGAATTCATCTCCATAACCAGTACTGCCACGGTAGTTGGGCTTTAATACCGCATAGCCCCTGGCTGTCAATACCGGGATGTAATTACTCCATCTCCCAAAGCCATATTTGTCAGAAGATCTTGGTCCCCCATGGGTTTGTACTACCAGTGGAAAAGATTCACCCGGCTCGTAATCCAGTGGATAATATAGTATCCCTTCCACAGTCACTCCATCCTGTCCCTTCCATTGGATCGCTTCTTGTCGTGGTAAGCGGAATTCTTTTGCCAGATAGTCGAAGACATGGGTAATACGGATGGGCTTCTTTTTATCAGCAGCAAGCATCCATACATCGCCAGCATTGGTCGGTTCGTCAAGGCTAAAAATATGACAGTTTGCCTTATGATTGAATGAATAGTTCCGAACCGTGTGCTTTCCATCGGTTAACTGTGTTAAATTTTCCGTCTCTAAATCAAAGCGGAATAATTCGCTCCTCACTCCCATATTGGCTGTAAAATATATTGAACTTCCGTCAGCATACCAGCACGGCTGCTGAACCTCATAAGGCATATCTGTCAGTAACATTCGAATCTCACCACCTTTAGCCGGTACAATGAAGAGATTATTGTTGTAATAAGGTTCGAATTTCTGGTTGCACCAGGATATGAATAGGACGTGATTATTATCTGGAGAAAACATGGCGCCTTGCTCAGGCATTGAATTGTGGGTTAGTTGGAATTGATTTTTTCCATCGGCGTCCATGACCCAGACTTCACTGTAATCCACATCTTCTCTAATGGGTGACCGAGCGCGATGAAAAGCTATTTTTTTGCCATCCAGCGAAAGTCGATAGCTGATCACTGAGTAATCACCCTTTGTGATTTGCACCTCCTCATGATTGGCAACAGAGACTTTCCACAGGTGTTGCTGCTGGTAATTTTCTTGGTAAGCAAATACATCATCTTTCGCTTCTTCTCGCTGCTTTTCTTGTTCTGTTTTAGGATCAGCCACCAAAAAATAGATGAAAGCTCCATCTGGAGACCAGGTGATGTTTGAAACTGAGGTCGAGTGTTGGCTCAGTTGCCGGGCTTCTCCTCCCTTGTTATTCATTNNGTGGGGATTAGATTCCCCTTCGGAACCGTTGGTCATTTGATTCAGTCCGGTCCCATCGACATTGATACGCCAGATGTGTCTGATGCGCTTGTTGGCGTTCCAGTTAGCTTCTGATAATACGTAAAGCAATTGCTTCCCATCAGGGGAAAGTTGTGGTTCACTCAATCCAGGCACTTCTAATAAGTCAACGAGAGTCATGGGACGCTTACCTTGCGCCAGAGCGATTGATAGAAATATTAATATCCATAATATGATCAATATACTTTTTTTCATGACTTTCTTCTCCATGGCTGATTCTGGTAAGTTTTCCTTATTTCAATAATATACATTTACCAACCGCAGAATACTCATCTGCTACCAATTTAATAAAATAAACGCCTGATCCTAATGATGATGCATTCCAGGGAACATTATGCATACCTGCTTCCAAATTACCTTTGAATAACGTTGCTATTTTCCCGCCCATCAGATTATAAACTGACAGCTCAACTTTCGCTTGTTTGGGGATTTCAAATGTAAACGTAGTAATAGGATTAAACGGATTGGGGTAATTCTGATAAAGTGCAAATTTCTGAGGTAAAATGTCATCTGATTTTACCACGCCAGCAGGATTATATTCGCCAATAATACAGGCACGCTCAAGTGTCCATTCTGATCGGTTACCATTTTTATCCGTAACAGAAACTCGTACATCAAGAGCGGTATTATCGAGGTTCAAAGAGTCAAGAGCAGCCTGATAAAGCACACCTTTAGGGAAATATACTAAACCACGACGTTCCGTTGATCCTGGATACGTGATTTTTTCAAATAGCCTATCTTCAAGTATTTCCTGAACAGTAAGTGGCTGCCACAGGGTTGAATTGCATGCTTTTACCCAAATGCGAGTAGAATCTTTGAATATGGTCTGATATTTGAGATACTTACTAACGCGTTCGTTCCTGACGGTATCGGCAATGATAAAATCCGTAGCAGAAAATTGAATGACATTATGTTCTCCATGTTTCAGTTTATTTACCGCTTTCCCCTGAGAATCGATAATCCGAAATGATGTAAAGACCGGGGGATTGGGATCATCTTTCCCCAGATCATACCAGGCGTCCAAAGTACCGTCTCCACTTACGATTCTGGTGTGATATTTCCCCCTTTCTGTCTGATATGGCTCGAACTCCTTTTGCGTAGTCGACACCAATTCAACTCCAGACGAATCATAAATTGTAATATGGGCATTTTGCATGTCATAATTGCGTTCTTCATTAAGAGAACCGTAAACCTTATTATAACACTCAATTTGGTTTTGATTCCCATAGTTGTTTAAATGCAAGCCACTCGCAAAGATGGGCGCTGCTCCATAAACCAATTCACCGCCATCTGGCGATAAATATTCGACTACAGAAGGTAACTTGCCGAGAAAGGCACCGATCTGATTTCCTACCACTCGAAGTGAGGGTATTTCAATATACTCTTCATCCCATAAATGAAAATCATTAATCTCAGCTTCAATACTTACAGAATGGACATAATTTTCATCGGGTTCTGAATTGATGCATAATTTGCCGGTCCACTGGGATTCATCAATTGTATAACCAGAACCCGATCCACTGTAACCACCATAAGGATTGGTACGAGCAGTCTCCCATATAACTATCATCCGATTTGTCGCATTAGTCGGGAAAACAACTTTCAAATGTTGCATCAAAAAATCATTCGGATCATTAGTAAGCGTTGTATCGGCAGAGATATTTCGTAACGGTTTGAAACGGACTGAACGGATAATATCAGGTTTTCCCTTTATATGCTGGAATTGTTGTGAAGAAATGAGAAAAGGTTCTTTCATAGCCGATACGTTAATAAAATTATTTTCGGTACTCGTGGAAGATGAAGACGTCCAGGCTGAAGATGCATAGATGAGAGAATAACGGACTTCACTCGAAAGGCTCGCCAATGAATCCCCATTTTCATTTACAGCACAGAAATAGATGCGATGTTTAGCTTCGGTATAGCTAACACTGACGGTAGTGTCACTCACAAATTGCATACTGTCTCTGAATACATTATAGTGATGCGGGTAGAGAGGCCTTCTGAAAAATTGCACACAGAGATGATAATATCCCTGCGGCATAAAGACCTGAAACGTTGTATCATTGATTTGGATTACCGGTCTACCCGGGCCAGTTATGCAATTATGAATATGAATTTCATCATTGATTAATCTGAAATGTGCGTCTGGCTGATCAAATTGGAAGATAACTATACAACTGTCCTGCATTATACCACTGTGATCATTATGATAATTGGAATGTAAAAGGTATTTCTTTTCAGGGTGCTTTTTATCAACCTCAATTATTACCATTCTGCCATCTTCAGAAGTCGTGGCAGAATACCAGTATTGTTCATTGTCCTTTATGATTTTTGAATTAAAATTGTTCGCATCATTTGTGTTTGGTGCTTGCGGCGGATTCATATTGTAGTCCGTTGCCTGTGCAAAAAGAGACGTTGTTGCCACTACAAACAGAATAATGATCTTTAAAAAAGTTGACGTTTTCATGATGTTTCCCTCCCACTTATTTTCTTTCAAAAACTCTCAAATCCAATTTTATAGGATTTATTAATCGAAAAATTGGATATTCTTTCCCCTCTTGAAGATATTGGGCAAATCGATATTGACGACCGCTTCGTTCGGTACAAATTCCAAAGCTCGATTGAGGCTCTAATAACAGTGGAATCAGGTTTCCTGCTTTCTGTTGCAGGAAAACCACCACGCTCCCTTCTACCATTTTTTGTGTTTTATTTTGAATAGCAATATCAACATAATGCCCCGGCTTATCTTCTTCCATAATTGGAGTTACATGCAAAATCGTATACGTTTCGACATCAATATCAGTATCACTTTTTAAAAGGTGCATCTCAAGTTGATGTTTGAAAAGCAAATCGATTAAATTATGTTCGTCTTTTGAAAATATATAGGCATGAGGTTTTTTGATGCTTTTCTTGACTTTCACAATTGGTTCATAATTTTCCAGTTTCTTGTCTGCCTGTTTCCAGGAGTAGAGATCAAATACCGGTAAAGTTAATGTTTTTTGAGTAGAATCTGGAAAGTAATCCAATTGTATATAACTTTTCTCTCGTGATCCTTCCATGATTTCCTTCCGTGCCGATCGAACTATGTTCAAGATTTCCTTCCGATTTTTGGCGACCGTCCTTAGAAAAGCCATTAGAGCCGAAACCTGTCCCCTGGTTCTTCGCTCGATCTTGTTGATTAAATCACCGTATCGTTTGCCCTCAAATATGAAGGAAAATGTATTGTATATTCCCAGGCTCTGGCGACCGTCATTAATATTGGTGGTGCTATGACGTATTCTTTGATTTTCAAAAGGTGCTCCAACAATATATCGATGAAAGCGAAATCCATCTTTCTCAATTAACTCACCTACCTCTGGTATGAAAACATCGCTTGAAAATTTAATGATTGATGGCGCAATGTTCAGATTCGATACCCTATCCAGCATTTGCTCGGCATCTTTAATGAAACCGTAGGAAATCCACTGTTTTGAAATTGCATTGTATTCATGAACGTCCAACGTAACTTCTGGCATCCACTTTAAAAACAGTTGGTGCAGCGCGAACACTTCAGGTTCACTTAAAATCACGTGATTGCGGTTCAGGTCCATATTATTGGCATTCCGGCGTTTGCCTTTCTCAGCGCCATCTGGATTCACCATTGGAACGATCATTACATCGAGGTATTGCAGTAAATCCTGTAACGAGCCTGCTGCCAGTTCCCTGATTACGATCAACGCAGCCTCCTTGCCAGATGGTTCGTTTCCATGTTGTTGAGCAAAAATTAAAACTATGGGTTTGTTTGAACGCTGGGAGCCAAAAGTTTCATCCTCAGTGATCATTATTACAGGAATATCACGTCCTTCAACCGACTTTCCGATAGTTTTTGAGGTGACTTTCGTTGACAGGCTGTCAATTTTGTTAAAATAGGACATCAATTCAGTATGACTGGTAAGCCTGGTAAAACCAGAATTTTCAAGTGGAGTAAGAAGTTGATGGCTGTTAATTGTTATTTGTTGAGCAATCGAGATCGTAGAGAAAAGAAGAAAAAGAATAAGAAATAGAACGCACTTAACACTCTTTTTACACATATTCAACTCCTCTCACAAAAATTTTGAAAATATACATTGGAATGATATATATGTTTTCGAAAAATGTGGAATACTTATTGTAGACGCAGAGGAAATTGTTAAGAGCACTAATCTACCTGTTTTAAGCTATTTATCGAATAGAAATCTTGATTAATTAATTTCTAATTGACCTAATTAACCTAATTGCCCTAAAGAAAACACAATTACTAATTTCTAATTTCTTCAATCACTTTACCTTTCGATAAATAGAGTTGAAAATTAAATTTAATTCTTTTGCTTCTTGCCACAATGGTCTAGCTTCATCTTTTAGTTCCGGAACAGCTACTGCAATCATTCTAATGAAATGCTTTGATTCACGAGATTCTTTTTTCACTATTCCTGTTTTATGTCTAAAATCTTTTTTACTTTCCGCATCATCAGCCTCACAATAATTGGCCCCAACACTCGTACCAGCTTTGACCAGTTGGGTTATTAATGGAGTAGTAATAGGATTCCGTGGGACTTTTTTGCAAAATTTTATTATATCCTCTCCGAATTTAGCCGTTCTTTCTTCCAGGTCCCACTTTTTCTCATGAGTTTTATCGTTCATTTTTTAGGTCAATTAGATTAATTAGAAATTAGGTCAATTTGTATTACTTCTCTTTCATCAATTAATTTGTTTACTATGTTCTTATATCAACTGAATTGGAATATCATTAGTTGCTTCTTCTCCAGAGTTCAAGTCGGTGACTGTAATTTTCAGTTGATATTCGTCTTTCTTTAAATCAGTGAATACCAGATCCTTATACTCTACTTGAATTGAATCCTGACCTGATTTTTCAATTCTTTTCTGGTACACTGTTTCAGTTTTCGATTTACCGCCAAACAGCCCTAAAAATCTCCCTTTTATTTTTTCTCTCTGTAGCAAATATTCAATTTGATAACGACTTTTGCCCTCACTATCCAGGGATAATCGATAAATTTCAAAATAGACAAAAAACTGGCGACCGATCTGGATTTTATTTCCGGCTTTTGGTTTCACAAAATACCCCTTTTTATGAAACAGACCTTTTTCCTCACTGCGTTGAACGTCCAGTGCCAGTTGTATATCGCTCAAATAAGGACCTGTTTCGGGAACGGGCTCCAGCTCGAAATCAGTGCGAATGGTGGTTCGCTTTTTACTATTGGGATTTTCCAGGCGGAAAAACAGATTGTATTTTGCCGGTTTTAGAGAAACATCCCACTGGCTGATAAAAGTACCACTTTTGGTGTCACCAGAAGTCGGGACTACGACATAATGCTTGAGCGAATCATTGGTGACCAGGGCAAAGTTCTCATCAAATATTCCAACCTCGCCTTTTAAAATCGTATAGAATTCATCGTCCTCACTATCATAAAACAGGTCTTTATTGTTAATGCCATAATAAAATTCAGTCCGAATCTGCCCGGTTTCATCGCTAAACCATGTACCACTTAGCTCGAGAGGGAGTGTTTCCAAAACTTCATCTGTGACAAAACCAAGATTCCTGACAAGGGTATCTAAAAAAGCAGCATGAGATCTGTCATCATTTACAAAATGAATTCTCGCATAGTCTGCTGCTTCGGCCGTTGTATACTGTTCCTGCAATAGGCTGAGACGATTTTTAAAGGTTGGATGAAGTGCTGCCAGGTCTTCATATAAATATAGCCGCAGGTATGTTACTGTCTGACCAGGATTCAATTTGTTGAAAAAAGCCCGTCGCCCACGATAAAATGTGCCCAAAAAAGCTTCAGGACCATCTACAAGTTCAAAGTAATTATGACCTCGCTCACGCATAAATGTGAAATACAGATCAGGATGGATTTGAGTGTATAACCAGATCTCATAAGGGTAAATGGCGTAGCCAATCTCTCCCAGAATACCGCTGTGGTTTGGATATATTTTCCAGGGTTTGCCCAAACGGACATAAATATCACCGCGGTCGTCATACCCACGCGGCGATGAATAATCAGAAAATTTATCCCTCGCTTCTGCCAGACGCTGGAAAACTGTGGTTATTAGCTCATTCTGCTCCGTGATCGGGTTGGGATCTTCCCGCCGGAAAAAATTATAAAGAATTTGTCCCGGTCTGCTAATTTGTTTTGTGAGTGATTTTTCTAATTGGACGCGTTCCGAATCATTTAAACTAAAATAGATGACGTCAACAATTCTTTGCCACAGATCAGGTTGGTCTTTAAGAGTAACATTTTGTAAAACTTCATAAACCAGCTCAGTGACCTGTGACTCGCGCTCTTCGATACGATTCTCAGCGTACATTCGGGCTAAATTATAATTCAGATACCAATCGTTTAGATTTGTTGATTTTAAGGTATCTAATCCCTGTTCCAACACTTCAATGGCTGCAAATTTTTCGTCCTGTTGTTCCAAAACAAAACCGAGTTGGAACCAGGCAGATTTCCCTGACGGTTCTTGAAATAGATAATTTTCAGCTAAAACCTGACGCAGGTAAGTCTCAGCAATCTGATAATCTTTATTTTTTATTGCTTGTAACGCCAGATTGTAATTGCCCTGTACCTCTTGTTTTTTAGCAGAAGTGGTTTCAGCCTCATCTATAAAACTTGTTTGTGCTTGCACCATGGATATGGGAATTATCCACAGGAGCACAAGGATAATAGTACCTACAAGAGGCGATCTACATTTAGAAAATTTGATCCTCATGATAATCTCCTATATTGAGTTGGTTCTTGGTGCAAAATGGATCATTTCGACCGAGACGGTCGAAATGATCTTTGGCCCGTGCCTTTTGACCTTTAATTGACGAAGGCTTAAGAACTAAGTAGATCCAGCGACCGTCCCGATAAAGTTGTCTGATCTTTCATTTTTCGGATTTTTACACTGATTGTCATTGCAAGCGAAGCGAAGCAATCTCCACCTTTCAGAAAATAAAAGAGATTGCTTCGTCACTTCGTTCCTCGCAATGACATACCTCGATGCACGTTATTTTGGAAACGATGTACCAGGTTTGTTGTATGGCTCCTCAAAATGGTGAATTGTCGTTATAGTAATAGTTAACTCATTGCCATTACGAAAGTTTCGCACTTGAATATCTCAGACTTGTCAAATCAACTTAGATATGTATCACTTTAATTTGCACAACAAAGATTATTCCTTTAGAAAATCTCAGTGTGATCTCCGCTCGCTCCATGTCTCCGTCGTTGAAAAATGAGGGAAATCTAGCTCATTTTAATCTCTTATTGAAATACTCTTTCCGCTACTCGTGATAACATTCTTACTCTGAGGATGAATAATTGAAATTTTTAATGTATATTCACCATTCTTTAATTTACTCAAATCAAGAGCAATCAATTCATGGCTGTCGTTTTTATCGATCCCTCGACTATGCATTGTACTTATTTCATACTCCGGAGGGCCACCAAATAACCTTCGTAACCCCTTCCTGGATTCTTCATGCGCTAATATGATCTCTATCTCATACGTATCAATTGGTCTCAAGGCAAAAAGATTATAAATCTCAAAATAACAGACGAGCGGTTCTGACCTGCGAATCTCCCTATAAGGATAGGATGATACCGTGACGTTCTCAATAACGGAAACAGGAAGGATCTTTTTAAGCGCATCATCATCGACGTTTTTGTAAAGTTGGATATCGCTTAACATTAGTTTATCGCCGGTGAAATCTCTAATCACCAAAGGCTTCTGTATGAAACCACGATTGTCACTGTATACGTCTGTTATCTGCATCGTCAGATCGCCAGCCATCGGTTGCATTGGAATAATTACTTTAAACAGAACATTGCGTAACCCCGTTTCTTTTATTTTTGAGAGTAGAAATTTGTCTTCGAATTCTACGTTCATGTATGGGTTAAAACTTTGGTCGCGTATCATATACTGATATTTAATTGCCATGTTATCTGATGGATTGGGCCATACTCGCATTTTGACAAATTCATCAAGAGGGACTAACTGTACTAATTCCACGCGCGTCTTACCATCATCATTTCGGAACTGCGCAATGTCGTTATAAAAATCCAGTTTGTTCAGTTCTTTAAAACGGTCGCTCACATTTGGAACCAGATCACTCCGGGACCTATTTTCGAACGATTCCATTGACCGCTTCTCTTCATTAATATAACCATGCGGCCCATCAAAGGGTATAATATTTCCAACATCCTTTGGCCAGCTAATCATTATTCCCCCTGCGTCATCCGCGTCTCTTGTCCCTATAGTATCAAGTCTAGCCGTTCTGAAAATATCCTCAAATTGTCTGATCGTTTCGCTCATCATGGCGTATTCACTTGAAATACTCTCCCGCTCTTTTACGAGTTCCATCCACTGCCAGCCGACATTCCGCTTTCTCGCAGAATGGAGCGCCTGTTCTAAACTTTCAACCTTTTTGTAGCCTTTTCCCTTTTCGACGAAATGTACGACAAAATTTTTATCTCTATTTACATAATACCACGTTTCATTCGGTTTAATGTGAAATTCCATCGGAGGAGGAGTTTTATCGTAGAGTTCTCGGATAACTTGCAAAGCCCTCCCACTTCTAAATAGCTGAACAAACTTGAGTCCACCGGGATCCTTGTAGCGATCGTCTGGTATACCGAACTTCACACAGTAAACTCCACGCTCATCAAAATAGGGCGGATCCGCGATCCTGAAATTCCTTCTCGCATACCAATATCTACCCCACAATTCCAGCAACCAGTAATTCACGGGAAAAAGGGGATTTTGATTCTTCCTTCTTACATATCTTTCGATGAACTTTTTCCGGTCTGAAACGGAACCCAGTTCCAGGTACTGCTGCTTCTCTTCTTCGGTAAAGATCAACAAAAGAGGGTACTCGAACTCGTGGATAAATGTAGTGGAATCAGCAGCGGTCAGCATAGTGAAAAAATGAGTATGAGGACGATATGGTTCCCAGTTAATATCCTGGGTATATCCTCGGCAGACAAGCAAACTAAAGAATGTGAATCTTAAAATTGACTTGCACATTAATAATAACCTATGAATCAAAATAAAGTGACTGTTTAACAAAGCTTCGCCTCAAAGCGACGAAGCAATCTCGAACGTTCGGCTTACATAGATTGAGATTGCTTCGTCTTTCGTTCCTCACTCCTTCTAATAATGACAAAATCTATTCGTTTTCGGATAGACACTATTTACTTGACTGAATTTTTGAGGGGTGAAATTCTTTACAAACAGAACAAATTTTGGATTTCTCATGCTCGTCCAATTGACGTTAATTCAGTTCTCTCCGGCTTCTCCGCCCCCTCTGTTTAAAGACAAAGAGTACGGAGAGACCAGAGAGTATGATATTTAGAAAAACTTGTCGGTTTGAGACGGAGCTTCGCTAAACAATCACTTCAAATTAGGAATAATAAAACCCTGCTTCTATTTTAGAAGCAGGGTTTTATACAAATGCTTATCCTCTCCTATGGGTTGACAATTCGTCCCGTTGCCGAATAGTCCGGATTGTCCGGATCGTTCTCAACCCTGTAGTATAGGGGGTCTGTATACACAGGCGCATTCGGATTGGTGTTGAATTCTTCATCGGAGTAGAGGAACCGTCGCGGAATCCGGCGATCCAGGTAGGTGCTTTCGAAGATGGGGAAAGCCGTCCTCCGCCAGTCACTCCAGATCTGTATATTGAGGAACATCGCCTTGTATTTCTCCAGCATGAGCGCTTCGAGCAGGTCAATACCGCTCAGATTGGAATACCTTGGCAGAGAACCGGCATCCAGTCCCCACTTAGCTTCCAGACCGGGTTGGATGACATCGTTCAATGTAGTCAATGCACCAGCCTCATCACCGGTAGCGTACTGGCACTCTGCAATGATGAACTGGTTCTCGAACCAGGAGACCAGGTCAGCATTCCAATCTATCGCACCGAAGGTTTCCATATTCAGCCAACTGGCTGTCCCGTTGCTTTCACCCGATTTGGAGCCTGAGTAGCCGCTGGTATCGTCTAAACCGAAGTAGACCTCCAGACGCGGATCGTTATGCGCCTTGAGGAGTTCGACGAGGTAATTTCCGGCCTTCACATATCCAAACCGAAACGCATTGAACTGCCACCACAAGGCTTCCTCACCAACGGTATCAGAATATCGAGCCTTCCAGTTGTCCGCATCGTCGGCAATGCCCTGCTGTGCCTCAGCCATTGCCGCGGCATATTTTCCCTGATCCACTTCAGCCCAGTTCAGCAGAATGCGGGCTTTCAGCGTATGTGCCGCCGCGATCCACTTGTCCTTGTCTCCATCATACGTAAAATCAAAGGAACCATCGAAAAATGCCTGACCGATATTGAAGTCCTGGATGGCGCTGTCGATGAGCTCCAGGATCACATTGTGGACATCTGACTGTTTGTCATAAGCCGGCTCTTTATACACAGCAGGTTGGGCTGCCTGGGAAAAGGGAATATCTCCCCAGAGGTCCGCAGCAGTGCTCATCATGAGGGCTTCCCACATCTTGGCGATGGCGACATAGGTGTATTTTTCCTCTGCCAGTGCTTCATCTCGGAGTTTTCTGATGTCGAGTAGTGCACCGCCGCCATAGAATCCCTCCCACATATCTTCGAAATGGGAAGGATTTACAGCAAATTGATCGAAACCCTCATAATGTTGTGCCACACCTGCCATCTGCTGCATCCACATCATCACAAAAAAGTCGGGAGGACCCCACAATTCCCCGTACGCGTTTGCCTGCACAGCCACAAGGTAATCGTTTAGGGATACTTTTGACGCTATGTTCGGGTCGGTGGTAGCCTCAGGACCGGTAAGAAAATCGCTGCAACCAACCATTATACCGACAAGCGCCAGAACGGTAAATAATATAGATAATCTTGTTAACATGTTTCGTCCTCCTTAATTATTAGAAATTGAAATAGAACGTAACATTGTACGCCCTTGTCTGCGGCTGGTTGAAGTAGTCGCCACCACGTTGACCCGTTGCCTGGCGACGGTTGGTCTCTGGATCAAAGCCGGTATACGGCGTCCAGGTGTACAGGTTTCTGCCGCTCAGGCGGATTCGGATGTCACTGAGTCCAAACCGGCTGATCCATGGATGACGTATGGTATAAGCGATGGAAATCTCGCGCAGCTTTACATAGCTAGCATCTTCGATGAACTGAAAACCGTCGCCCGTGAATCCACTACCGGCACCCCTGTACCAACTCTCGGTATACTTGACATCATTGGCAGCGCCGTTTTCCACGCCAGGACCAATGCCTTTTTCGTCATGTTTAAAAAAGCGGCTGATAGGTCCATGTCCCCAATCGATTCCCAGTGCTTCGTAGTCCGGGTGCCAGCGATTTTCCGTATCCCCATGAGTTCCATAAGAATAGAGCGCGCCTTTGCCATGGTTCATGACCCAGTAGTCATCAACGATGTCGATAAGACCCGAGATGGTCAGGTTGTTGAATAGCGTGAATTCAGTGCGGATACTTCCCGTCCAGTCGGGATTGGGTGAAAGGCCGGAAAAGTATCTCTCATTAGCAACGATCGGGTATCCATCTTCGGGGATGTACACATCGTTTAAATTCCACTGCCCGGCATATTTTTCATCGATGTTGGTTTCCGCGATGCCGTCTCCGTCCTCATCCACGACTTCATCGTGGCCGAACCTTACCCATGAAATGATCCTGTACTCACCCAGCGGATGGTCTGTTGACGCAACGCCCCAGCGGGATATCTCCACCCATTCGACAGGCATGTCCTTGACCATATTCCGGTTCCGCGAATAGTTGAGGCTCAGGTTCCACGAGAAGTTGCGCATTTTCACCGGGTTCAGGTCTAGGGTTGCCTCCCAACCCCTGTTCTCGATGGTCGCGGCATTGTCCATGCGCTCAAAGTAGCCGGTGGAGGGTACCAAGCTGATGTCCAGAAGAACGTCCCTGGCCATGGCGTTGTAGTAGGTCAGTTCGAGNNTCATTGGGCGGGTTGTCCATCGAGTAGTAACCGGCCTTACCCCTATATTTACTATTCAGGTCCGCATTCGTGAAAGGCCCGTAACCCCTGGTGCCTGTAGTATAGCCGGAGAGTGTGGAATAAACTCCAGGCTCCACGCCGGCTACACCGTACGCGAAGCGGATCTTGCCGAAATTGAGGTACGGAATTGTCTTAAACCTCGTGAATTCCCAGGCGGCGCTGGCACTGGGATACCAGTGGCGTTTCTGGGCTTTTCCAAAGGTGGTGGAACCCTCGTTCCGGACGACGCCGGTCAGAAACAGTTGGTCGAACAGGTCGAAGATAGCACGGCCGAAGTAGGAATCGTTGTGGATGCGATATTGGTATTCATAAGGTAAAATATCGATACAGTTATCGAGCTGGTTGAATCCTTCTACAGCCATAGTAAGGCCTCTTGCCTCCAATCGCTTATAATCGCGGATGTTGAAATTGTGGCCAGCCACGACGGTCGCATTGAGATTTTTTAGGTTCGTGAAGAGCTGATTCGCCTGAAACGTAGCTACTAAGTTACCGTCAATTTCGTTGTACTTGAAATTATCCCTGTAAACCCGACCCTGTCCGTCCTGCGCCGCATCGCTAATGGGCGCGACGTGCAGGCGGTCATCGAGAGAGAAATCGGAGCCCAGGGTATAGGTGACATTCAGAAACCGGAAAGGATCGTACTCCAGTTTCGCGTTGCCGAAAGCCCTGTTGCAAGCGGCGGTGTTAACGTGTTCGTTCATCATCCAGAAGGGATTGTTGAACTTACGGCTTGCCCTCAGCTCTTGGGCATCTGGATATCGGTAGGAACGGTGATACCCGGTCTCAGGATCGAGGTAGGGCAGGTTATTGAATTCGGGCGGCGCGCGGAGCATGCCGATCCCCATTCCTAAAAGATTGTCACCCCGCTGGAGCATATTCTGATCCGTACGGACATAGGTGATATTCCCGGTGAGCCTTATTTTTTCAGATA
>JABAOH010025247.1_pt1 | contig 15112 bp, 9 predicted proteins | sample 7062181 | NCBI WGS metagenome assembly JABAOH01 (sample SAMN14538630, study PRJNA623070) | marine sediment metagenome | biome: marine biome [ENVO:00000428]; feature: marine pelagic biome [ENVO:01000023]; material: deep marine sediment [ENVO:00002113]; isolation source: pool of 5 deep marine...
GGTTAAGAGTGGCGGTTAAGAGTGGCGGTTAAGAGTGGCGGTTAAGAGTGGCGGTTAAGAGTGGCGGTTAAGAGTGGCGGTTAAGAGTGGCGGTTAAGAGTGGCGGTTAAGAGTAGCGGTTAAGCGTGGCGGTTAAGAGTGCGAAAACGCATGGCGGATACTTTGCCGGCCACTTCAAACGACGGTTGATTCACACCAGTTTCCATTTTTTGCGGAGGAACCATTCGGTAGAGAGGACGCCGACCAGCAGTAACAGCAGGTAGCCACGATCCCAGTAAGTGACGGTCAGCTTTACCTTTTCTTCCAGCTGCAAGGGCTTTTGGCTCAGCTCTTCCAGCAGCGCCGGCAGTTCTTCGGGGGTCAGCGCACGGCCGCCGTATTCCCCGGTCTGGGCAGCCAGATTTTGCAGCAGGGTCGGATCCGCCGTCACGCCGCTCAACTCACGGTCCGTCAGGTAGACCATAAATCGCGACTGGTGCTGTCCGAGTTCCTGGCCCTCGTCACGAGCCACGACCTGGACTGTGTAACTGCCCGTCTGCGTACAATCGGTGGCGGCGCCGCGGAAGTGTTCTCCTTGGCGGACGAGTCGGAGGGGTCGCTGGGAACCGTCTGGATGGACGATCGTGGCGGTCAGGTTGGCGCGGGGCAGTGGGTCGCCGGCGGGCGAACGTGCGCCGGTGGCGAAGGTCACCCGTTGGCCCGGCAGGTAGCGGCGGCTGTCCAGTCGGATCCAGACGCTGCCTTCGCCCACTTCGTCCTTCCGGGCCAGCCACAAGATGGCTTGTCGCCAGAAGCGCCGATGGGCGTCACTTTCTCCTTGCATCACCCACCGCCAGGTGGAATCGCCGGCGAAGGCCAGCACGCGGCCGCCGGGCTGGCCGGCCACCAGCAGGGGATGCCCATGCTGGTCTTCCGCGAGGACCTCGGCCCCATCCCGGACTCCGCGGAACTTATTGGCCCCGGTCAATGGCGGCAGTTTCCGCCAGGCCGCCATGTTGTCCGGTCGGGCGGCCAGCTGCATCAGGTAGTGCCGCGTACCCCACGGTTCGGCAGGTAGCATCTGCAAGGGCCCCTGCCAGTGCAAGGTGGTGTCAATTTTTTCGCCGAAGTTCTGGCGTACGAAACGGTCGACGCGGGCATCCATGGGGACCGGCATGACCTGGGCCAGGGGGGTCTTGTGGTACCCCCCCGGCCGGAAGGCATGCCAGCCGCCCAAGGCCAACAGGCCCGCACCCTGCTGGACGGTCCGGGCCAGCAGTTCCAGGTCGGCCGGTGGCTCGCCGCCCACCTGGCCCGGACGAAAAGCCGCCGAATCGAGATCGCCCAGGATGTAGACGTCAAACGCACCGGGCTCAAAGTACCGCGACACATCGGTTGGCCAGCGGTCCCGGTTGCGGGTGTGCAGTGTCAACAGCGTGACATCGATATCAGGCGACGACGCCAACGCGCGGCGCAGAAATCGCTGTTCACGCCGCAGCTCTCCCTGCAGGTACAAGACCCGCAACCCGCCGGCCAGTACGGTCAGGTAGGTGGGCAATTCGTTGTTGCTGGTGGTCGCTTCGCCCTCCTGCGCCACGGCCCGCACAATCAACTTGTATTCGCCCGGCTGCTGGGGGACGTAACCCAGCTGGTAACGGATTTGTTCCCCATCCCGGGCCGGCCGATACGACTCTGTGGCCACGATTTTTTCATTCCCAGCCTCGTCGAGTACGATCAGCTGGAGGGGCAAGTCGCGGTGGACATAGCCGGAGGCCCGCATGGTACCGGTAACCGTTAACCGGTTCTTGGCAAAGACCGCCAGATCGTCCGGCATCGATTCGACGATCACGTCCCTGGCCTGCGACGCCCGCTGCCGGCCGCCGAAGCTGACGGTGTAGAGCGGGCAGTTTTGTTGCGCGAGTTGGCGAGCGGCGTTTTCGGGCAGGTCCGTGTCGATGCCGGGGGTTTGTTGAGCCCCATCGCCGGCCAGGATGAAACCAATCAACCGCTTGCCATCCTCGCGCCGCAACACCTCGCGCATCGCACGCCCGTACGCGCTCTGCTCGCCCGCCGGCCGGTCCGCCAGCGCCAGGCGACCGTCTTCCTGTGTTACCGCCACCGTCGCCTCGTCAAAAGCGTAACAACGCAGGTCCACGTCCCGGGCCAGGCCGGCCAACGCTTGCCGGCACTTCTCCAGCGAATCCCGCAGCAACTGCCAGCGTGAAACGCCCTGTAACGAATCGTCCAGCGTCATGCTGCGCGATTGGTCGATCAAGATGGCCAGCGTGGCCGACTGTTTTTGCAGCTCGGTGTAAACCCGTTCGGGCCGCAGCATGGCCACCATCAACAGCAGGATGGTCACGATCCGCAAGGACGCCAGCACGACCCGCCGCCAGGTAGGGATCCGCGTGAAGAGGATGCCCAGCACCCACCCCGCCAGCAGCCCGCAGGCCAAGGCGGTGACCAGCAGATAACTGGCGCCACCGAAGTAGCGTTCCAGAATCGGACTGATTTGCCAGGTGGTGTCCATGGTGGGCAGGTGCGGGTTGAGGGGGTTCCCAGGGGGGAAGGCGAACTTTTTTTATCCGGTGGCGAGCAGGTCGGGTTGAGGGGCGGCTTTTGCTGTCGCTGGCCGATCGGGTTGAGCGGCACTTTTGCGGTAAAAAAACGTGGCCAGCAGGTTTTCGGCGGCGACGGCCAGGACCAGCAGGACAATCAGCCAGGGGTAGGCCTCCCACCGCGAACGACCGACGGTTACTTTGCGGGACTGGCGCAACTGGTCGATCGTGGCCACCAGGGCAACTTCGTCTGGCAACTCCTGGCGCAGTTGCTGGATATCCGCCCGCTGCAGGCGTGTTTCGTCGAACGGCAGATTGGCGCTAAACCCGTAGCGGACACCTTGCCGACCCCCGGCCTCGATGCGGTACTGGCCGGCGGTGCTGGTGGGGGCAAGCAGGATTTCGTTCCGATCCGGATCGGCCTTGACCCGCTGCGTACCCTCGGGAGTGCTCAGCAAATACGACTTGTAGTCCCGTTGCCCGGCCTCCATCCGCAGCGTCACCGCCTCTCCCACTTGGTAATTCAAGCGCTGACCGAGACTGCCCACCAGGTACTCTGCCATGCCGTTGACCAGTAAGAAACCAGGCCAGGCCTCTTCCTTGGGCGCCAGCAAGTGGTTCCAGGGCCAGCGACTGGTGGTTCCCAGCGGCGTGGTCATGACCAGCACACGTCCCGCCCCGACGTGGCGGGCCAGCAGGGCTGGCCGGCGATCACTGTAGTGGATCACCGTCTGCGTCCCTTCGGCGAGCGGGCCCAGTTCCCAGATCTTGAGGACCGGATTCAAGGCCCAGGGAATGTCCCCCTCGCGGCTTTTGAAGTGGTACAGCACCGGGTGCTCCAGCCGATCGGGGGCCAGGTACACGTCGTAATTTTTCCACTGCTTTTTCAGTTCGGCCGGCAGCAGTTCCAGGGAGGCGGACGCGTTGAACTGCTGGCCGGTCAAGCCGGCGCGACCGCCCAGCGTGATCGCCAGGCCGCCACCCTGGGAAACAAAACTGGTCAATCGATTCCATACCTCCACGCGCAACGGCCGTGGGTCCAGCAGCCAGATCGCGTCATAACCGCGCAAACGTTGCTGGCTCAACTGTTCCTGGTCAATTATCTCAAATTCATATTGGGCAGTGCCCCGGCGGCGCAGCGTGCGTGGGGCCAATGCGCCGGTCAGCAGGCGCGCGTTGCGGAGGGCCGGCGGCGGTGCCACGACCAGCAGGTTCCAAGGCGGCTGCACGCTGACGGTAAAATATCGCACGTCATCCGCGGTCAGGTTGTCGCTGCGCGCAAAGCGGACAAGACCTTGATGCGGCCCCAGGCCGACCAGCGCCGCTTTGAATTCGACACTCTGCAGCTCACCCCCGCGGCAGACCACTGTTTGTTCCCCCTTCTTCTGCAGCTGACCATCCTCACCCTCCAGGTACAACTGCACCGTCCGCTGGCCCTGCCGGCCGTCCGTGGTCGCCTGCGTTTCGATCTGCAACAAGCCGTTCTCTGAGAGGACCTCCTGGGAGAGCGTCAGATCGGCGAGGGCAAAATTTTCGATGGGTTGCACGCCGACGTCGACCAGGTAAACGCCAATCTCCGGGTTTTCCGCCACGCGCTGACGCCAGGCGGCAATTTGCTGTGGCTGTTGCCAGTCGGATTCAGCCATGTCGGTCAGGACAAAAACCTCTTTATACTCTTTATCGCTGGGACGCAGGACGCGGAGCGCACTGTCCAGCAGCTCCAGCAGGCCTTGCCCGGCGAAGGTGATTTGCATTTGGTCGATCCGCCCGGCCGCCGCGCCGCGATCGACATCGAAACGCGAACGGGCACTGGACGAATCCAACACGACCAGTTCGCTGTCGGTGGGCAGTTCCTGCAGGATCTGCCGCGCCAGCTGCTGGGCCGCCTCCAAGCGGGTCTGGTTGCGATGGCGATACAGCATCCGGGGGCGGGTGTCGATCACCACCGCAGCGGCTACCGGCGCGCGGCCGCCCGACATCAAGCCGGTTGAGCGGAAAATAGGACGTGCCACCGCCAGGGCCAACAAGGCAATCGCGGCACACCGCAACAGCAACAGCAACAAATGCCGCAATCGCAACCGTCGCCGGTTCGCCTCACGCCGCGCCCGCAAAAAACGCAAGCCCGGGAACACCTGCGGCCGCGGTCGCTCGCGCATCACCAGGTGCAGCACGATCGGAATGCCAATCAACAGGCCGCCGGTCAACAGCCAAGGCGAGACAAACGTGGGCATGGGGTCAGGGGCTAGGGGCCGGGAGTTAGCGGATAGGGGTATAGCGGGTCAAGGGTAGAGATTTTTGCGCGGGCGGGGGTGGAGGGGGCAGCGTGCGTGGCAGGCCGCGGGTCTCCTCCGCCGGCTTTTCGGACCGTCAATCCGCCGTCCGCAATTGCACGATTCTGACGAAGTGGTTGCTGGTCCCCACCACGGCCGCGGTGCCGTCCGCCGTGAAACGGAGGCAATCGGGCGTGCCGGTGACCAGGTCAAAACTGCCCTGTTCTTGTCCAGAAGCGATATCGAACAGTTTCAGTTCATGGGCCTGACCCCCCACCAACACCTGCTGGCCATCCGGGGAGACCGCCAGGCAACGGACCGGGCCGGGCACACTGGCCAAATCGCGCCGCGTGTCCGAGTCGAGTTCGCACAGCACCACCTGGCCGCTGAGACTGCCCAGCACGGCCTGCTTGCCGTCTGGCGTGATGGCCAAAGCCGACGCCACCAACGGCTGCAAAGATAAACGTCGCAGCTCTTTCCCCGTATCGATATCCAAAACATGCAAACGATGGGCGCTCAGCGCGATCGCCAGGCGATCCTGGTCCGCCGGGCAAACCTGGATCAGCGGGCCTTCCCCGATCGAAAACTCCCGGATCGGCTCGCCGTCACCCAGATCCCACAGACTGACGCTGACGTCCTCAGCGACAAGCGCCAGCCCGGCGTGTCCACAGAATTGTACGCAACGCAGGGGTTGTTCCGTCACGCGGCGATAGATTTCGTGGGCACCTCGGAGGTCCCACAGCCGCAATTCTCCCCCCCGCGGTTTGTGTTCACCAACGACCAGGGCCACGTCCCGTCGCGGGGAGATGGCCACCCCGTTGGCCAGCGAACCGAGCACAAAACGTTGGACTTTTCGCAACCGCCGCAAATCCCAGACCAGCACCTCTCCCGAAATGTCGACGGACATCGCCAGTAGCCCGTCGGCCGAGACATCAACACTGGAAACCGGGTGCTGGTGGCCTCGCAAAGTACAGACCGGATCGCTGGGCACCACCGGCCCTGCGGACGTTGTTTCCAGACCGCTGGGCAGGACAGTCTCCTCATCGAAGATCGCGGTTTCCAGTTGTTTTTCGGTGAGGCTGGCGCCGAACAGGTTGGCACCGCGGAGGTCGGTGTTCTCCAGCCGCGCACCCCAGAGGTTGGCATTTTTTAGATTGGCTCGGCAAAAGACGGCACCGGACAGGTCGGCCCGGGAAAGGTCTGCATTTTCCAGGTTGGCATCGGCAGCCTGAACGGATTCCAGAATCGCATCTTCCAGCCGAGCGTTTTGGAGTTCAGCGCCGGTCAAGTCCGCATCCCGCAGTTCGCATCTGGTGATCCGCGCCTCCCGCGCATGGCAGCCAGACAGATCCGCACTGCTTAACGTGGCCATTTCCAGGTTGGCTTGTTCCAGCACCGCTTTACGGACACTGGCACCAAACAGGTTGGCTTCGCGAAGGTTTGCCCGGTGCAAATCCGCTTCGTCCAGCAGCGCGCCTTGCAGATTGGTGCGCCGCAAGTGCGCATCGCGCAGGTTAGCGCCCTGGAGGTCCGCTTCGGGGAGCTTGGCGTTGTTTAGGGTGGCGGATGTGAGGTTCGCGCCGCTGAACACCGCACCGGTCGCATCGGCTTGTTGCAAGTTGGCGGTCTGCAGAGCGGCGCCACTGAGTCGTGCGCCCCAGAGATAGGCGTTCAAGAGATTCGCGCCATTCATTTGGGCGTCGGAAAAATCGGCGGGGGCCAGACGCGCCCCGTTGAGGTCGGCACCGGAAAAGATCGCCCGCACCGCCTTGGCACCCGCCAGGTTCGCGCCCCACAGATTGCTCCCTTCCAAATGAGCTCCCACAAGGTTGGCCGTCACCAGAATGGCCCCCGACAGGTCCGCTTCGCGAAGCGTGGCCTCTTCCAGGTTGGCCGACGTCAGCTTGGCCCCCCATAAATCCGCCTGCGAAAGGTCTGCCGCCCTGAAGTTGACGCGGTTCAGCACCGCCCCGCGCAAATAGGCCCCCGCAAGTTGCCGGCCCGACAGGTCCGCACCCTCCAACGCGTCCAGCTCGACATCCGCCAGGACACTGGGGCGCCAAAGACGATACCACGGACCGCGAAACTTGCTGATAATACGCTGCATAGGCCCCCTCATTCTAATCCAAGCTGCATCGATCGGAAAAGCAGGAACCTTCACAAACTGTGTGGCGAAGGAGAACCACCAAGCGAGAGGGGACGGTGGCAGATCCCAGCTCGGCAGGCTGGGATGAGCGAAAAAGTCTGGTTTCTGACGAACTGCGCTTTCGGCGAACGGCCGAATGCCGAACAGCTGGCCAAACTGGAATCGCGTTACCTCTCCCGCAAATTTTCTCGAAATCGCCCCATNNCTGGCCAGCGGGCGCGCGGCCATCTGCCAGGTTACCCCCCCTGGCCGGATTGCGATCCTGGCATGTGTCGAACCTGGGGAGGAGTCTGGTGCACGGACCCGCTTGGCGCCCGGCAACGATAAGTACACCAAGGCGGTCGAAAAATTTAACGATGTTCTTGATCCAGAGGAAATGAACTGCTTGACGCAGCAGCAAGCCGAGTTGGCTGTGGGGATCACTCAGCAAACGGGACTGCGCCGGCAGCGGATCGGAAGACGTTTGCAAAATTTTTTGACCGTAGCGTCGCTGGTCGGGCAGCTGGACAGGGATCCCCCCCTGGCTCCGCAGGCCTCCTGGCAAACCTGCCACAAGCCGCACCACCCGCCTGGCTCGATGCAGCCACCACCCCCTACGGTTGTACATCCCGCTGGGCGCTGGCATACTCGCAGCTACTGGCAGCCGGCAAAGGAAGCTCAACGCCCCCGACGGCTCGACCTGTACAAGGAGCGCCGCAGCCAGCCATGGGCCCGACGATTCCCGCAGTCAGGCCGTCTCCAACGCGGGGGGAGCGGGGCGGCCTGACCCAGCCAGACTGGGATCTTCCCAGGTACATCGTGACGTCTTTCCCACCCGAAGACCGGCCGGTGGCCGATGCAGCAGCCGATCCTTCCGCCGACTCGGCGGCCGCGGCGGCCGAAGACGAGTACGTGCTGCAGGAAGAGGAAACGCCCCCACCACCCGATGCGTGGACGCAAGCGATGCAACGCAGGATCGCCGAGCGGCGTTGGCTAGACGACCCGAAAGGGGGCATGGAGGAGGGCGAGGAGTCGCTGCGTTTGTCGCTGCGCGACTGCCTGTTGCTGACCACGATTGCCGCCGGCCTGCTGGCACTGTTCCGCTTTGTGCGGCCCGACCGCTACGCTCTCACACTGGGCCTGCTGGCCTTGGTCTGCCTGATGGTGCTCTCGCTGTACCGACCCAGGAACAGCATCCTGACCATTGGCTGGTGGGTATTGCTGACCGTGTACCTGATTACCGCCCTGGCCGTCACCTTGGGTGTCTAAAATGTCGATCCGCGTCGAATTCTTTGGCATCCCCCGGCAGCGGGCGGGTGTGGCGGCCACCACCGCCACAGGACGCCGGTTGGGCGACGTGCTGGCGGAACTTGAGCGAAAATATCCTGGCTTGGCCGAATGTTGTATTCGAGCGGGGCGATTAGAGCCTGGTTACACCGCCAACCTGGGGGGCAACCGGTTCGTGACCGATCCGGAAACAGAATTGGCTGCCGCGGACGTGCTATTGATCCTCTCTGCCGATGCCGGTGGCTGATCCGGCCGCCTGTTGCAGGTCGCTGGCCCCGTCCCCCTCCCCGCCGGTCATGACGTACTGAGCGTTCCAGATCACCGCGCAAGTGGAATGGCAATCGGCAAGCCGTCTGATCTGGCGAACATTTTCCACGGGCGCGATACCCAGATTTTCGACAACCTCGTCGGCCAGGCGGCTTAGCAAATACACCTTGTTCTTTTCCAGGGCCCGCAGCAGTTGGTAGGCGGTGGGGGCATCCGGCGACCGCTCCCGGCGGATCTGGCGATATGCAAGGTCCCGACTTTCCGCCTGGGTTATTTTCAGCAGAGCGGTACCTGGTGCTGCCGCCAGGTCGGAGCAGATGGCAATCGCACCTTCGTCCTCTACGAGGTTCATCGCCGCGGCCAACGCGCGACCTACATTCTCCCAAGTCTGACACGCCGCGGCGCCTTCGATACCTGCAACCACCAGACTCGCTCGTCGCGGCGACCGATAGTACCAGGCTTCGCGGCACAATCGCCGGCCTCGCTGGTAGATGGCACCGCTGTTCCCGGCCAGCACGTGCAAGATGCTGTCGCCAGGACCGGGCACGACCTGGATCGCCAGGCTGACACCCAGCCACCACCCCGCTTCATCCGCTTCGCGGAGTCGAAGCTGGCGGCGTTTGGCCGAGCGATAGTTGCCGGCAGCGCGAAACCGCTGCTGCGTGGCCTGGTCGGAAAATGTGGGAAACAGCCCGCCAAACGCGCCGCCATAGTCCAGATGCGACTCGAGGCGTAAACATCCGATCGGCAACACCACATCGGCGTCCCACAGTACACGGTTCACATAAATCGGCTCGCCGGCCGCGGAGGCGGCCAGATAGCCCAGCTCGTCACGCTGCGTGGGGTCGTGCGTGACCAGCGACACACGTCGCCGAACGGACGCGGGCAACTGGCAACGAGGATCTGGCCAACCGGTGTTTGATTCCTGGCAGGCCTGCAGCACCGTGATTTCCTCCGGTTTCGCACCGGCCTCCAGCAGCGAGGCCACCACACCAGCAACCAGCTGGGCGGCACAGGGAAGGCCGTCCGCCAAGGCCAGGGCAATCCGGTCCCCCGGTGCAATCGCCATTTTTAGGGGTGGGAAGTCGAGCGGATCGACCAGGGCGGCCGCCACGGCCGCCGCCGGATCGTCCAACGCCGCTTGTCGAGGCCGACCGTATGCCCCAATCAGCTCGGGAGGATCCAAGCGGAGGGGGACCGTCGAGCCGGTTCCGTATTTGAGCACCATTTCCATGTCGCTCATCATACTCCCGTTTACCTTTTCGCGATAGTTCCGAATAATCCAGGTCTCTGCGACGTTAATCTCAAACACCATTCTCCACACCAAGGAACGCTTAGATGGTTTTTCCCAACAAGCTGCGAAATCCCGTTACGGCGAAGTGGCCGATGGGGATGGCAGGCATGCTGGTCATCGCCCTGCTGGCCAGCTGCGGTGATCCGCACACGTCTCCCGATGCGATTGTGGATGGCAGGCCGGACCGAGCGGCGACCGAACCGAACCAGCCGACTGCCAAGGAAATTCTGGCAGCCATGATTGAAAAATACCGCCGGGCCAAGACATACAGCGATACGGCCTTCGTGCAACTAACGCTGAACACGCCCGAGGGCAAACACCAAGAACAGTTGTCGATCGCCGTCACGTTCGCTCGCCCAAACCGCATCCGCCTTGCCCGCCAGGATTTTCTGGTAATCAGCGACGGCCAGAAATTGTGGGGCAAGCTATTGCACCTGGCGGACCAGGTGGTGGTTGCCCAGGCGCCTGAAAAAATCGTGGTTCCCGACTTTTACGACAACCAGGCCATCAGTCTCCTGATGCAGCCTGGCATCGAAGGGCACTCCATCCAGCTGGATCTACTGGCCGCAGATCAGCCTCTGAAGGACCTGCGCCAATCCCACCTCAAGTCGCGGGTTCTGGAACCGGCGCGACATGAGGGTCGCGATTGCCACCGTTTGAGTTTCCGGACTGCAGCGGGCGATGTCGTGTTTTGGATCGATCAGGAGAATTCGATTTTGCGGCGTCTTGAATACCCCACCGACGAACTGAAGAAATCGATCAACGCGGTGGTGGACGAAGTGACGATGATCGCCGAATTCCGCGACGCGCAGCTGGACCTCGAAATCGACCCGCAGGTCTTTTTCTGGAAACCGGCGGAAAAGGAGACCCAGGTACGGTATTTCGTCCCCCCGCCCGATCCGCGGCTGGCCCCCCATCCCTTGCTGGGCCAGCCCGCGGCACAGCTGACGATCCACAGTTCCTCAGGCGCGAAACGGCAGCTGGCGGACCTGCAAGGCAAAATCATCGTGATCGATTTCTGGGCCACCTGGTGTCATTTCTGCATGGAAGCCATGCCCAAGTTCGCCGCCGCCAGCCAAAAGTTTCGCGACAGCCAAGAGGTCGAGTTTCTGGCCGTGTCGCTCGACTCGCCCGATGTCACCGATCAGGACCTGGCAGCCCAGCTGCAGAAATCGGGGCTCGACGTGACCTGGTCCCGCGTCGCCGGAGCCGATCCGCTGCAGACGACGCTCGACGCCTTCCAGCTAGAGGCCATACCCGCTTATTGCATCTTGGACAAGCAAGGCCGTGTGCAATTTGTGCACGAAGGTGGCGACCTGGAATCCGACACCAAACTGCCCGAACTGGTGAACAAGATCCTGGCGGGCGAGGATTTAACCCGTCAGGCCCATCAAGAATGGGCCCGACTGCAAAAAGAGTACGCCCAGAAACTACGCCTCGCCCAAGCCGACGAGATCACCGATACGGTGCCAATCCAGCGGGCCGAACCTAAAGAGCGTCAGGAACCGCAGGATTTTCTGCTCAGCCAGCTGTGGAACAACTCGGAGCTGAAAAATCCCGGCAACCTTATGATGGGCTCCGGGCCACAGAACGAACCGCAGGTCGTGGTGGTCGACGGTCTGCACGATATCGTTCTGCTAAACACTCAGGGAAAAATCATCGCTCGACACGGTGAGCAGCTTCCCGAACAAGCGGCCATTTCTTTTCTCCGCCGCGGTCAATCGGATGACGGCAGGCCGATCTACGTCGCGGGTGGCGCCGGTGTCCCGAAGTTTTTCGTGTTCGATCACCAGTGGAAGTTGTTGCTGGCCTATCCGCCGGAAGATACCGCTCAGGTCTATGACGTGCTGCCGGTCGACCTGGATGGGGACGGCGGTTCGGAACTTTGCGTCGGTTACTTCAACGAAGCGGGTGTGCATGCCGTCCGGCTGGACGGCCAGCGCCTCTGGCGGAACCGTTCGGTCAGCAGCGTCAGTGACCTGGAAGCCGTATCGGACGGCAAAGAGGGTCCCGTCCAGTTGCTGTGCGCCCACTCGTTCGGGACGCTGGATTGGCTCGACAGCCAGGGGCAAAGCCTGTCGCCCATTCGCGTTGCCAACCGTGCCGTGACCCATGTGGCGGTTGCCGACAGCGAAAGCGACCCCGATCTGCAAATCGCCGCAGTGACCATCGACCCCTCGCAACGCCGATCGCTGGTTGGCATTTCGCGATCGGGCGAAATGCAGTGGCAACACCTGCTGCCGCCGGGCGAACACGAAAGTCCCATCGATATGCTGGCCTTTGGTGAACTGGTTCCCGGCCAACCAGGCTACTGGCTGGTGGCCACCGCCGACGGCACCTTGCACATCGTCTCGCAGGACGGCCAGCAAATCGATCGCTTGGCGACCGGTCGGAAACTTTTCGGATTTACCACCGGAAGATTCGACGACCAGGGCGTGCTGCTCATTTCCAGTGACCAGGGCGTGACCGCCTACGCCGTCGACAAGAAAGACAAGAAAGAATAGTCCACCCCACCTTGTGAAGTTCAGCGAACCCAGGAGCTTGTATCGCCGTGGCCAAACGATCCATTGATGACGTCGAGGTTGCCTCGAAAACCGTGCTGATGCGTGTCGATTTTAACGTGCCGCTGGACGACCACCAGCAGATTACCGACGATCGTCGGATACGCATGGCGCTCCCCTCCATCCATTCCGTGCTCGACCGGGGCGGCAAGCTGATCTTGATCAGTCATCTTGGCCGCCCCAGCGGTGCCGCGGATGACGCCGAGAAATTCAGCCTGCGACCCGCCGCTCAGCGGCTCAGCAAGTTCCTAAAACGCGACGTCCAGTTTGCCGCCGACACCGTCGGGCCGGATGCCGTGCAAAAGGCAGCGGCCCTGGCCGCTGGCGAGGTGCTGGTCGTGGAAAATTTGCGGTTTGAACCGGGCGAGAAAAAAGGCGATCCCCAGTTCGCCGCCGCCCTGGCCGAACTGGGCGACATCTACTGCAATAATGCCTTCGGCACCTGCCACCGCCAAGACGCCTCCATGGTCGCCGTCCCCCAAGCCATGGCCGGCAAACCACGCGTGGTCGGATCGCTGGTCGCCAAGGAGATTCAATACTTAAGCGATGTGATTTCCCACCCGCAGCGGCCGTTCGTGGCCATCCTGGGTGGCGTGAAAGTTTCCGACAAGATCAACGTCATTCAAAACCTGCTGAAAATCTGTGACCGCATCCTGATCGGGGGTGCCATGGCGTACACGTTTTCCCTGGCCCGCGGAGGACGTGTGGGCAACAGCAAAGTGGAAGCCGACAAGGTCGAACTGGCAGAGTCCCTGCTGAACATGGGAGGCGATAAACTGCTGCTGCCCGTCGATACCCATTGCGGTGACGCGTTCCGCGCCGACTGCAACAAGCAGGTCGTCAAGGCCGGCCAGATTCCCGATGGTTTCGAAGGACTTGATATCGGACCCGATACGGCTGCACGGTTCGCCGATCAAATCAAGACCGCAAAAACCGTCGTCTGGAACGGGCCGATGGGCGTCTTCGAAATGCCCCCCTTCGACGCCGGAACCAAGGCCGTCGCCCAGGCCATCGCTCAGGGAGATGCCATCAGTATTATCGGAGGCGGTGACAGCGCGGCCGCCATCGAGATCCTGGGATTCGCCGATCAGGTGACCCACGTCAGCACCGGAGGGGGTGCCAGCCTGGAAATGCTGGAAGGAAAAAAGTTCGCCGCCGTCGAACTGCTGGACGACGCTTAGCGACAAACGACAAAAAGACCCCGTCGGCCAGCCGGGCGGCCGAGGGGCCACACCCCACAACATGCCCCACCGACCCTTCCCAATCGGTGCCCACCCGCCTGGCCGCTTGTTCGGCCAACCCCCGCCCCCGGCTGGCTGCGGGGCAATGGGTGGAAAGTGCCCCCAAACCACCCCTTTGGGGGGTACCGCGCGGCGGTTCCTGCTCGTCCCCAACCTGCCTCGATCGGCCTCCGGCGGGCCGCCGTGGCCAGGATCTGCCAGAAAAAGCCCAAAATAAACGGGGTTGGGGGCAAACCTGGGGTCGAAGGCGGTTGAGCGATCTGGACGGTCGCTGCCAAAGCCTCCCTTCCGCCTGTCGGCGGGGAAGTTGCCAGTTGGTGTGCGCCAAACGATGATAGAAGTTATGAATCCTAAAATTCCCCACCGCGACGTGTTGCGCCAGGTTCGCCCGGCGCTGGTATTGACGCTGTTGATTGCCTGGGCGGCGCCGGCGGGTGCCGATCCTGGCTGGACCGACCAGGTCGACGCCCACCTGGCGGCCGGTGAATTTTCCTCGGCCCTGCGAATCGCCGATTCCGCTCCGGCCGACCAGCGGCCCGGTCTGCTGCGTCGGATCGCAGTTGCGCAAAACGACCAGGGTGCCAGGCGAGCGGCCGAGCAAACGTTGCGGCGTATCGACGACGATCGCGCCCGCGCCGCGGCCCTCGACCATATCCTCGCTCAACGCTTCGGTGGCCCCGATCCCGTTCTCGCTCAATTCGGCGATGGCGGCGGCGACGGGGGCGGCAGTGGCGGTGCGACGACGGCCGACTTCGACGCGATTATTGAGCTGATGACGACGACAATCGATCCGGACTCCTGGGACGAGACGGGTGGCCCGGGAACGATCCACGAGTTTGAAGGGGGCGTGGTCGTGGATGCCACCGGAGTCCTGCAGCGGACCACGCGGACGGAGGCCGGTCAGCCGCTGGCGGACCTGCGAACTGGCGCGCTACGATCCGACGCTCCCAGCGACGTACGCAGGAGTTCGCCGCTACGTAAGGTTTCCCTGCCCAGATTGGAACTGGCCGTTCAGCTGCGGGCCGCGGCAGGGCAGGGTCCTGACCGGGAGATGCAACTGTTGGCCGGCTTGACGCGGATCGAATATGTGCTGGCCTATCCGGAAACCGGCGACCTGGTGATTGCCGGTCCGGCGGGGGACTGGCGACGGAATGAGGAGGGGCGCCTTGTCAACTCGGAATCGGGTCGCCCTCTCCTGCGGCTGGACGACCTGGTCGTCATCCTGCGACAGATCACCGGCAACTCCGGCAGCCGCTTCGGTTGCTCGATCACCCCTCGCCAGCAGTCGCTGGCGCGTGTCAAAGCCTTTGTGGCCGAATCGTCGCAAAAGCCGTTAAAGCCTGGGCAACGGGCACGCCAACAGTGGCTGGAACAACTGCGTGCGGCCGTGGGCACTCAAGACATCGAAGTCTACGGCATTGATGCCGGAACGCGTGCGGCCAGGATACTGGTCGAAGCCGACTACCACATGAAACGGATCGGGATCGGCTTGGAGCCGGGCACGGACGGCCTGGTCAGTTACCTGCAATC
>JABAOH010054321.1_pt1 | contig 15111 bp, 14 predicted proteins | sample 7062181 | NCBI WGS metagenome assembly JABAOH01 (sample SAMN14538630, study PRJNA623070) | marine sediment metagenome | biome: marine biome [ENVO:00000428]; feature: marine pelagic biome [ENVO:01000023]; material: deep marine sediment [ENVO:00002113]; isolation source: pool of 5 deep marine...
GTGATCAGACCCTTGCAGACCTTGGCGGGACAAGTCTTCTCTAGGATGTGGGCTTCGTACTCCTCACGGAAGTAACGCAAGGATGTGAGCACGGGATTGGGCGCCGTCTGGCCCAAGCCGCACAATGACGTGGTTTTGATGGCTTCACCCAATTCGATTAGGTACTCAAGATCGCCTTCACGTCCCTCGCCATCGCGGATTCGCTCGAGCGTTTCCAGGAGAGCTCGTGTACCGACACGGCAGGGGACGCATTTTCCGCACGATTCCTCCTGGGTGAATTGAAGAAAATAGCGCGCCAAGTCCACCATGCAGGTGTCCTGGTCGCAAACCACAAGCCCGCCGGAACCCATGATGGTGCCCAAGGCCGATAGCGATTCGTAGTCCACAGGGACATCCAGATGCTCTTTGGGGATGCAACCGCCCGAGGGACCTCCTATCTGAGCCGCCTTAAACTCCTTGCTATCTGGGATACCGCCGCCGACGTTGAAGATCAATTCCCTCAGGCTGGTGCCCATGGGCACTTCCACCAAACCCGTGTTACGGATGTTGCCCACAAGCGAAAAAATCATGGTGCCCTTGCTTTGCTCGGTACCGACACGAGAGAACCAGTCAGAACCGTTCTGTATGATTAGGGGAACATTAGCCCAGGTCTTGACGTTGTTTATGTTTGTGGGCTTGCCCCATAATCCGCTCTCAGCGGGATACGGTGGGCGCGGACGTGGCTCACCGATCTTCCCTTCGATGGAGGCAATCAAGGCGGTTTCTTCACCGCAGACAAAAGCCCCACTGCCTACCCGAATTTCAATTTCGAAATCGAAACCTGATCCGAGGACGTTCTTCCCTAAGAGGCTATGTTCGTGAGCTTGATGTAATGCGATCCCGAGATTCTGAACGGCAAGAGGGTACTCATTGCGAATGTAGACATACCCCTGGTTAGCTCCAATGGCGTAGGCACCGATGATCATCCCTTCGATAACACTATGAGGATTGCCTTCCAATAGGCTGCGATCCATGAAGGCGCCGGGATCTCCTTCATCAGCGTTGCATATGATGAATTTGACATCTCCAGATGATTGGCGGCAGTAATCCCATTTTGAGCCAGTAGGAAAACCGGCCCCACCTCTTCCCCGCAACCCGGATTGCCTGACTTCTTCGATTACTTCCTCAGGTGTCATCTCGTATAGGACTTTGCATAGCGCGGTATAGCCATCGTAGGCGATATAGTCTTCAATGTGAGTAGGATCAATTTCACCATTCAATGCCAACACGCGCCGCATTTGCTTGGTGTAAAAGGGCAATTGCACGTCATACACAATGGTCTGTCCACTGATTGGATCAACAAAGAGCAAACCGTCTATGAGTTCGCCTTGGGCAATCGTCTTCGTAACAAGCTCGGGAACATCCTTCACGGAAACCCTGTTGTACGCAATCCTTTCTGGGAATATCGTGACAAGGGGTCCAAGTTCGCAAAAGCCCGGGCATCCAGTGGGAATTACCTCGATTTCGTCAGCCAATCCGACTTCATACAGAGTCTCATGTAAGCGAGCTAGCACTTTGCGACTCCCCAAAGCGCGGCAACCGGTACCATCGCAGATCCGAATGCATCGTTGCTGTGGAGCCGCAGAGGCCGTGATGCTTTGGCGGTAGTCCGCAAAGGCTTGCGGGTTGCGGAGCTCAATCATTGCACGTCCCCATCCTACGACCTTGCCTGCTTCAGCATCTTGTCGACTTTCCGAGTGGTCATCTGTCCCTCATACTCGCCATCAAGGATGGCTACCGGACCCAGTGCACAACAACCGAGGCAATTGACCGTCTCGAGGGTGAATTGGCGGTCGCGCGTCGTTTCACCCGGCTTAATCCCCAGCTTGGACTCAATACGCGCTAGGACTTGGACCACCCCACGGACATGGCAGGCGGTTCCGGTGCATACATGAATCATGTGTTTACCGCGCGGGACTAGGCTGAAAGCGTGGTAGAAGGTTGCGACACTGAAAAGTTGGCTGAGGGGGACATGAAGCCATTCGCTGACGAGGATCATGGCGTCTCGTGGCAAGTAGCGGTAGCGGGCCTGGATGTCTTCTAGGATAGAGATTAATGGGGCGTTTTCCCCGCGTCGGGTGATGGTTTCTATGATTTCACTGGTTTCAACTTCCATATCCTCGCTATCCTTTGCCCAGCTTGTTGTTGGGTTAGCGATCTCGATCTTCTTCTGCGTGTTTCGCTTTGCGCATGGTTGCTTTCGTGTGTTCTTCGGTTTGTGCCTTGCGTGGCTTGTCTACGCATACCAACCCGTCTAGGTAGGCAGTGCCGAAGGCCGGTATGTTTAGCTTAGCCTTTGACCCATGAAAAACACATACAAAAACTGGGATGAAAAAAGAAAATCATATGAAAAATCGTCACGCAGTTCTTGGTGCGGACCGAAGAGTTTTTATATGCTTTTTAGAAATTGCTGTCATTTTTGTATGCTTCTTTCACTGAATTTAGGTTAGGGTGGATTTGAATTCGCTTTGCGGACGATTTTTGGCGGATATTGTGAGTGAGGGTATTCGATGGGATTTGGGGCATCGTTCGTCTTAAATGTGATTGATGAACAGGAGATCGGGAGGGCTTGAAGGTGGATAGGGAAGGGATTAAATCTTACCGAAGTGCTAAAAATCGTTCGCAGTCTTCTGCTTTGTGTGATCACGCAAGGAAACTTCTGAAGGACGCGCTCACGGAGGCGCAGAAGAAATTAAAACCGAGTGACAAGGACAGGGATCTGTCTCAGCTATTGCAACGCCCTGATTTCCTGGAGGCCTTCAACTATACGCTAGCTTGTCTTGCAGCGAAGGAATTGGCTGAATCGGATCCGCGTGTGTGCGAGATCTATGTTTATCATCCCTCGGGAAACGCGGATTACGAGGCAGGTGAAGCGTTGCCGGTGGAGAAGACCGCGCATTTAATCGTTCACTTGGAGAGACCTTCACCCACTTTAGAAGTGTTTATTGCATCTTTCGACGAAGCTTTGACGGCGAGCCTGCGCGAGCTGCCTTCGGGGGTGTTTGAAATTCTCACTTCCTGGCTGGATTGCAAGTTGATTTCAAAGCAGGAAGTTCAACGAGATAGTGGGATTGCAACCCTACACACTTCGGTCATCACAAGACCCCTTCGTATATGGCCACGTGACGTGTGGTAGATCCCGAAAATGTGAGGCGGAGGGATGCACCCCTCCGCCTCTACCGGGGTCTTACTTTCAGCGTGGAGAGGGGTGGTCCTTTCGACTGCCCCTTTCCACCGATTTGCTTCAAACCCAACCTCGAAGCTTCACCACCTCGGCGACGCGGCTGACCGACACAAGGTATGCTGCAAGGCGATTGTGTACCTTGTGCTCCTGGGCGGCGTCGTGAACGGCATGGAATGCGGCCGTCATCTTGGCATCCAGGCGTTCGTGAACCAAATCGACAGGCCAGTAGTAATCGTAGGCATTCTGCACCATCTCGAAGTAGGAGACCGTCACGCCGCCGGCGTTACACAAGAAATCCGGGATGACATACACACCGCTTTTGTGCAGGATCTTATCGGCTTCGGGCGTTGTCGGTCCGTTTGCGAGCTCGACGCTGATTTTGGCTTTAATGTTCTTTGCATTGGCTTCAGCGATCACGTTCTCGAGCGCTGAGGGAACGAGCACGGTCACGTCAAGTTCGAGCAACTCGTCGTTGGTGATTTCCTTGGTGCCGGGATAACCGATCACAGACCCTGTCTTCTGCTTGTGTACCAAAACCTTCTCGTATTCCAGGCCACCCTCGGCGTAGATTCCACCCTTCGAGTCGGAGACGGCAACCACTTTGAGGCCCAAGGTCTCGCCGCCTAGTTTGTGGGCGAAGGAACCCGCGTTGCCATAACCCTGAATGGCAGTTGTGGCACCTTTAAGGTCGATACCGAGAGCCTTTCCGGCCTCTCGCAGGCAATATATTCCACCGCGTGCAGTGGCGTCGCTGCGTCCGGCGGAACCGCCCAGAGGGATCGGTTTCCCAGTGATCACGCCGAATTCGTTATAGCCCTTGATGAAGGCATACTCGTCGGCCATCCAAGCCATGATCTGCGGGTTGGTGTATACGTCGGGTGCGGGGACGTCCTTTTCTAATCCAATGATACGTCCCACTTGGCGGATGTAGGCGCGACTGAGGCGTTCGAGCTCGCCCTGCGACATTTCCTTGGGATTGCAGATGATGCCACCCTTGCCGCCGCCGAGGGGGATGTCGACGACAGCGCATTTCCAGGTCATCCACGCCGCCAAAGCGCGCACGGTGTCGATCGTTTCATCTGGGTGATAGCGGATACCACCCTTCGTCGGGCCGCGGGCATCGTTGTATTGAACGCGGAAGCCGCGAAAGACCTTTGTCGTTCCGTCGTCCATTTTCACGGGCAGCGTGACATGCAATTCCCGTATCGGCCAGCGCAAGAGTTCGTGTACGGCCGCATCGAGTTTGAGCACCGCTGCCGCCTCATCCAATTGCTGCTGTGCGATCTCGAATGGGTTGAGCTTGCTTTTGGATTTAGATGCCATCTATTATCTCCTTTTAGAGTGTTTGGAGTTTGGCACATACGATTGGGGTGATGCACCTAACTCAATGATGCGAGAATGTGCCACGAGTGCTTTCTCTTGTTGTGACTTGCCGTGGAGAGAAGATCGTCCTCTATACGACTATTCTTCGCGCACCATACACCCCGGGGTCTGTAGGGTCAAGTGACATGCTTCACAATGAGCTGTGGCGACTATCCTCCAAACGCTTCAGAGCTTTATCGAGACTGGAGCGCACGATTGACGGATTGGCCCGGCCGCGAGTGGCGCGCATCACTTGGCCGAAAAACCACTCTGAGAGTGTCGCTTTTCCTTGCAAGAATAATCTGACCTGTTCGGGGTTGTCCTCAAGCACTTGCTCCACGAGTACATTGATAGCTTGCGGGTCGTTGAGTTGTAGCAAACCGCTTTTTTCCACGATTGCGCTGGGTTCACCTCCGGTTGCAAACATCTCCGCAAGCACGGCCTTACCGCTGGTGGCGTTTATCTCTCCACGCTCCACCATGGCGACCAATTCTGCCAGAGATTGCGGGGATACGTTGCTCTCGTCGATCTCGATTCCTGCTTGGTTGAGCAGTCCGAAGAGGTCACCGGTGATCCAGTGGGCGATTTTGTCTGCTGGTGCGTCTTCCGAGCTGGAGGCTGCTACCTCGAAGAAATCCGCCACCGCTCGCTCCGCAACCAAGATGTCGCCGGTGTAGGGAGTGAGATGATACTGGCGCTGGAAGCGATTAGCTTTCTCAGTCGGCAACTCCGGCAATTCAGCCTTCACCTGATCGATCCAGACCGGGTCGATGTGGAGCGGAGGTAAATCGGGTTCGGGGAAGTAGCGATAATCGTGGGCTTCCTCTTTGCTGCGTTGTGAGATGGTGATCCCGCGAGCATTGTCCCAGCCCACGGTTTCTTGGACCACCTCGCCGCCGTCTGCAAGGATCTCACTCTGGCGCTGGACCTCGTATGTGAGTGCGTGGACCATCGCACGGAAAGAATTAAGATTCTTGATCTCCGTGCGCGTCCCGAGTTCTTCGGATCCTACAGGGCGAATGGAGACGTTGGCCTCGAATCGTATGACCCCCTTTTCCATGTCACCGCTGCTGACCTGAAGGTAGCGCAGCAGCGTACGCACGGCGTGTGAAAAGGATTTCACCTCATCCATGGAATGCAAGTCAGGTTCGGTGACGATCTCGAGTAGAGGTACCCCGGAACGGTTGTAGTCCACCAGGGAATATCCGTCGCGGTGGATTAATTTACCCGTGTCCTCCTCAAGATGGACGCGCCGAATGCGTACCCTTTTTTCACCCTCGTTCATGCGGAAATGCAACAAACCATTGCTAGCGAGGGGGAGTTCGTACATCGAGATCTGGTACCCCTTGGGCAGGTCGGGATAGAAGTAATTCTTGCGTGCGAAGACACTTGTCTCGGCGATTTCACATTGCAGAGCGAGGGCGACCCGAAGGGCGTATTCGATGGCGCGTTGGTTGATGACTGGGAGCGTACCAGGCATGCCGGTGCAAATCTCGCACACAGAAGTATTCGCTTCAGCGCGCGTCAAGTCCACGACGGCGCAAGCGCAAAACATCTTCGATCGCGTCAGCAATTCGGCGTGAACTTCGAGGCCAATAACGGGTTCGAATGGGGGCATGGAAAACTACCAAGCTGTAGATTCAATCTATTAAACCATAGGGATAAGGGATCGGGGGTCAGGGATCAGGTAAATCTTGTTGCCGGGTCCCCAATCCCTGATCCCTAGTTGCCTTATCCGTGCCGTTGCATGAATCTGGCGAGACGTTCCAATGCCTGCTCAATCTTCTCGTACGCGGTTGCGTAGGAGCAACGGACGTAATTGCCGTCCGCGCTGAAAGCATGACCCGGAACGACGGCCACGCGTTCCTCCTTGAGCAGGGTCTCAGCGAAGTTCTCACCATCCATCCCAGCAGCGTCAATGCGTGGGAATGCGTAGAAGGCGCCGCGGGGTTCGAAGGTGGTCAAACCTAAGTCGTTCAGGCCGGAGACGATCAAGCGACGGCGGCGATCATACTCTGCGACCATCGCCTGAACATGCTCGTCACCCCGTGTCAGTGCTTCTAGAGCGGCCGCCTGGGATGTTGTCGGGGCAGACATGATGGTGTACTGATGGATCTTGCGCAAGGCTGCGAGAATCGGTGCCGGCGCAGCGGCGTACCCCACTCGCCATCCGGTCATTGCGTAATCCTTTGAGAAGCCTCCCAGCGTAATCGTCCGTTCCCGCATATCCGGAAGTGTAGCGAAGCAGATGTGGTTGTGACCGCCGTACACCAGGCGGTCGTAGATCTCGTCGGATATGACCAGGAAATCGTGCTGCTTTGCTAGGTCGGCGAGGGATTGTAGATTTTCTCGGCCCATCACAGCGCCGGTCGGATTGTTGGGGTAGCCCATCAGAAGCGCTTTGGTCTTGGGTGTGATCAGAGGTTCGACGTCTTTAGCAAGCAGTTGGAAATCGTCTTCAACTCTGGTCTTGACGGTCACCGGAGTTCCACCGGCGAAGATCACTTCAGGTTGATATGAGACGAAGCATGGGGTGGGGATGATCACTTCGTCGCCGGGGTCAATCACGGCCGTGAGCGCAAGATAGAGTGCCTCGGATACACCCACGGTGATCAGCAGTTCGATCTCAGGATCGTAGGAGACGCCGTACAGGCGTTCAAGATGTGCCGCGAGTGCCAGTCTCAGTTCGATAACGCCGGAGTTGGAGGTGTAATGTGTCTCCCCTCGCTGCAAGGAACGTATCCCCGCTTCGAGGATCGGATCCGGGGTGACGAAGTCTGGCTCGCCGATCCCGAGTGAGATTACATCATCCATGGTCGCGGCGATGTCGAAAAAGCGCCGGATCCCGGATGGAGGAACTTCGGCGACGCGACGGGCAATGAAATCACGCATTGGTTAGCTCCTGTGTAAGACTGCGAGGGTGGTGGGATGCCGTGTGTGATATCCGAAAAGGGATCAGGCAAAGCTTCTTACAGATGCCTATTCCCTGATCCCTATCTTCTAAAAGTCTTAGACTTCAAAACCGTTTCGATCATAGTATATGGATTCGCCATTCGTCGTAGAGTTCCCCGTAAAACAACTCGAAGACGCGGCCGTCTTCTACACGCACTCGAAACCGTCGACCGCCAGGTATACGCCAGCGAGCTTCGATTTCAGCGATCGGCAACCGTTCACCTTCCCAACGCAAGGCGATTGGTCGTTCACCGTAAGTATGACCAGAGTGGCATTCGACAAGTTCGGTCACAGAGGGATTATATGATGGAGTGGTAGGGGTTGAAAGGGGAATAGCATAGGGACAAAGGGTCAGGGATTCGGGATCAGGACAAACCTACGAATTGTATCCTGATCCCTAATCCCTAATCCCTGATCCCTTATCCCTAGCGTTATTCTTATCCGGTTTGGAGACCTATCTAGGCGAATCCGACTTCGGAGGAATCGCCAACGTTCAGCGAACGATCGCGCCCGCTGACTTTCGCCTCCCGGCCAATCACGGACTCTGAGAGCATGCTGTCGACGATCAGGGAACCTACATCGACGATCGAGTCGCGCAGTACCGAGCGCTGGATGACGCAGTCGGCACCAATGGTGACGTTCGGTCCAATGATGGAGTGGCGTATATCGGCGGAGGGATCGATGAACACCGGCGGTAGGACCAAGACACCGTCTCGTTTAGCGGCCTTTGAGGAATTATCCCTTCCGTGTTCGAGCAGGTAGCGGTTGGTTTCTAAAAGCGTCTCGGGCTTGCCACAATCTTGCCACACGTCGACGGTTTCTACTCGCATGGCGAGCCCTTGTTCTAAAAGTATGTTGATGGCGTCAACTAGAAAATATTCACCCTTCAGTTTCTCACCTTCTGCTAACTGCTGCTCGATGGCGCCGATTAGTCGTTCAGCCTCCTTGAAGTAGTAGAAACCCGCCAGGGCTAGGTTGATGCTTATGTCATCGGGTTTCTCAATCATTTGGGTAACATTGCCATCCGAATCGATCTTAGCCACACCAAATCGTCGCGGGTCGGGTACCTCCTTAACCCAGGCGATGCCGTCGATTTCCTCAGAGAGTGCGCGGGCGAGGTCGGTCTCGATGATGGTGTCTGCGAAAACCATTAACATGGGACCTTCCAAGCCCTCCCTCGCTAACCAGATGGCGTGGGATTGGCCCAACATCTCCTCTTGGACTACGTAGCGCGCGTTCAAGTGTGGGTAGGTTTGGGACACGTACGTCTCGACCTGTTCCCCCAGATAGCCCACGATGAAGATCACTTCATCGATCGCTTTCAGGACCTGAAACATGTCCAAGACATGACCAAGCACGGGCTTTCCAGCTACGGTGACCAGTGGTTTGGGTTTCGACCAGGTATGAGGTCGCAGTCGCGTGCCATACCCGGCCATAGGGATCACGATTTTCATAGTGGCGGGTTCTCCTTGTGCCAGCTAGTCTGCTCCTGATAGGCGTGCGCGGCCTGGAAGAGCAGTGGCTCACCCAAATGAGGCGCATTGAGCTGCAGACCGATCGGCAGTCCCTCGTTGTCGAATCCGACAGGAAAGGCGATACCTGGTACACCTGCGAGGTTGGCCGGCAGCGTAAAAACATCCTCGAGGTACATCGATAAGGGATCGTCACCGTGTTCACCGATGCGAAAGGCAGTGGTCGGCGCCACTGGACAGGCGATCAGGTCTACCTCTTGGAAGGCTGTTTCAAAGTCCCCTTTAATCAAGGTGCGGACCTTCTGAGCTTGTCCGTAATAGGCATCGTAGTAACCGGCAGAGAGCGCGTACGTGCCGAGCATGATGCGGCGCTTGACCTCCTGGCCAAAGAGAGTGCCCCGGGTAGCGAGGTATTGTTCCCGCAAAGATTCGCTTTCGAGTCGCGGTCCATAACGGACCGCGTCGTAGCGAGCCAAGTTGGCAGAGGCTTCAGCCGGTGCGATGAGGTAGTAGACAGGAAGCGCCAGATCGGTGTGTGGTAGGCTGACCTCACGGATCAGCGCGCCCATTTCCTCGAAGGTAGAGACTGCGGCGCGCACCGCATTCTCCACTTCGGGTTGAATGCCCTCGATGAAGTATTCTCTGGGAACACCGATACGCAATCCTTCGATTTTCACCTGGTCGAGACGGATATCGGGCACAGGGTCGGGCATGGATGTGGAGTCGAGGGGATCGTGACCTGTGATCGCAGTGTAGACAGGTAGCAGATCGGCCGCGGAACGTGCTAAGCCGCCGACAGTGTCGAGTGAGGATCCATAAGCGATCAACCCATAGCGGGAGACACGACCGTAGGACGTCTTTATGCCGGTAACGCCGCAGAAAGACGCCGGCTGCCGTACAGAGCCACCGGTGTCGGTGCCTAAAGCAGCGAAGCACATGCCTGCCGACACAGCGGCTGCCGAGCCTCCCGATGATCCGCCGGGCACGCGGGTCGGGTCCCAAGGATTGTGGGTTGGGCCGTAAGCGGAATTCTCGGTGGATGAGCCCATAGCGAATTCGTCGGTGTTGGTCTTGCCGAGCGCGACAACTCCGTTATCGAGAAGACGCTTTACGCTGGTAGCCGTGTAAGGAGGACGGAAACCTTCCAAGATCTTCGAGCCGCAAGTCGTGGGTACGCCCTCCAGACAGAGCACATCTTTGATCGCCATGGGGATGCCCAGTATGGGCGGAGGGGGATCGCCGCCTTCTTTTCGCCACTCGGTAAGACGTTGATCGGCTTTTTCAGCTTGCTGCAACGCAAGTTCAGGTGTGCGGGCAAGGAAGGCGTGAATCACTGGATCGAGGACGTCGATGCGATCCATGCAAGCCTGGGTTAATTCGATGGACGTGACGTCCCCGGCACGTAGTGCCGAGACGGCTTCAAGCAGCGAAAGGTCAGTCAAGGAGGCCATAGGCACGGTTGTCGTTTGCTGGTGTGTCGCACCGGCTTTCTAGGGTTCCAAGTCGAGCACGGGTGGGACGCGGAACATCCCCTCCTCTTCAGAAGGCGCGTTGCTGAGAATTTTTTCCTTGGGAGGACTGGGACGAACCTCATCCGGTCGTAAGGGTGCCCGAAGTGGCAGCACGATGGCGGTAGGAGGGATATTGGACGTATCCACTTCGCCGAGACGTGCGGCGTAATCTAAGATGGCGGAGAGCTGATCGGCGTATCGCGTTTCCTCTTCGGGTGTCAGTCGCAGTCTGGCAAGGTAGGCGATGTGACGCACTTCTTCGATCGTCAGGGCCATGGTAGGGAAATTATAGCAGAGAGGAAATTGCAGGTTATGGTGTGGGCGTGGTAGAGTAGGGATAATCCGCACAAATGCATCCAGAAGGGGGTCACAATGCGCAATCTCACCAATCTCCAGCTCGAGCAATTAATTGTCCATATCCTCGATCCCTGGAGCACAACAGGTCTAGTCCTTTCTGAGCGTGTGTTGCCCTTGGAAACACAGTCGAATGTGCGTGACTACTTTCTCACACATATTAAGAATTCCCTGCGCGATCCATCGGCGAAGGTGGCGCGCTTCTTGACCTTCAATCGGGGAGATACTTCCACTATCTGCAACGCGCTCCTGGATGGGAATCTAGATCTCGTGTCGGGCTCAATCCAGTTAGCTCAGAAGCTGTACGCCATTCTGCAAAGTGATCGCCGCATTTCCACGGGAGATCTGGCTGTGGGATTTTGTCGAGGCAGTGATCGGTCTAGCGTCAGGCGCTTTCTTGCCTTGTTGAAGATCGATCCTACGGAGGTTTTTCGTCACAAGACAGAGCGCGACGAAGAAAACAAGCTCTACGTCGGATTCGAGCCGGAGTCCGATGTGCTGCCTTCGACGCGTGAAAAGCTCCAGAAGTGCGCCTTTATTCAGCCCTTGGACCAGCGCCCCGACTACGACATGTTTCTCCTCGACCGCCAGGTTCGACCCTTGCCAGTCCCGATCGCCAAGTTCTTTTCGGAGACTTTCCTGGGCGCGGAGTTGGCGCTTGATGAGCGCCAGCGGACAGACAGGCTCTATCGAGGGCTGATTAGCGCTTACAATCAGATGCGTCAGGAACTCAAGCCGGCGGAAGAAGAGCACCTGCGCGCGGAGATCCACGGCGTCGTGGACGCGGCGAGCGTCGACTTTGACAGCTGGCTAAAGCGCCTTAGGCTGCCTGAAGAGCGTAAGACGCAAATCGATCAGGTGGTTACTCAGATCCTTCCGGATCGCGAATTCGAAGTGGATAGGAGCTATGCCCTACGCTTGATCCAGAAACGGCGTTTTCGCGGAGATCATGGCCTGCGGGTGGAAGTGTCCGCGGACCATTACCAGGATGTCATCCCCAAGGTGGAACAAGTTGAAGATCAGGCAGGGCAAACATCTTATCGTATCGTGATCCATACGCGGAGATGGGAAGAATGGCCGAAGTGAATCGTCGCTGGTGGGAAGAGCCTGCAGCACCGCTGCTCAGGTTCGGGGATGTCCTCGGCATCCCTGTTGAGGTATGGGGTGAGCGGGAAATATTGGAGCACATTTCCTATGAGGGAAAGGATATTGATCGTGTGAAAGCGGCAAGCTTAACCTTAGATCATATCACTCCTCTGGTGGAGGCTTATGGGGATGCTCTCCGTTGCCGCATACTCTTGGGGAGTTTGCCAGTACTTGAAATCACCGCAGATCTGGATGAAGCTACTCTGGGTAATTTTAAAAAACAGATTGAACTCAGCCCAACGGTTGACCTGGATTTTCGCCTGGATAAGAAGCGCCTACAATTTCGCTGGTTGGGGGAGGTGTCTTACAGCCGCCCATTCTTGTTTCTATTCCCAAAAGCCGCGGAGCGATTCCTGACGGGTGGAATTGAGAGCATAGAATCTCAACTATGGGGTGCAGATGCCCAGGGGGAGGTACATAAAGTCATCCTGATATTGCCGGACCATGAAATTTGGTTGGACGGACCCTACTTGGCCATCATCGGAGGGGAGAAGATGGCGTCGTGGAAGGACGTGGTCCCTCAGGAGCCACCCAACAGCCGGATCCTGTCCTGGATGCATACCACCTGTCGTCAAAACTTGAATTGGGAGGAGGCTTGGCTCCGGCACTTAACGCCGTTGCATTTGAAGGTAGAGGGAGAGGCGGACGATGGAATCGCCAACGCCTTGTTCGTCCACACCACGAACGTCATCATCCTCTACACGGCGGACAGGACCCAGGTTCGGGAGGATGAGGCATGGGTGGCCACCTATCAGGGTGCCAATCAGCAGGCGACGGTCGTATTGGAATGCCCGACGACGATGTTGGGGGAGGGCGCTCAAGAAGGCGCGCAGGCATGGATGCAGGTCCTGGAGTGGGTTTACCACGATAAGTGGGCCCCCGATCGACTGCCACTGGCCCAGGTCGTAGCTGCGCAGAGGTTACGCGCCGCTGAGGAGCCCCACCGATATCAAATGTTGCTCCAGAACGCGCCAGAGATTTACGAAGAGCTGCAATGGCATTGGAAGGAATTGGTCGAGAAAAAAATNNTTCAGCGATAGCGTGGCGGAGATGATAAAAGCGCTTTCGGATACGATGCTGGCGGCCGTCGCGGCGCTACTAGGTTCGTTCATCGCCGCGTTATTCAAGGACGAGTTTAACCCGCTCATCTTTCGAGTTGGCATGTGGGTCTATGCGGCCTACGTGCTACTCTTTCCACTGTTGTACAACATGCTGAACCGATGGGGGCGTTACCTCAAGCTTGTGGAGGACTTCGACCAACGACGTAGCCGGTTTGTGGTGCGCTTGTTTGAGCAGAAGGTGGAGGGGATCGTAGGGGAGCGTGTGATCAAGAGCCGGCGCAGCTTCCTGCTATGGTTTTGGTTGACTGTTTTGGCTTATGTGATGGTCATCGGGCTGGCCATTGCCTCCACATATGTGGTGCCGGATTGGATGGCAACCACATTGGGGACACAGTAGAGAAATTGCACCGTAACGCATTCTCGGTGCAGTAGGTGGCTGAATTGATCTCTCCCTGATTTGTTCGACCGGCTGCTCGGATCGCTGGGTTCATGCGTCTGGCAGTGTAATCATTATGAACACTTATTTCGAGACGGTGTCACTTTGAACCATCTTCACCGATACATAAACGAAAATCCAGCTCGCTAGGTGGATGAGCCCATAATCCCATACGCGTTGGTTAAACCAGTGAAAGCGCCCAGAGCAGGACGATCAAGAGCGTCACATAAACCGTGAAGGGGACCAGCCAGAGCATCGGTCGTAGAGCATCTCGCCAGGCATGTGTGGGCGGTTTTCGTGGGGGTGGTGTGCTATCAATGACCCAAGTAGGCGGCAGCACGAGCGAGCTGTAAACCGGGATAAATTGCCAGAAAGCGATCAGCACGAGAAGAACCCAGTAGCCAGGATCAAATATTTGCGAATCGCCAAGGAAGATTCCCACGATTTGGCTGACGATCCCGTCGGCGCCTAACTCGTAAATCGCCCCGAGGAGCAAGACNNAGCAAGACCGTCGCCGAAGAGAAGCGATGACGCTGGTAAACGCGCACGAAAGTGTGAACCATCAAAATGTACCAGGGCATAGTTATCAGCAGGTCGAGAAAGAGGTTGGGATGTGCAGCGACGCCCACAGCTCCGAAGAGCTTTTCGAAACTCAGGAAGATGGTCTCGACTACAGCAGCGTTCAAGATTCCAAGCAGTGTGGCATTTCGCAAAGGATTTCGGACCAAAGCCGGCAGCCAGAAGTCTCGGGATATAAAGAGCAACACGGTATACGCACCGCTGCTGAGAATTGAGAAGAGAAGCGTGAAGTTTTCCGGCGTCCGATCTGACAAGCATGCGGCGATTAGAAAAAGGAACCCCCACAGCGTTCCCGCTGTAACGAGCCAACGAACCCAACGAGTTCTTGCAACGCGTTTATCTTCCATGGGAGATCTTGTTGTCCCTCCGACGGATGGCTCCGAGCCCTATAATGGATTACCCTGAAGTAGAGAGGAATGTTGCATAGGGGAAGTAGGGGTAATTCATGAATTGCCCCTACTTGATGAGATCACAAACGCGATCAGGAGAGCGTCACGACGCTCTCCTGATGGGTACACCTCAAATCAACCCGTTGAGGGAAATCGGAAGAAACAGCTTTAAACGTTACTTATGCATCAACTACCTTGACCTCGACAACCCTGGCACCCAACTCGCGCAGCGCTACGTCGACCATCCCGCCTGGTTCCACCGGTGCGTAAAGTCCGTCATCGAGGTATATGACCTCAATGGTCACCATGGTATCAAGCGCTTGCTGGGACGTTTCGCTGCCGTCGGATGATTCGGCCTCGAGGGTGGGGTTTCTTTGTTTGGTTATCATGATGCGCTCCATCTCCCCAACATTGTATGACATGGAGAGATGCGTTTTCCTTACAGAACCTATACAGATTCTACCCCCCGTTTTCGCTCCCAGGATGTTTCTAATTGACTATTAAGCTGACGTTTGGCCGATTAATGTGGGGGTAATTCATGAATTTCCCCTGAATGTCATCCCGAGCTGCATCCTGCCTGCACCTGTGGCGCGGGCACAGGTGAGCGGAGCCGAAGGCAAAGTCGA
>JABAOH010062970.1_pt1 | contig 15110 bp, 11 predicted proteins | sample 7062181 | NCBI WGS metagenome assembly JABAOH01 (sample SAMN14538630, study PRJNA623070) | marine sediment metagenome | biome: marine biome [ENVO:00000428]; feature: marine pelagic biome [ENVO:01000023]; material: deep marine sediment [ENVO:00002113]; isolation source: pool of 5 deep marine...
ATGGGAGGATTCATGTCCCCTCTCAAAGGCTGCTAGTCGGGGGCACATCTCAATAAATCGGGGTTGTTAGTCGGGGTCGCATCTCACCATTCGACATTTTTTTCTGAAAAATGGAAATGTCCTATCTCCTCTAGCCCATCACCCAAATTCTTTATACATTATTAGATGGAATTAATAATGTATTCTGAAGGGAAAGAGAGGGTGTTAAATAGCCAAATGAAAATCTCGAATGTTGAGATGCGACCCCTTATACGCGACCTTTTTTATGAGTGGATTGCTCTTTTATTTTTCAAGGACTAGTCCTTAAAGGTGAGATTTATCCCTCGGTGAAGATAATTTTTCCAAGGATAAAATCATCTCTGATTTCACCCCTCATTTGATTGACACTCCAGAGCAGATTCTTTTAAACTGAAATCCTAATCAACCAGGTTTGGAAAAGAAGCGTCATATGGTTCCAAAAGAAAGCAATACTTCTCTCACATTAATACTAACCTGCAATAAATGTTAAAAATGCAAATCTATGCCCTGAGAACAAAGTTATGATCGAAGAACAAATAATAAATAAGGAAGCAAAATTTTGAACTTAATGATTTTTAATAATCGGAGGGGAATATGAAGAAAATAGCTTTAAGCATGTTTTTAGCCATTTTGTTATTCTCTCTTCCTCAAGCTGTGTCTACTTCGCCAGGTAGCGGAGGTATGTATGAGTTTATGCTTAAATGGGGAACTCCTGGTTCTGAAGATGGCCAGTTTGGTGAACCTAGAGGTATAGCTGTAGATTCAGGTGGGAATGTTTATGTGGCTGATACATTCAACGATCGGATTCAGAAGTTTAACTCAGATGGCGGTTTCCTCACGAAGTGGGGAGAATTTGGTGATCAAAATGGCCAGTTTGATGAACCATGGGATGTAGCTGTAGATTCAGGTGGGAATGTTTATGTGGCGGATACTAAAAACGACCGGATTCAGAAGTTTAATTTTATAGAAGTCGATGAAGACAAATGGGAGTATGTATTTGAACTTAAATGGGGAAGTGATGGAACTGAAAATGGCCAGTTTGATTGGCCCCGAGGTATAGCTGTTGACTCAGATGGGAATGTTTATGTGGCTGATACTTTCAACCATCGGATTCAGAAGTTTGACTCAGGTGGCGGTTTCCTCACGAAGTGGGGAAGTTCTGGTTCTGGAGATGGTCAGTTTTTTTGGCCAGGTGACGTGGCTGTGGATTCAAATGGAGATGTATATGTGATCGAGAGTTTTATGTTCTTCAATCGGGTTCAGAAGTTTAACTCAGATGGCGGTTTCCTCATGAGTTGGGGAAGTAAAGGGACTGGAGATGGCCAGCTTAAAGCTCCATGGGGTATATGTGTTGATTCGAATAATAATGTTTACGTGGCGGATACCTCAAACCACAGAATCCAGAAGTTTTCCTCAAGCGGAGATTTCCTTGGATGGTGGGGACTTGACGATTTGGGTGATACTAGATGGCATGATCAAGGTTTTGTAAGAGTCCCGTATATGTATGGTGGCGATGGAGACGGCCAGTTTGTTAAACCAGATGGAGTGGCTGTTGACTCAGAGGGGAATATTTATGTGGCTGATACTCTGAACGACCGAATCCAGAAGATTGGTATTATTCCCCCATTGGGAGTGACGTTCCCCAACGGTGGTGAGATATGGCTTGCAAACACAACCCATGACATTACCTGGGATCCGGGTATGGACAATGCAAGTGTAAAAATTGAATTTTCTGCCAACAATGGAACAGATTGGGAAGAAATTGTCGCGTCCACTGAGAATGACGGCTTGTATGAGGATTGGTATGTTCCGTGCAATATATCAGCTGAATGTCTAGTCCGTATCTCGGGCCTGGATGATTTGATTCCGGATGTGAGTGATGATGTTTTCTCTATTGAATCAAGTACTCCTCCCGTGATAACACTCATTGGACCATCCGAGATTATTTTGGAATGCGGGGTTGGCACGTATGAGGATCCGGGCGCGACTGCCGAAGATGGCTGCGGCAAGGATGTGCCAGTCGTTATCAAAGGTGCTGACCAAGTTGATACCATGACATGTGACACCTACGAAATAACCTATGACGCTATAGACGATACTGGCCAGGCGGCCGACCAAGTGAAACGCATAGTGATTGTCCGCGACACATCTCCACCTGATCCTGTAGTGAAGCCTTTACTTCCTATTTCGGGCGAGTGCTCGGTGAAGATCGATGTATACCCCACTGCCAATGATAACTGCGCAGGCCTCATTACTGGAGAAACGAATGATCCTCTCGAATACACTAAACCAGGAGATTATACGGTAACCTGGATCTATGATGATGGAAACGGGAACACAACGAAACAAACACAGACGGTGAATGTCATTGATGTAACTCCGCCTGATCCAGATGTGGATCCTTTACCGACTCTGGAAGGAGAATGCTCGGTTGTCATCGAGACAGCACCGACTGCCACAGACAACTGTGTAGAAGGCCAAATTATTGGAACAACAGATGATACGCTTCCAATTACTTTCGATGAAAAAGGTACGCATACAGTGAAATGGATCTACGATGATGGGAACGGGAACATCACGGAACAGATGCAGACTGTAAAAGTCGAGGACATCACGCCGCCGACGATAGATCTGTCAGACTCGACCTGTGTGGATGTTAAAAAATGGAAAAACGCGAACTTGCTGACAGTCAGCGCCTCAGATAATTGTTCTTCGGATGTCGAATTGGTGATCGATAAAATTAAAATATTGAATAGAGGTGGACGGCGAGTTTGGGGAAGAGGAATCTACAGAGTTGTCGGAAACGACATTTATGTTTTCCCCAATGGAAGAGATTGGTCTATAGTTGTCACAGTGACGGCCAGTGATACAAACGGAAACACGACAACAGAAACTATCAGCAAGCCACTCCAGCAATGCAACAGATGGTCGGCAAAGATGGCTCGTTTAATCCGGTTGCTGTACTTTCTCCTATGGAAACATCATCGCTGCTGGTAAGTCGCACAACTAATCTGTAACCTGGATTGTTCATAAAAAGGGGACTGTCTCTCTCGCCCTTGAAATAAGGGCTAAAAGGGATAGTTGCACTAGCTCAATAATTCGGCAACGTTTTTATAATGTCATTGCGAACGGAGTGAAGCAATCTCATCAAAAGAAATGCATTTTCCTCTAAGAGATTGCCACGCTTCTCTCGCAATGACACTTTACTCTTCAATATCGTTACCAAAAGAGTTACCTAATTACTGAGCATAAACAACCAGTCCCCATTTTCATATCTGGCTAACTCACTCAGCACTCGCAGATTAGGGTCATATTCGTCTAGTCTTTGAGTCTTTTTCAGGTTTTCATTCTCAATTTCATGACAATTCCTCTCAGGACTTCCCCCAAAAAATAGCCTAAAAAAAGCTTAAATTATTCTATTACAGATAATTACACAGAATCGCAAGTGGAATCGCAAAAAATTGGGGGAACTTTTAAGAATAATAAACTAAAATGGGGTCTCCAGATGCCAAGCCCGAAGGCTTGCATAAAGATCTATGTCTTGAGGAGACCCCATATGAATTATGCCAAAACTGTCTTTAAATTGCGAGAACAAATTATTAAATTTTCGGGGGAACTTTCTTCGGGGTGGCCCAAAGTTTTACGTCGTTTTATCGCTGAGACTATCTACGGCATCCAGGCTCGTCAGTCTGTACGCCTGACAGAGATTGCTCGCTCTTTAGAGGAGAAGATTCCTTTACGAAAGACCCAGTACCGGTTGTGTCGTCAGTTAGGGCGTTGGGGGCTTTGGGCAAAGATATCGAATGCTTTATGCCAGATGGCTTCTTTGAGGGTAAAAAGGGATACACTTCTGGTGTTGGATATCTCTGATATAGCAAAAAAGTATGCTCGCAAGATGGAGTATTTAGCCATGGTTCACGATGGGAGCGAAGGGACTCTTGCCAACGGGTATTGGACATGTTCTGTGATAGGGGTTGAGCCGGGAGAGAGGGTGTTAACACCCCTTTATAGCCGTCTTTATTCTCAGGCCGGGCCTGATTTTACAAGCGAAAACGCAGAGGTCCGAAAAGCGATCTCTTTTGTCTCTCGCCATACAGAGAAGCAGGGTATATGGGTACTGGATAGAGGTGGAGACCGCAGAGAGATCATCCATCATTTATTGAGCAACCAACTGCGTTTCATAATCCGCTTAAAGGTCGATCGGCATCTGGTTTATCGAGGCCAAAAGAGGTCGGCTTACGAGCAGGCGCTGAGCTGTCCGATGCTCTATTCGGAAAGAGTAGTCAAAGAGGAAAGAGGTAAAGAGAAAATCTATCATTTGCAATTTGGATACCGGCCTGTGAGACTTCCTGAGAGGAAAGAGCAGCTCTATATGGTTGTCGTTCAAGGATTTGGCCAGGACCCAATGATGCTGTTGACGAATGTGCGGATTACAAAAAGCCGGAAATCGTTGTGGCAAATCATCGAGAGCTATATCACCCGATGGAGTATTGAAGAGACGATCCGATTCGTTAAACAGAGNNTGGTGCTGGCTGTCGCCTATTTTGCCATGGTCTACCTGGGAATAAAGACAAAGCTCAGAGTCATGGCACGTCACGTGCTGAAAGCAGCGCGGCGGTTGTTCGGAATACCCGATTTTCGTTTCTATGCCCTGGCTGATGGTATTCGAGAACTCCTCTTTAGCCGTCAGAAAGGCTTAGAGAGCTTCATTAAAATGCTAAAAACTGAAACTATCCAACTAAAACTTTTTTACCCTTAAAATTTTTGGGGGAACTTCACAATACTATCCCATTGAACAATTATCTGAAAAGTATTAGGATGAAAAAGTCTTTGTTAAAAAGTCAATACTTTGACAAGCATCCTTACTTCTCAAAATGAATATTCTTGAAGTCAACAACCTCTCTGCTGGCTATGAAAACAGCTATGTCATCCAAGATATCTCTTTTTCACTGAAAAAGGGCGAATTCCTATCCATTCTTGGGAAAAACGGCTCTGGAAAAAGTACTTTGATCAAGGCCCTTCAAGGTTTGTTGAAGAATGTCTCCGGACGAATCTCGGTCAACGGCAATGATGTTTTCTCCCAGAGCGTTAGGCAACTCGCAAAAATAATCGCTTATGTGCCCCAGATATTCAGCTCATCTTTTGAGTTCAACGTGGCAGAAACCGTTCTCATGGGAAGGTATGCTCATCAACGCCGATGGGAAAGTTCCTCCGCCGATGACTCCAAGATAATCGAGGAAGTCATGTCTCTGACGCAGATTGAAAACCTGAGAGAGAAAAAAGTCGCCCATCTCAGTGGAGGAGAACGTCAAAGAGTCTTTATTGCCCGAGCGCTCGCCCAAGACACCCCACTCCTCTTCCTCGATGAGCCCAGTTCCCATCTGGATATCAATTACCAGGTCGAAATCTATCAAATCCTCAAGCGCCTCCAAGAAGAAAAGGGGAAAACCATCCTGACGACTGAGCATAACATTAACCTCGCTATCCCGTACTCCCAGAAGATCATGTTCCTTAAAGACGGCAGAGTTCAAGCCCTGGGCCCTCCGGATGAACTGGTCACAAAGAAGAACATCATGGAAGTCTTCGCGGCAGCGGTAGAAATCAGGGAAAATATCCACTCCAAGCTCCCTGAGATATCGCTTATCCCGGGAACGGGAAGAAAGGCATGAGCTCCAAAAAAACATCCACAGTTGGACTGCTTATTTTACTTGTCGTCTGTAGCCTTGAAGCGCAGGAGACAATCATCAAGGATGACCACGGTTTCGCTTTCGATATAACATCCCCGCCTCAAAGAATCATCTCCCTGGCGCCCAACATCACCGAAACTCTCTTCGCACTCGGATTGGGAGAAAAAGTTGTCGGGGTCACCCGTTACTGCGATTTCCCTGAAGACGCGTTGCAAAAAGAGAAAATCGGAGGAATGGTTGACCCAAACCTGGAAAAGATCATCGCCCTTAAAGCGGATTTGATCATTGGCTTCCGGGGAAATCCCTTAGCGACTATCGAACGACTCAGAAATCTCAATCTTCCTGTATTTGTTTTGGATACCGGGACGACCATCGAGTCCACACTTTCTATCGTAAACAAAATAGGAACCGTCACACATGCTGAAAAAAGAGCCGAACTTTTCATCCACTCTCTCAGAGAGAGGTATGAAAAAATACTCGCAGCCCTTCGCAGCGTCAAACAGGAACCGAAAGTCTTCCTCTCTCTTCACGGCACAGGCCTCTGGACCTGTGGACAGGAAAGTTTCCTCAATGACCTGATCAACAAAGCGAGAGGAGTGAACATTGCCGGAACCATACCGCGGAAATGGCTGAATTATAACCGAGAGCATCTCATTCATGAAAATCCCGAGGTCATTATCATTCTTTCCAAATCCAAACAAGACTTCCTCAAAACCAAAAAGTGGATCAAAAGCGAAGCTCATCTCGAAGGCACAAAAGCTGTTGACGCAGACAGGATATATTTTCTGGACGAAAATCTAGCCACCCGGCAAGGCCCTCGGCTCATAGAGGCGCTCGAAGAGTTGGCTCGTCTCCTTCATCCTCAGTGTTTCGAGAAAGAATAATGAAAGCAAGGTCGAAAAGGCTGACTCTTCTTGCCGTCTTGCTTTTCCTGTTCATTTCAGGCTTTTTGCTTTCTCTCCTTGGAGGACCCGTGGAGACAAGTCCTGGGGATCTGTTTGATTTCTTTTTTCATAACCTGAATGATCCAACCTTAAGAAAAATTTTCATTGACATCAGGCTATCCCGCGCGCTGTTGGCTTTTCTGGTCGGGGCCAGTCTTTCCCTTTCCGGAGCCATCCTCCAGGGATACTTCCAAAATCCGATGGCGGGTCCGTTTGTTGTGGGCGTCTCTTCCGGGGCCTCCTTCGGCGCAGTCCTGTGTATTTATCTGGGATTGAATGTCCGGTTTTTCGGCTTTTCCCTCCAGAGTCTATTTGCTTTTGCCTCTGGCTTCGCCATCGTCTTTCTTGTTTATCTCCTTTCGCAGAGAAAAAAAGTGTTTAAGGTCGAAACCCTTCTGCTGACCGGGATCGCGGCAGGCGCACTGGCTTCCGCTTTAACGTCTTTTTTAATATTCTTCAAATCAGAAGATTTCGAACAGGCCGTTTTCTGGCTGCTCGGAAGCTTTAAGCTCTCTGACTGGAATCAAATTATCGCTGTTTTCCCCTACTTCCTGTTGTGTTTCGGTTTGGCTCAATGGCTGGCCAAGGATATGAACCTCTTGGTTCAAGGCGACGAAATCGCTCAATCACTGGGCTGCCCTGTGAACCGAGTCAGGAAAACTTTTTTGGCTGTTTCCACGCTGCTCGCCGCCTCTTCTGTCTCAGTCAGTGGGATCATCGGTTTTGTCGGCCTGGTTGTTCCTCATTGGATCCGAATCCTCATCGGACCTGATCACAGGCATCTTTTCTTTTTTTCCGCTTTAACAGGAGGCATCTTTCTCGTTTACTCCGACTTCCTGGCCCGCACGATTCTCTCTCCGACAGAACTTCCTATCGGGATCATCACTGCAGCCGTGGGTGCTCCTTTCTTCATCTATCTACTGAACCAACGTCGATAGAAGACGAGTTTCCCGTTCCATTATGAATGGATCAGTATCGATCGTCCTCTTGAAAAAATCAGGCTGTGTGTTGAGAAACCGTGCCCGCTCCTCCTTCAAACGGTTTTCTCCACCCAAAAGCCTTCGCAAAATAAAAGTATTGATTTCGCTGGGGGAAAAGCTGTGTGTTTTCGATGCACTCAGCCAGATCTACAGTCCATCCTGTTAACACGGATATGAAAATACTTTCTTATTGAAAGGACATCTTGCTCCCATTCTGATTGAAATGCTAAAATGAGTCATACCATGAAGTTTTTCTTTGTCCGCGACCACCAGCACAAATACAGGTATTTCTCTTCCGGGCCCACCAGCCAAATCCAGATCAAAACTTCCCGCTGGAAAGAACTCCTGGAACTGGCCAAAAAGAAACTCACCCTTCTTCCTCAAAAGACCCTGTGGCAGGAACAGGCGTTCGGAAAAGCCTTGAAACTCAACGAGGACAGAATTCAGATCTTCTATTCCGGGAAACCGGAGAAAAAAAGAATCAAAACTCGATTTTATTTCTTCCTCCAGAAACAGAGAACCAAACACGTCGTCCTTCTTATCGGAGAGACTCTGCTTCTTCCCATAAGTGGGTTGGCCATGTTCCTCCCCGGACCCAATGTTTTTTTCGGCGTCCTGGCCCTTATGATGATCACTCATTGGCAGGCATTCAGGGGTATCAATAAAACACTCAAGAAAAATTTCGAGTTTATCTCTTCCCCCCTGTTTAAAGAATGGGAACAAGCTCAGGAAGCCGAAGAAGAAGAAGTTTATCTCAATATTTTTAAAAAGATCGAAAAAGAGTTCAACCTTGAGGACATTCAAAAAGTCCTCTGGAAATAGGTTTTCATCCTCTTCTTCCCTTCTTCATGAGTCCGACGCCCTGTTTTTGGCTCCCTATCCAAGATAGCAGGTTACTTTCAGGCTTCTCTATGCTGATTCGACACTCAGATTAAAGCCGATCATTCTTTTTTCACTATTGTATTTTTTCTTTCTGTATCGCTTCTATTCATTTGACAAAACCAATATTTTGGTTTATTTTCATAAGCACCATGTCGCTGACCCTAAACCAGTTTTTATTCCTCGTGATCACTATCGTCATTGTCGTTGCAGGCACATTCCTGGTCACTCTGATTACGCAACTTCGCAAGACAGCCAAGGAGGGAGAAAAAACGCTCAAAGAGTTGAGAGAACTTGCCGAGAATTTGAAGGAAACAGACAAAAAAGTCAAAGAAAAAATGGATGATTTGAGTGTTACCCTTGAAGCTACAAAAAAATCAGCCACTGGGATAGCGGATATCGTTGGATTCATGACTACAAAAATCATCCGGCCCTCCTCGAAATACTGGCCGATGCTGTTTCCGATTCTTCGTTTTGGTTGGCGGCAAATAAAGAAAAGGAAACGAAAGGAGGAAAAAAATGGCAAATAATAAAAACTCCTGCTTTTTGGAATCCACGCTCTCATTCATGATCGGCGCAGCCACAGGATTCGTTCTGGGTGTCCTCTTTGCTCCGGCAAGCGGTGCGGAAACACGGAAAAAAATTCATGAAGGTGCAGTTAAAACCGGAGAGAAAGCGAAGGAAAGTTACGAGAAAGTTGCCAGAGAAGCTGAGAAAGGCATAAAAGTCGTAAAGGAAAAAACAGCCGAAGGAATCGACTCTATCAAGGAGTTTGTTGAGAAGAAAAAGGCAGAACTCTTTAGAAAATCACCCGAGGAACCCGCAAAGGTGGAACCAGCAAAAAAATAAGCATTCAATAAACTCATTAAAAAAACGCTCCTTCTCATAGAACCAGAAATACACATCTATAAAAAACCCAGAGGATTCCAAAATGGCAAAAACAACCATAAATGAAATTAGAGCCAGAGAAATCCTTGACTCCCGAGGAAATCCCACCGTCAGCACACAGGTTATGCTGGAATCTAGCGTTAGAGGAGAGGCAGCTGTCCCTTCAGGGGCTTCCACAGGCACCCATGAAGCTCTTGAATTAAGAGATGAAGATTCATCGCGCTACCTGGGGAAGGGCGTCCTCAAAGCTGTCGCCAACGTGAAGGAAATCATTACACCTGAGATTGTGGGGATGGATGCTCTCGAGCAGGAAGAGTTGGATAGACGGCTCATTCAACTGGATGGAACACCAACAAAGAAAAAATTGGGAGCCAACGCCATTCTTTCCGTCTCCATGGCAGCGGCTCAAGCAGCGTCTCAAGCCCTGAACACACCTCTTTACCATTATCTGGGCAAAAGAGAGAACTACATTCTGCCTGTTCCCCTGATCAATATTCTCAACGGAGGGTCTCACGCCGATAACAACGTTGATATCCAGGAATTCATGATCGCTCCCGTCGGTAGCCCGAATTTCTCTGAAGCCATAAGGGCGTCGGCAGAGGTCTTTCATCACTTGAAAAAAATCCTCCGCAAAAAGGAATACAGCACGGCTGTGGGCGACGAAGGGGGTTTTGCGCCAAACTTAAAATCCAACGAGGAAGCCCTCGATCTGATCCTCGAGAGCATCGAAGATGCCGGCTACAAACCAGGCAAAGATATTTATCTCGCTCTCGACGCAGCCGCTTCCGAATTCTACTCTGACGATAAATACGTTTTCAAGAAATCAGACGGTTCAAAAAGATCTTCCGCCGAAATGGTCGAATTCTATCAAAATCTGGTTGAAAACTACCCCATTATTTCCATTGAAGATGGCTTTGCTGAAGATGATTGGGATGGATGGAAACTCATGACGGATGTGTTGGGAGATAAAATCCAGATCGTCGGGGACGATATTTTCGTCACAAACCTGGAAAGATTCAAGAAAGGAGTGAGCCAGGGAATAGGCAATTCAATCCTTATCAAGTTGAATCAAATCGGCACTCTCAGCGAAACAACGGAAACTGTGAGGTTTGCCCACGAGAATGGATATTCGGCTGTGATTTCCCACCGTTCAGGAGAGACTGAGGACACATTCATCGCAGATTTAAGTGTCGCTTTGAATACAGGCCAGATCAAAACCGGTTCTTTGAGCCGAAGCGAAAGAGTGGCCAAGTATAACAGGCTTTTGGAAATAGAGGAGGATCTCGCAGACAGAGGAAACTACGCTGGTACTCAAGCCTTCATGAAGTATATCTCCTGAATCAGCTCGGAAATTGAAGCAAAGAACAGACCTGGATTATTCACGAGTCGAGGTTGCCGGAGATACGAGGCACAGCACATGAAGCTGTGGTCGTCCACCGCGATTGTGCTGTAACAAAGTAGATTCGGTAAGATCGGCTCGCCCAAAGGGTAAAAAATGCCGATGATAAAATTTTCATCCTCAACATGAAGGACAAGGAAGAACTCAGCAAGAAAATTCCTTTAAAACATATCTATCTAGCATATGAATGAATTTTAATTAAGTAATCGGCAGTTTTTATGAATAATTCAGGCTAGTTAAGTCAAAGCACAGATTTTGGTTTCTCTCAAGGACAGGATCCAATAAAGCAGTACATCGTAAACCCACTCAGACAATGGCTTCAGAAAAGGAAAGAAAAAGCAAATTCTTCACGTCATCAGGGATTGAAACAAAAAGAGTTTATACCGAAAAAGATCTGGCTGATTTTTCCGTCAAACAAGACCTGGGCGAACCAGGAAAATATCCTTTCACCCGCGGTGTTTATCCCACCATGTACAGGGGAAAGCTGTGGACAATGCGCCAGTATGCGGGCTTTGGGACAGCCGAGGAATCAAACAAGAGATACCGCTTTCTTCTCTCTCAAGGCCAGACCGGGATAAGCGTGGCTTTTGACCTGCCCACTCAAATGGGCCTTGACTCGGACAATCCTCTGTCCCATGGGGAGGTAGGGAAAGTCGGAGTGGCCATCGACTCTCTTGAAGACATGGAAACCCTTTTCCGACGCATTCCCCTAAATGAAGTCAGTGTCTCTATGACGATCAACTCCACCGCAGCCATTATTCTCGCCATGTATCTGGCTTTGGCTGAAAAAAAAGGAGTCAAGTGGTCCGATCTTTCCGGCACTATCCAGAACGACATCCTTAAGGAGTACGTTGCTCGGGGAACCTATATTTACCCTCCTCAAGCGTCTATGAAAATTATCACAGACATCCTTGCCTTCTGTCATAAAAACGTTCCTAACTGGAATACGATGAGCATCAGCGGCTACCATATCCGGGAAGCCGGAGCCACAGCGGTTCAAGAACTGGCTTTTACTTTTGGCAATGCTGCCGCCTATGTGGCGGCGGCCATGGAATCTGGACTCGATGTAGATACCTTTGCCCCTCGCCTTTCATTTTTCCTGGCATCACACAATAATTTTTTTGAAGAAATTGCCAAATTCCGCGCGGCCAGACGAATCTGGGCTCGACTCATGAAAGAGAAATTCCATGCAAAAAATCCGCATTCCTGGAAATTCAGGTTTCACACCCAGACAAGTGGCGTAACGCTTCTTGCCCAACAGCCAGAAAATAATGTGGTCAGAGTGGCCCTTCAAGCCCTCTCTGCAGTCCTGGGGGGGACACAGTCTCTCCACACCAATTCTAGGGACGAAGCTTTAGCGCTCCCGAGTGAAGAAGCGGCCCAGATCGCACTCCGGACCCAACAACTCATAGCTTACGAAAGCGGCGTGACCGACACTGTGGACCCTGTTGGAGGCTCTTTTTTTATTGAAAAATTGACAGGAGAGATTGAAGAAAAAGTCAATAGCTATCTCAAGAAGATTGATGAATTAGGAGGAATGCTTGTCGCCATAGAAAAAGGATTTATTCAGAGAGAAATCCAGGAGAGCGCTTACAGATATCAAAAACAAATAGAAGACAAAGAGCAGATTATCGTTGGACTCAATGAATACAAGAATGAGGAAGAAAAAATTCAATTTAATCTTTACTCTCCTCCAAAAAAAATCGAAACAACTCAAGTTAAAAAACTTCGTCTTCTCAAGAAACAACGGTCGGAACGAGAAGTGAATAACCGGCTGGACTCATTGAGAATGACTGTAGAATCCGAAAAAAACCTCATGCCTTCCATCATAGAGGCGGTCAAAGCCAAGGCCACACTGGGTGAAATTTCTTCTCTTTTACAAGAAACTTACGGCACATTCAATGAATCGATCACTCTCTAATGCCATGCCATTCCCCTTCCTCTTTCTCGCTTTGGGCTTGGCCGGTGGAATATTATTCTCTTCCATCCTTTCTCTTCCTTTACTCAGCTGGATTCTCTCTCTAATAGCTTCTCTTGTCTGTGGGTGGCTCTTCTTCTCGATACATAAAAACAGATTGGCATTTGTATTTATTCTCCTTGGGACATTTCTATTGGGCGCATGCATGCACATTTTCATGGATAGGAATTTCGAAGAAAACTCTCTTCATAGATTAAAACTCACATCCTATGCCGACTTTACAGGAAGGCTTTATAAATCTCCCTCTCGCGGACTCGACAGGGATCTTCTCTTCATAAAAGTGGACAAGGTCTTTTATCAGGACCAAGAGCAGAATCTCAAAGGAAAACTCAGAGTCACAGTGCCCCATTCAGAGGAATTTCCTTCTCCACTTCATCTCTTTGTCCACGACAAAGTCAAGGTTTCCGCGCGGCTCCTTCCTCAGCAGAGCTTCAGAAATTTCAAAACAGACTCTATGACTTCTTATCTCAAAAGCCAGGATATCCACGCGAGAGCCACCACGAAAAGTCCTCTCCTCGTGGAACGAATAGAGCCCGGAAAAAAATACTCTCCTCTCCGTCTCATCTCACTCCTTCGTCAAAAGCTTCAAGAGAAAATCGAAAATCACTTTCCAGCCGCCGATGATGAACACCCACTCTCTTCCCAAGGAGCTGTTCTCGAGGCTCTTCTTCTCGGAGAAAGGTACAGGATGAATCCCTCAGTTACCCAATCTCTTCAAAAATCAGGAATTTATCATCTTTTTGCCATATCCGGAGCTCACATCGCTATTTTATCCTTCTTTCTTTTCTCTCTATTCAAATTATTCAGGATTCCCAATCGAGCTTCCTACCTGATGTTAATGATTTTTCTTCTGTTTTACGCCTTCCTCGTAGAGGGAAGGCCCTCCGTATTCAGAGCCACAATCATGACTCTGGCCTTCCTCTTTGGAAAACTCATCTGGAGGAATGTTAATCTCATCAACACACTCTCTATAAGCGCTTTTATCCTTCTCATCCTCAATCCATTCAGTCTATTTAACGTTGGTTTCCAGCTGACTTTTTCTGCCACACTGACAATCATCCTCTTCTTCCCCAGAATCATTAAACGTCTTCCCAGAACTCCTTTCAAAATCAGCGAAATACTTGTTCTTTCACTGACAGCCCAACTCGGAGTCTTGCCTTTTGTGGTTAACTCTTTCAACAGGGTGACGTTCTCCTCGCTCATCCTTAATTTTGCCGCTTTGCCTCTGGTGGCCCTGATCATGGCCTTGGGGTATATTTTTCTCCCTCTCTCATTCATCAGCTCCTTCCTGTCTCAGTACCTGACTCAGGCCATTCAATTTCTCATCGGTCTTCTCATCAAATCTTCCCGCCTTCTGGACAGCTTTTCCTTCATATCCTATAGGATCCCCACGCCGCATCTCATCACCCTCATCGGGTATTTTCTTTTTCTCTATCTACTCCTTCTTCCCTCAAAGATCAGAAGGCAAAAAACGGTTTTAACCCTTCTCTTCTTTGTCTTTTTTGCTCTCTTGATCATCCATCCCTTTCCTTCATTATCCAAAAACCTCAGGCTCACATTCATCGATGTCGGACAGGGGGAGTCAACACTGGTCGAATTTCCTGGAAAAAAGAAGATGCTTATCGATGGAGGCGGATTTCCAGAAGGGACATTCGATATCGGGGAAAACGTAGTCTCTCCTTTTCTCTGGAGAAAGGGAATAAAAAGAATTGATTATTTGGTCCTCACTCACGCTCATCCTGACCATTTGAATGGCTTAAAAGCGATACCTCGGAACTTTAAAGTGCGCGAATTCTGGGAAGCCTTCAGCCCCACAGAAAGTGAAGATTACACAGAACTCAAGCGAATTCTTCCAAAATCAACTGCAGCTAAAAGACTTTTTCGAGGCGACGGACATCAAGAAAGAAACGTAAAAATCGAAGTTCTTCATCCTGAACAGAGAGAATTGTCCGTTCCCAGTATTCGCAACGACGACTCTCTTGTTCTCAGGATTAGCTACGGACAGGTTTCATTTTTCCTTCCTGGAGATATCGGTATCGAATCCGAAAGAAAAATCCTGGAGTATTTTTCAGAGATTGAATGCCAAGTGCTTAAATCTCCACACCATGGAAGCCGCTCGTCAAGTTCAGAAGATTTTCTCGAACGTGTTGCTCCTCGCATAGTGGTCATATCAGTGGGTGAAGGGAACAACTATGGTTTTCCCAATCAAGAGGTCCTCGAACGATACGAACAGAGGGGAGTCGAAATCTTCCGCACAGATGTTCATGGGGCTGTAGAAATAAGCTCTAACGGCCAGACGCTATCTGTCCGGACATCCACATCAAAATCAAAAAAATA
>JABAOH010004221.1_pt1 | contig 15105 bp, 16 predicted proteins | sample 7062181 | NCBI WGS metagenome assembly JABAOH01 (sample SAMN14538630, study PRJNA623070) | marine sediment metagenome | biome: marine biome [ENVO:00000428]; feature: marine pelagic biome [ENVO:01000023]; material: deep marine sediment [ENVO:00002113]; isolation source: pool of 5 deep marine...
AACACGAGTTGGAGGCGGCGCGCACGGCGTTGCGCTACTCGGTCGCACAAGGAGAGAAGAAGGCCATGGAAACGGCCTTGGTCCAAGCGCCTGTGGACGGTCGCGTGCTCAAAGTGACCCGCGAGAGTGAAGGCGTGGTCCAGGCAGGCGAAGCGCTCCTAGAGGTCGGCGATCCCAGCAGCCTGGAGGTGGTGATCGACGTGTTGTCGGCCGATGCCGTCCGTATTGCTCGCGGTACCCGCGTGCTTTTCGAACGCTGGGGCGGTGGAGCCCCGCTCGAGGGATCGGTGCGCCGAGTCGAACCCACGGGCTTCACGAAGATATCGGCCTTGGGCGTGGAGGAGCAACGTGTGCTGGTGCTTGCCGATTTCGCATCACCGCTCGAGCAGTGGCAACGGCTCGGTGACGGATACCGTGTCGAGGCGAGATTCATACTATGGGAGGGTCAAGACGTGCTGCAGGTCCCAGCGAGCGCGTTGTTTCGCCACCGCGAGGATTGGGCAGTGTTCGTGGCAGAAAACGGACGGGCCCGGCTTCAACCGATTGAAGTTGGCCACCGCAGCGGCCTGGCAGCAGAAGTCGTTTCTCCGCTGCGCGAAGGCGATCTCGTGATTGTGCATCCAGATGACTCCATCGAAGATCGTGCGCGAATCTCTTTGCGCCGAAGCATCGATGCGCCGTGAATCCGCACAAAGCGAACACCTCAGGTCCACCCAAGAAAGGCGCAAGCAGAATACATCTCGGTTAGTGAGCACTGGTTTGTGATCCACCTCGGTTGGGAAGAAGCTGCTCATGAAGTAGGATGAGACTATGCGTACNNATGCGTACGGGTTTGGAACGGCTGCTCGATGATCCGAAGCGATGGCTTGGCCAAGCGCGCGTGGGATTGGTCGCCAATCCAACCACCATCGATCGCCGCTTCAACCACGGCGTAGATCTGCTGCACGCGCATCCCGACGTGGATCTGCGCTTGTTGTTCGGACCAGAGCACGGGATCCGGGGCGCGGCCCAGGATATGGTTGAAATCCCCGAAGCGCGTGAGCCGTTGACTGGACTGCCCGAAATCAGCCTCTACGGCGAGACCGTCGAGTCCCTGTCTCCGAGTGGCGAGCACTTGTCCCGAATCGACGTGCTGGTCTTTGACGTGCAGGACGTCGGTGCGCGCTACTACACCTACGCGGCCACGATGGCCCTTTGCATGCGTGCGGCGAAAGAGGCCAAGGTCAAAGTCATTGTCCTCGATCGCCCCAATCCGCTCGGCGGAATACAGATCGAGGGTGGCGGTGTGCAGCCCGGGCTTGAGAGCGTGTGCGGCTTGTATCCGGTTCCCCAGCGCCATGCGCTGACCGTGGGTGAATTGGCCTGGCTCTACAACGACAGCTTTGGTATCGGCTGCGAGCTCGATGTCGTGCCTTGCGAGGGCTGGCGCCGCGACCACTACTACGACGCCTGCGACCTGCCCTGGGTGATGCCCTCGCCCAACATGCCGACTCTGGATACCGCCCTGGTCTATCCCGGTATGTGTCTGCTGGAAGGCACGAATCTCTCCGAAGGTCGCGGCACGACCCGCCCGTTCGAGCTCTTCGGCGCACCCTTCATAGATGGCAGGGCGCTCGCACTAGAGCTCGGCCGTTACGATTTGTCCGGCGTGCTCTTTCGACCCTGCGTCATCGAACCGACTTTCCACAAGTTCGCGCGGCAACGTTGCGGTGCACTGCAACTACACGTGGTGGATCGACTGGCGTTCAACTCTTTTCGTACGGGCCTCGCCGTGCTGATCGCGGTGCGCAAGCTCTGGCCCGATGAGCTGGCCTGGCGCACGCACCCGTATGAGTTTCGCGACGACGTGCCGGCGATCGATCTGCTCACCGGCAACGTCGCAGTTCGCGAGGCCATCGACCGCGGCGAGAGCCTGGATACGGTGAGCGAGATCGCTAGCTCGGGAACGCAGACTTATGACGCCGGTCGGGCGAAAGCGCTGCTCTATGATTGAGCGCCCTACGCGATGGCATAGGAGCTCTGGGTGAAAAAGGCAATCATTGGTTTTGTTGTAGGCGCGATCGTTGGCGGCCTGGCTGGGTTTGCGACGGGTATTTTCGTGTATCCGTATATTTTCCTTGCCGACATCGTGGCAGCGGAGCGCGTCGAGGACGTTGCAAGCAAGCACCTGGTTGCGCGGGGCGAGTTTATTCACGCCAATCCAAGCGATCCGATTCACTACGGACGCGGACGGGTAACCGTCTACGCCGACCTCTTACACCTGGCAGACGATTTCACCGTAGGGCCGGGCCCGGCATTTCATGTTTATCTCGTTCCGCAAAAGACCGTCACCCCGGATACCAAGGTGGCGCAGACAATGTTTGTGGACCTGGGGCGGCTGCGTGCCTTCAAAGGCAGCCAGGTCTATCCGATCCCGGCAGGTGTGGACCTCAAGAACTACGGCAGTGTCGTCATTTGGTGTAAGCAGTTCGGCGTACTGATTTCTCCGGCGACGCTCAGTTTCTTGTAGACCGCGAGCCGCAGAATTCGAGCGCCCAGCAACGGCTGGCGGCACGGCTACAATGGGTTACGGTGGGCGTGCTTGCGTTGGCCTGGGCGTCGAGAAACTTTACAAGGCGGGCAAGGCGTCGCCGGTTGCCGCAGCGCCCGTCGAACCCGCCAAGTGTCTGATGCAGATCAATGTAAAGCCTGCGCTTATTTGCTCAGCTTTAATATATGTCTTGGCAAGTTCATAGCAAGCATGCCCCAATGGATGAACGGGACGCGGAACTGTTTAACGACAGCCTCGAGCGCTGCACGAGCAGGCCCGGTTTTCTCGAACATTTCTATGAGACGCTAATGACAGAGTCGCCGGAGGCGGCAGAGAAACTCAGGCACACGGACATCAAGAAGCAGGCCCTGATGTTGAAGGCATCTTTGTACATGTTGATGCTGGCAGGGAAGCCGGAGGCCGAAAAACACTTAAAGCGCATCGCCTCGATACACAGCAGGCGTGGACGCGATATCCGTCCCGAGCTGCACGACGTGTGGTTGGAGTGTCTACTTCGGACGGTGCGCGAGTTCGACCCGCAATTTGATCCACACATCGAGGCCGCTTGGCGAAGGACGTTGCGCCCCGGGATCGAATTCATCAAGTCCAAGTACTGACACGCTTTCATCGCTCAGGTCATACGCGGCCGGTCTTTCATATCTCGGTCCCCGAACTAGACTTTTGTTCATGGCGAAAAGAATAGCGCTAAGGGAAATGCTTGTGTTCTGGTTAGGGTCTTTGGCCGCTGCCATTCCTCTCATGTCGACGGTGATGGCTGAGTCCTCTGGCGCGCAAGCCCAGACCGACTTTGTATCACTGGAAAAAGACATCGCCCGCGAAGTCAACCTGGCGCGCAGCGATCCATCACAGTACGCCGGCTTTGTCGAGCAATGGCAGACATTCTACCGCGACCGCCGCATCGAGCGTCCCGGGAAGCTGACGGTTCTCACCGAAGAAGGGGTCATGGCAGTGGAGGAAGCCATCGTTTTCTTGCGCTCGATCGGCCGGCGCCACGCGCTCAGAGTTTCGCCCGGCATGTCCCGAGGTGCAAAGGATCATGCGCAGCAACTCGGCGCCGCCGGCGCGCTCGGCCATAAAGGGCTCTACGGCAGCTGGCCTACGGATCGGGTCAACCGCTATGGCCGTTGGCGCGATGCGATGGGCGAGAACGTCTTCTATGGCCGTGGCACCGCGAGAGAGATCGTCATGCTGCTCATTATCGACGACGGCATCCCCGGTCGTGACCACCGGCGCACGACCTTTGACCCGGCCTATGGCGTCATCGGCGTGGGCTGTGCGCCACATGTCACCTACCACACCATCTGTGNNGCTGTAGCGATGCTCGGGCCCTTGCGCCTCGCCCTTGACTCGGCGCTTCAATCCAGCTTGAAACCCTGAGCACGCACGTAGCGGCCAAAGTTCACGCGCTGGGGTCGAGCGTACTGGCGCGCCTTGTCTTCTGACCAACCGTAAAACGCGGCGCTGCCGTGACGTTCGACGTCGCGTTGCTTCGCGTAAGGTTGCTGCCCATGGCGACGGCGGTCATAACGGTCGATCTCCAGCTCAAGATCGGTTTCGTCGTAGCGATCAATGTGGACCGTCACCGCCGGCGACAGCCGGGGGCTAATCTGTTCAGTTTGCGCAGGGTAGCCAACGCACATGCCGGCAACGGGGAATACACGCTCGGGCAATTCGATCAACGCGCTGACGGCTTCGGCGTGGTCACGAATCACGCTGATTGGACAGCAGCCCAAGCCAACGATGGCGGCTGCCCGTATGAATGTAGTCATCACGATGGCCGCATCGACAGTGGCATTGAAAAACGCATCCAGATGGTCGTTGGCAAAGCTCTTCTCACGCATCGCACTGATTTGCGGCAGGCGACGACCGTTCCCGCAAAACACGAGAAACACCGGCGCCTCGCGCACCCAGGGCATCTCGGGGATCAGATCGGCAATGCGCTGGCGTCTCGCCGGGTCCGCTACCCAAACGATGTCGGCTTGCTGCAGATCGCTCTTTGACGGGGCGGACAGCGCGCAGGCGAAAAGTAGACGCAATAATGCCTCGTCGACCGCTCGCTCGGCATACCGACGGTGAGAGCGGTGCTCGAGTATGCGCATCAACTCTTGCACATGCGGTAGCTCGTCTGGCACGCCGAACTCTACCCCGAAGCGTTCATGGATCGTCTTACTAAGTTGGGTGCGGACGACCTGAGATGATTTCATCGCTGCAGTTCCTGGTGTGGAAGGTGATTCGACAATTGCCGTCAGTCCGACAGCACTTGCGCGAACAAGGCATCGACCGGAACAAGCCGCTCGATTAACCCCTGCTCATGCGAATACTGGATCAATGTCTGCAGATTGTATCGGTTGACCTCGTCAAGACCGTAGGCCCATGGATCTGATCCGAGAAGCGCTTGCTGTTCCTCGAGTGCGGTCTGGAACCAGGCGAGCGGCACGATGCGCGGATTTTCCATGCGCCCATAGGCGATCGTCTTCGCCTGCTCGAATGCGCGCATCAGGCTGGCGGGCACCCACGGATAGCGCTCGACGATTTCTCGTTTTATCGCGGTCGTGTGCATGATCGGGAAGATGCCGGTCTTCCGGTAATAGGCGATCTCGAGCTCTTTGTAGTTATCAAACAACCGCCCGACTCGCGGGTGCCGGTCGCGAATCGGCGCAATAACGTCCGTGTGCATCACCGCGTCCAGCTCGCCTGTTAACAGCATTGAAGTCAGTGATTGGCCCGCGGGAATGCGCATTAATCTGAGGCCGTCGGCAGCGAACGGCACCGTTTCCTCTTGTGCCGCGACCCAGTGTAGCTGCTTGTGCGGCACCGCGTGTTCATGTTCCAAAATCCCGCGCATCCAGACGTTGGCAGTGGCCTGAAAGCTGCCGGTTCCCACCTTGCGCCCAATGAGGTCCGATGGCCGATGGATGCCCGCGTCTGTGTTGACAAAAACGAAGCCGTGGCGAAAGCGTCGGTGCAGGAACACCGGGATTGCGGTCAAATCCTCATCCCGGGCCCTAGCCATAAGGTACGAAGAAAGTGAAAGCTCGCAGACGTCGAACTCATGGTCACGAATCATGCGCCAGTGGCGCGTCGTGGAATCCATGTCAGTAAGCATCGTGAGCTCGATACCGTCGGCTTTGACCTCGCCCTGCTTGAGCGCGCGCACGATCTCGTAATCGCCGCAGGCCAGGGTCATTTGAAGCGTCGCTGCCATTGTCCGTGCTTTCTCGAACGAGTTTCAGTCGGTGTGGGTTGGCCGGTTATCAGCTAACCAATCGGCGTAGAGCCGGATGCCCTGCTCGAGACTAATCTCTGGCTTGTAATCGAGCTCGCTTACCGCGCGGCGGATGTCGAGCGCCTCGCAGCGCCGCATGAGCTCGCCCGGGCCGATCTCGACCGGGACTGGGAATTGACTATAGCGCTTCGCCACGTCCACCACCTCGCCCACAGTGTGGGCACGGCCGCTGGCGATGTTGAATAGGCGGTGCTTTGGATTCTTGGCATTGAACAACAGCGCAACGCCGCGTGCGGCGTCTTCGACGTAGGTGAAGTCGAGTTTCTGGTCTGCGCCTTTATCCATTTTTAGCTGCTTGATACCTTCCAGCGCACCAAAGGCGATCTTATACAAGCTGATGAAGTGCGAGGGGTATTTCCCTGGCCCGTAAACGAAGAAAAGCCGGGCGACGCGGAAATCGATGTCGAAGGCGCGCCCATACTGAATACCGAGGTATTCGGCCGAGATCTTAGTCGCCGCGTATAGATCGGTCGGATCAGGGGCCTGCGTTTCTTTCGCCACCTGCTCGACCGCACCGTACACGGCACCGCTGCTCGTATAGAGTACCTTCTTGATCCCGAGCCCGCGGGCAAGCTCGAGCACATTCGCCAATCCCATGACGTTCAGCATGACGTGGTGGTGCGGATTCAAGAGCACCAGCTCGCCCATCACACCCACGGTGTGAATGATCCCGTCGAGTGCCGGGAGGCATGGCTCAAGCGCAGCACGCAGCGCTGGCAGATCCAGCACATCACCCCTGACGAAGCTGATATGCTCGGCGACCTCGTCGAGGTAGTCCAGCCTTCGCTCGGTGGTGTCGTAAAGGATGACTTTCTGCCCTTGCCGGGCAAGCAGTAAGGCGGTCCACGACGCGATATGCCCGTAGCCACCGGTTATAAAGACCGCCATGTTGCCACTCGTTACGGATTGGCGCTTTAACAGACTGCCGACAAGCAAGCCGGCCCCTGCAGGGCTATATAACACGGGCCGCCAAATCGCGCGAAGGCGCGCGGGCTTTTCGGGCTGACCGCGGTTACGCTTGCTTCGTGTCGCGAGCGGGGGTTCAATCGACACCCGTGATCGTGTCAGGTTAATGGCCATGTATTTCACCCGGATTGCGCGCGAGCGATGTTCTTGTTTGCTGGCGGCTACAGTGGCCGAAGCGGTGGTCTCATGATCGAGCTATCCGCAATCCGGGTACGCGTCGCACCCAGGCGCCGAAAGGCTGACGAGTGGGCCTTGGTGCTTGAGGCGGAAGGCTTGTCGCCGAGGGTTTGGCAAGCACCGGAGGGGTTTGTCGTCGGCGTACCGGCCGAGGAGGTCGAACGGGCCAGCGCTGCGCTTTTCGCCTACGAAAGCGAAAATCCGCCGCGCCCGCCCGAAGTTCGCGACGAAACTACAGGATCAGCACACCTATACGTGGCGCTAGCCGTGTGGGTAGTGCTGCTGGATCTGTTCTTCCTCACCGACGCCTGGGCGCCGGCGGCACGATGGTTCGAGTACGGTAGCGCCGATGCCGAGCGCATTGTAGCCGGTGAGCTTTGGCGGTCGGTGACAGCGCTCACCCTGCACGCGGACCTCAAACATGCGCTGGCCAATGCGATCGCGGGTGCAATCTTCCTTACGGCTGTATGTCGCCGGCTCGGCCCCGGGTTGGGTGTCGCACTGGTATTGCTCACCGGCGTCGGTGGCAACCTGATCAATGCCTTCGCGCACGATGCCTTTCACGTGTCGGTCGGGGCTTCGACTGCTGTGTTTGGCGCGGTGGGGATGCTCGGTGGCATAGGCGTTGTGCGCCGGCGTCGGCTCGGGGTTCGCGGGCGCTACGCTTGGATACCGCTTGCCGCGGGATTGGCTTTGCTGGCGATGCTTGGCACCACCGGTGAGCGCATCGATCTGTGGGCGCACTTGTTCGGTTTTGTCGTCGGCAGTGCACTCGGTCTGGCGGTCGCTTTGGCGGTGCCTGTGCCGCCCCGCGCGCGCGTGCAGTGGGCGTTTGGTCTCGCCGCGCTCGCGCTCGTCGTCCTGAGTTGGGCCGCTGCACTCAATAGCGTTCACACGCCCAAGGCCGTTGAAATACAACGCGTGTCCTTACCGCACTCCAGATGAGTCCAGCTACACGGATCAAGCGGCCGAGACAAACAGCGTTGCCGGGGGCGGCCGCAACACCACGGTGCCGCGAGCCGGTCTAGATGACGGCCGGAATCGCCTGATAAAAGCCGTTTTCCTTTATCAGTTTGATCGGCGTATCGAACAGATGGCTCAAGTTGTCGTCGCTCAGGACCCGCTCCTTCTTGCCTTGGGCGACAACCTGGCCGCGCTTGAGCAGAATCACCTGCGTGACTTCCGGCGGAATGTCGTGCAGATGATGCGTGATCAAAATAACCGTTCGTCCCTCCTGCATCAGCTTGCGGATAATAGCCAGGTACTTGAACGTGGCATTGAGGTCGAGGCTCGTCGTCGGTTCATCGAGCACCAGAGTGTGCGGCTCATTTATCAACGCCCTTCCCAATAGAAAACGCCGTTCCTCGCCGGTCGACATTTGCGCGAACGATTTGTCTTTCAGGTGAGCGATATCCAGCATCGCCATGATCTGCTCGGCGCGCTGGCGCGCCTGCGCATCGAACTCCTGGTAGCTGTACGTGCCGATGCTGGCATAGCAGCCCGAGAGAATGACATCGATCCCGCGGACATAACCGGCGTACTCGTGCTGCAGATCGTGGCTGACGATTCCTAATTGGGAACGCAGCTCCCATACGTTCCAGTTGTCGCGTCCCAGAATGCGCACATAGGAGTCGCTGCTGCGCACGGGGTAGATATCACGCGACAAAAGCTTCAGCAGGGTGCTCTTGCCCGCGCCGTTGGGCCCGATGATGGCGGTGTTGTCTCCACGCGCTATCTCCAACGACAGGCGCTCGAATACCTTCGTATCGCCGCGAAACACGCTGGCGTTACTGATTTCGATAATCTGGTCAGGGGACGACATAAGCACTTCGCACGGGCGCAGACAGCGCTAGGAAGACGAGAGCCTCGCCTTCGTTCTCACGAGCCGATTGTTTCGAAAGTCATCGAGGGCCTGGCGGATTTCCCGCTCGGTATTCATCACAAAGGGTCCGTACTGCACGATCGGCTCTTTCAATGGCTGGCCCGCTAGCAGTATAAAGCGAGCGGCCCCTGCACCCGCTTTGACGGAAAGCCGTTCACCCGGCTCGAAGACGACCAAGGCGTGTGTGGGCACGGCCTGACCGGCTACCTCGCCACTGCCTTCGAAGATGTAGATAAACGCTGTCAAGCCCGCGTCCAGCCCATGGTTGAACTCCCGTCCCGGGGCCAGCGATACGTCGAGATACTGCAGCCTTGTGTGCGGGTCCGTGATCGGTCCGAGCTGTCCGTCGTACTCGCCGCTGATGAGCTTGATCCGGGCGCCGTCCGTATCGATCGTTCCTATGTGCGCGGCAGCAAACTCCTGGTATTGGGGATCGCTCATCTTTTCCCGGGCGGGCAAGTTGATCCACAGCTGAAAGCCGCGCATGAGGCCATCGGTTTGTTGCGGCATCTCCGAATGGATGACGCCGCTTGCAGCTTTCATCCATTGTATGCCGCCCGCGCGCAGATCGCCGCGATTACCCATGCTGTCCTGGTGCAACATGTGGCCATCTAGCATGTAGGTAAGAGTAATGAAGCCGCGATGTGGGTGATCCGGGAAACCGGCGATGTACTCATCCGGATTGTCACTGCTAAAGTGGTCCAGCAATAGGAACGGATCGAGATGGCGCAACGCGGGCGTACCGATGGTGCGCTGAACAATAACGCCCGCGCCCTCGGCGATGGCGGTCGCGCGCAGCAGCTGTCGAACCTTGCGTACGGGCATGGCACTGCTTAGGTGGAAAATGGGCCCGGGGAGTTTAACCCGATTCCGCGCCAGTGTGTGCACGCCGGCGCCGCCGTGCGCGTGCGGCGCACCGGCTATGTGGCTAGAAAGTCCTGCAGCGCGGCGGTAACACGCCAGCAGCGGCCGACCATCGAAAGCGGCACGTCTGCGGTCCCGGGCTCGAGCACGGCTGGTAGCTGTGGTAGCTTTGCGGCCACAAGTAGGGACATCGGCTGATTGATTTGTGCAAGAGAAGGTGAGGTAAGGGCATGGGTCTCAAGGGACGTACGGCGTTCGTAACGGGGGCAGGGCGTAATATCGGGCGAGCGATCGCACTCGAGCTTGCCCGATGCGGCGCGAATGTGGTGGTCAACGCGCGCAGCAATCGCGAAGAAGCCGAGGCCGTGGTGGCGGCAGCCCGCGAACTGGCGGTTGAGGCGATATACCTGCTGGGTGATGTGGGACAGGCGGCCGATGTGCAGCGCATGGCGCGCGAAGCGCTCGAGCACTTCGGCACGGTCGATATCCTGATCAACAATGCCGCCATTCGCCCGGCCAAGCCTTTTCTTGAGCTCGACGAAGCTGACTGGCACAGGGTGCTCGATGTCGATCTGAACGCGGCCTTTTATACGGCGAAGGCCTTCTTGCCGGCCATGGTGGCGGGGGGTTGGGGGCGCATCATCAATTTGACCGGCATGAATGCGATCCACGGCTACGCTGGTCGTGCGCCCGTCTCCGCCGCCAAGCACGGCGTGTGGGGTCTGACCAAGGCATTGGCAAAAGAGTTCGGCCCGCGCGGCGTGACGGTCAATGCGGTATCGCCGGGTCCCATCCGCTCGCAACATCCCGATCCAGCGATGACCCAGCATATCGAATCGCAGCTCGGAAAAATTCCCTTGGGTCGACTGGGTGAGCCGCAGGAGATCGCCGCCTTGTGTGGATTTCTCGCTTCCGAAGCGGGCGGCTTTATCTCGGGCCAGATGATCGCCGCGAACGGCGCCGCCCAAACTTGAAACGTGGCGCGGCGTCAGCCTTCCGACGCCAGCGTCAGCATCTGCTGCGTGACCGCCTCGGTGAGATTACCGCCGGTGAGACAAGCCACGGTCTTCAGGCGCGGGTCGACCTTGCCGGAGAGGAAGGCCGCCGACGCCACCACGCCCGCGGGCTCGCCCACGAGCTTGGCGCGGAACAGCACGGTGCGAAAGGCTTCGGCGATCTGTCTCTCCGAGATCAACACAATCTCGTCGAGATAGGCCTGCAGGTGCCTGAACGGGTATGCGCCCGGGCGCACGGCCGACAGGCCGTCGGCGATGGAGTCCCAATAGTCGATGGTCGTCGGCTCACCGCGTTGGAGGGACACATAAGCGGCATTGGCGTGCTCAGGCTGCACGCCGATGACCCTGACCTCAGGACGGCTTTGCTTCACCGCTGTTGCCACGCCGGCCGCCACACCGCCGCTGGAAACGGGCACCAACACCTGCGCCACGTCGGGCAAGTCCTCGACGATCTCGAGCCCGATGGTACCGTGGCCGGCGACGACCGCAGGCGCCTCCCAGGTATCGATCGCTGTCATACCCCGCTCTTTGGCCAGGCGCTCGACCGTCGGTTGGCGGGCGAGTGCGTCATTGCCGCAGAAAACGACCTCGGCACCGTAACCACGGGTGGCATCCACTTTGTAGGCGCTGGTGCGATCCATCATGACGACGACAATGGAAACCCCCATCGTCTTGCCGGCTAAGGCGAAGGCCTGCGCGAAGTTCCCGCTTGACGTCAATACCACGCCGCGCGCCCGCTCGGCCGGCGTGAGTGTGTTGAGCACCGTAAAGGCCGCGCGCACCTTATAGGCCCCGGTCACTTGAAGATTTTCTGCCTTCAGAAACAGCGTCTCTTGGCCAACCTCGGCAGAATCACGTGAAAGTGGCAGGATAGGTGTGCGGCGGACAAGATCGGGCAGACCTGCGCGTGCCGCCTCAATGTCCGCCAGTGTCACAAGCGGCGCGGTTCTCGCATCCATCGGGTTCTGTGCAGGAGTTGTAAAGGGATTCAGTACTCGTCGGGCGGCTCGATATCGTCGTACCCGGGCACGGGTTCGCGCTCATCGACCTGTTCCAGCAGGTTAATCGCGACCGCCAGGAAATCGCTGTGCGTGATGATGCCCCGTAGCCTGCCATCGGTCACCACCGGCAGGCAGCCGAATCTGTGCTTTTCCAGATAGCGCGCGGCTTGGCGCAAGCTTGCGTGTTCATCGATCGTCGCGACATCGCGCGTCATGATCTTGGAAATCGCTATACTGGACGGGTTCTGGCGCTGGCCCTTGGCGCGCAAAGTGGAGTCGGTGGCCGCCAGTATATCGCGATGGCTGACGAGGCCGACCAACTTGCCTTTGCCGTCGACGATGGGAAGATGGTGGATGTGTCGCTTGCCCATGAGCTTGATGGCATCGGCGAGAGTGGCGGTATCCCGCAGCGTATGCAGATCCGTGGTCATGATTTCATTGACGGTGATCATTGATGTCTCCGTAGTCTCGCACCTACGAGGCCGCCACCCACTGTCGCAGGCCTATATTATGACAACGCAGGGGCCGGGCGACCAGTCAACGGCTGCAAGCTCATGGCGGTAGCCTCTCAGGGAGTGAAGGCGGAATGCGCGCCAGCGCAGACCGGGCAGCACGAAAGCCCCCGGCCCGTTAATCGCATCGGATGTGGCTGACAGGGGTCATGCCATTCGCTAGCAGCGCCACCGACTGGCCGTGCTCGCCGCTCACCCTACTGTCACAGAGCCTGAACAGCGCCAGCAGGGGCTGCTTCTGGCAATTTTCCGAGCGCGGACTCTTCGATGAGTTCTGGTCGGAGCAACCTGCCTGATAGGCCATGGCATCGTCGATGCCCAGTAAGGCCAGTAATATCTTTCCACTCCATTGCACTTTAGGCGCATACATCGTGGCGCAGTCGGTGCAATCGCCAAGCTGAATCGCGTGCGGCCGCAGCTCGATGTAATTGATGCCTTTCTTGCCACCGTCCGTGACGTCGATCGTGGTGCCGCCCTTGTAGGCAGATACGGTTCGCAGCACCTCGTCGTCGGCATCGACGGTGCCCGGGGTATTGGCGTCGGTAAAGACGATCCAGCCCTTCTCCCAGGCCGAGTCTGTACAGTCAGCGCCGTTGCTGCTGGCGCAGAGGGTTACCGTCACCTTGCGGGTGAAGACCTCGAAGCGGGCCAGCCGCAGTGTCTCGACGACGAACTGGGCATGGCCCGCGAGGCGGGTGGCGGCGACGTAGCGTTGATAAGTCGGGAAGGCAATGGCCGCCATGATGCCGATGACGAACACCACAAACAACACCTCAACCAGCGAGAAACCCCTGTCCGTCGGTCGACCACGGGGGTCGGCGTACTGCCTGTCAATTGCCACGGACTGTCACTGCACACATCGCCTAAAACCAACCCAAAATGTGTGCAATGAACGTGCCCTCACCGGTGACGCGACCAGGTTGTGGGGACAGGCGGCACGTCTGGCCCGCCTCCCGATACAGACAGCCCTACGCGCGGCGCTTAGGGGATGTCAACATGACGCCGCAGGGCAAGGGCATCGGTCAGCTTGTGACTGTCGGCGCACGGCGGCAGCGGGCGCGCTGCGTCAACCTCCAGGGGCTTCCGGGATAAGTTTTGGGAAACTTGTCCCAAAATAGCGTCGCGTTTTGCGTAAGGCGTGACCCTGCGCGGCAAGCACGGGATCGGTTATGTCGGCGCCGCTTAAGGCTGGGTTAGCTTGATCTCGATCCGCCGGTTGCGGGCATAGGCCGCGAGGCTGCGCGCATCGTCGAGCGGGTGAAACTCGCCGAAGCCGGTGGCGGCGAGGCGTCGCGGCGGGATGCCTTGCGAGACAAGGTACTCGACCACCGATAGCGCACGCGCGGTCGAGAGTTCCCAGTTCGAGGGATACTTTTGCGTGCGAATGGGGCGGCGGTCGGTATGGCCGTCCACACGCAGGATCCAGTCAATGTCCGCGGGAATCTCGTCGGTTACCGTCTTCAGGGTGGCTGCTAGCTGCGCCAGCTGTTTCTTGCCTTCGGGTACCAGTACGGCCGAGGCCGAAGGAAACAGCAGCTCCGATTGGAAAACGAAGCGATCGCCGACAATACGAATGCTGGGGTGGGTGCCCAGCACCTTACGCAGGCGGCCGAAGAACTCTGAGCGATAACGATTGAGCTCTTCTACCTTGCGTGCCAGCGCCAGGTTGAGCCGGCGCCCGAGTTCGGCGATTTCCACCTGTTGGCTCTCGACCTGCGTCTCTGCGAGCTCGAGGGCTGCCGACAGTCGCGTGATTTGCTCGCGCAAGGCGGCAATCTGTTCGGTTAGCAATTGCACGCGTGCTTGCGCCTTTTTGCCGAGTTGCCGCTCTTCATTGAGACTCTGGTCCAGGGTCACGATGCGTGTGCTGAGCTCCCTGAGCCGGATGTCGCGCTTATCGATCTGCGCTTGTGCAAGCTGCGTCTGCTCCTCGGCCTCGGCCAGGCGCGTCTCGAGCGCCTTGCTTCGATCGCGTGCCGCGAGTAGCTCGGTGTCGCGCGCTTTTAGTGCACCGGCCAGGCTACCGACTTGCGCCTCGAGCTCGGTGCGCAACTGGCGCAGGGCGGCGATGTCCTGTTGCAGGCTTGCGATCTCTCGCAGCTGCAACTCGATGCGCTCCTTGTCCGCAGCGATGATCCGCGAGGCCTCCTGCAGACCCGTTTGCAGCTCGACGCCCCTGCTCTCCGCTGACTCTGCTCGCTGGGTGGTCAGCGCCAGGCGCTGTACCAGCTGATCGCGTTCCATGAGGGTGGCGTTTAAGCGACTCGTGAGCTCGGCTACGGCATCGCCGAGACGCGTACTTTTCGCGCGCTCGAGCGCCAAGGTATCGGCCAGCGCATTGATTTGCAAACTAAGCCTGTCGAGCGCGCGGTTGCGCCCTATCAGAATTTCGCCGAGAAAGAACTGCGCGACGACAAACATCAAGACGATGAAGATGAACACCAGCAGCACTGAAGCCAGCGCATCGACAAATGCCGGCCAGACATTTACGCCATGACGACCGCGGCGTGCCAGTGCGAACATTTCGTCAATCCCCTGGTTACGGGCCTAAGTTTTGGAACGCGATTTCTTGCCTACGCTCTGGGCTAGCAATCTAATTTCATTGCGAAACTCATCGGCAAACTGCTGGCGCGCGGCCGATACCTCCTCTAGCAGACGCGCCAGGCCGACATCGACGCTACGCAAGTGGTCGCGCATCTCTTCATAGCCGCTCAGCGCGTTGCTCACCTGACTTGCGAGCTCGGCCATCGCCGGTTGCAGATCCGTCTGATTCTTGGTCAGACTCAATAGTAGTTTTTGCTGTGAGCGCATGTGATCGCTCAGCTCGGCCAGCTGCTCGGTGAGCCTGGC
>JABAOH010020963.1_pt1 | contig 15105 bp, 18 predicted proteins | sample 7062181 | NCBI WGS metagenome assembly JABAOH01 (sample SAMN14538630, study PRJNA623070) | marine sediment metagenome | biome: marine biome [ENVO:00000428]; feature: marine pelagic biome [ENVO:01000023]; material: deep marine sediment [ENVO:00002113]; isolation source: pool of 5 deep marine...
CAGTCCGCTCTTCCACCCTTGCTTCGAGCTCATCGTGCGCCCTCTGTAATGCCTCCTGCGCCCCCTTGCGCTCGGTTGTATCCCAGAGGGTTTCGATTGAGCCCAGGGTCTCCCCGTCAGCCCCTCTTATGGGTGCGGCTGTAAAGAAGAGCCATTTACCCTCTTCCCCTATATGCGGGAAAAAATCCTCTGCCTCATAAGCTCCTTCAATGAAAGCCGACTTCCTCCCCTTATCGCCGTAGTACCGCTTGATCTCCTCCTCTCCCATTCCATCTACTATAACATCGGCCATGACCGGCCTCTTCTCTGGATAGAAGGCCAGCCATTGCTTATTCGTCCCAACTATCTCCTCAGCCTTATAGCCAGTGAGGTTTTCACAGGCCCTGTTCCAGTGGGTGACAATATGGTCCTTGTTTATGACGATGGTCGGTATGGTATTTCCCTGGATTATCTGTGAGAGGGCCCTTTCCCTCTCAACGAGCTCCCGCTCCACGGACTGCAAATGCCTGGTCCTTTCTTCCACAATCTTCGCGAGCTGCTCGGAGAATAGATCAAACTCCTTCTCAATCTTCTCCGGTTCCCTTATATGTTCCCCTAAGTCCCTCTTGATCCTTACCCTTTCCCTTTCTATCTGAAGAAAATCCCAGACTGACATGGCCTCGAAATGATCGATCAGCTTTAGCTTTGCTGGCTTGGTCGCCTTCAGTTCTTCCAGGACCGTATTGTCTCCTGTCAGCTCGATAATCAGATCCAGTCCCTTCATCTCATGGAGATCCCTGTAATCCAAGGTGGTGAATATCCCCTTCTCCTTGGCATATATCAGCCCTTCGGCCTTATCATCTATATCGGCTACACCTAGGATGTTCACCCTCTGGTCAACAAAATCCTCCCCCAGGACAATCTCAAGGATGGCCTTGCAGACCCTACCTCCACCGACAATAGCAATGTTAGAACCCTGTAAGATCTCCCTCATCGTACCCTCTTTTTGCAGTTAGTTATTTTCAATACCCTGGCTTGGCCTACTTGTACTAAGGGACCAGTAAGGTGGGCAATTCCGATACCTCTGCCAGACGCTGGGAAGGACTTCCCAACCACCTGGCCTGCCAAGCACTCTTTCCAGTTGTCCCTGTGGCAATGAGGGTGGCCTCACGTTCCCGGGCCGCATTTTCAATCTGGGTGACATCGCCGATGTAGAGGTGAGGTTCTGCCTCTATTCCTTTAGCTTCAAGGCTGTCACATAATTCACCCAGTCTTGTTCTATTCTCCCTTTCCATCTTCTTAAGACCCCTTTTCCCCAGACCCGCCATAGCCTTCTCGGTTACAACATGGATCACCTGTAGCTTTTTCATAATACCCTTAAGAGCGACTAAAAACTCCACCGCCCTATTGGATTGAGGAGACCAGTCGGTTGCCAAAAGTGGTCGCTCGAACGGCTTGTCATTCACCCTACCAGGCCCTACATTGTACTTATGTACCAGGACTGGTATAGTGCTTTTTCGAAGGAATTCTATCGTCTTAGAATCAATATAGAACTTCTCCAGTCCACTCCTTTTTTGACGACTGATGACGACGAGGTTTACCCCTTCCTCTTCTATGGTTGACATAATCTTATGGACTGTATTTCCCTCCGCGATATAAATGCCACATTCCAGACCCTCCTCAAACAGACTCTGCGCCCAATCAATAAAACGGACCTCGGCCATTTCCTTGAGCCTTCTCTTTTCCTCCGTAGTATAATATCCAATTTTACGCTCAACCACATGCATGAGCACCACATGGTCGAGCCCTGCCTTTCTAAGACCCATCAGTGATCGTAAGGCATCAAACCATAATTCCTCGAAATTGGTTACAAACAACATCTTTTTGATTTCCATAACTGGCTCTCCTTTTTCAAACCTTTTGGGATATTCTGACCCTTCTACCTCTTCTTTCTTGCTGAAACTCTCCTGCCCCGCCAAAATGTACTGAACACTTCCCTCTAAGGGACGGGAGGTTAGAATTTCACGTGCATGTTAGTTAATAAAATCTGATTGCACCGCTTTTATAATGTTGAGCAATTCTAATGTGTTATAGAGCGATTGTCAAATCAACCTCCTCTCGTTTTTCGAGGAATTTGAAAAGCTATACATTTGCCAGGTAAGGATATATAAGCGGACAGCAGAAAGTCTTGTGGGTTTAAAAGATAAAGTGTATCAGAGCAAAGGCAAAGAGGAGTATAATGCCCACAAGAATTCCCACCCCGATGGGCCTTCTATATAAGTTTTCGTCGTAAATCTCGCTCGAGGAGTACCCGCTCAAATATCTCAGCCCTTGCGTGATTCTTAGATACACATACGCTGCTAGTATCTCAAGGATTGAGATGGGATTCTTGCCCAAACGGACAATGACATATACTGCCCTGGAGCAGAACAGTTGTAATTTAAGCCTGAAGTTGCTCAGTGGTACATTACACGCCCATACCAAGGTTCGCCCTCCCATTCGATAGAAATAGTCGAAATCCAGAATAGTCGCCCTATGAGGTGCGACCATGGCCTTGGCTAACACAAAGGCTAAACTGGCAAACATAAAGAGCTGAATGGTTCCTATTGTGTGGGAGGGGGTGAAGGGATGATAGTGGGCCATGGTGTAAGGAAGTATGTCGAAGAGTATCTTGGGGTAAAAACCAATAAACACACAGGACAAGGCGGTCAGGCCCATGGCCAGTTGCATATTAAAGGGGGCCTCCTTGGAGTCTATCTGGTAGTTTCTGGCAAAGAAACAAAAGTAGCAAAGCTTCATAAAGGAGAGGAATGTTCCCACGGATGCAAGGATCAACATGAGCTCTAATATGGGCTTATGAGCATCTACCACAGAGGATATAACCATCCCCTTACTTACAAATCCATTAAATCCCGGTGCACCGGAGATGGAAAGCGCAGCTATGACGCAGGTGATACAGGTAATGGGCATAAACCTTCCCAGTCCTCCCATCTCGGTCAACTTTCTCCTTCCTGTCATATACATAACCGATCCCATACACATAAACAGTAACGATTTATACAGGATGTTGTTAAAGGCATGGGCTATTCCGCCATTTATGCCCAGTCCGGTTCCCACTCCAATGCCTGCCACCATGTATCCCACCTGGCTAATGATATGGTAGGCGAGGAGTCTTCTGGCATCATTTTGAAGTAATGCATAGGTTACACCATATATTGCCATTATTCCGCCCATATACGCTAGAAAATCAGCACCTGCGAAGCATCTGGCCAATACGTAAACACCCGTCTTTGTAGTATAAGCCGACAGGAAGACACTTCCTGAAAAGGTCCCCTCCGGGTAGGAATCGGGTAACCAAGTGTGAATAGGAATAAAGGCGGCATTCAGTCCAAAGCCACAGAGTATAAACCAATAGGCAAGATCAGGTTCCAGACGAGCAATACCAATGGACCCTGTAGTCTTAGTGTAAATAATAATACCAACCAATAGGCAGCACCCGCCAGATAGGTGCATTAGAATATACCTAAACCCGGCGTTAAGGGACTCCTTGTCCTTTTGGTACCATATGAGGAAGACGGATGAAACAGCCATAATCTCCCAAAAGGCAAATAGGCTGAAATAGTCTCCTGCAAAGATTACCCCTAACGAGCTTCCTATATAGAGGAAGGCTGCTATATGTTGCCCATCCTCCTTTATGTGCAGACAATAGACTAGCGCCAAAAACCCTATAATGACAAATATGTACCCTACTGCTAAGCTCAGTCTATCAACCTCGCAAAAGATGAGATCATACCCTAAGAAGCGATATACCCAGCTTGTACCGGGATTCAGGTACACAATATCCAGAAAGGCCACCACGGGGACCAAGAGGATGTATAGCTGCTTTAGTTTTCCCTTCAACAGGGGGATCAGCACTGCCCCAAGGATGAATATCAGGGCGGGTGGAAGGGCGTTAATCATAAAAATCCTCGCTCTTTTGGGCAAACGAGGCGAGTATCCCCGTGGCCAATATCAATATAAGGGCCCCGAGAACTCCAAATACCGTTTCAATTGAGGGCACCTTGTGCCAAAAGAAGATGGTGTGCTCATGTTTGGTGAAGAATCCAAGGGGGATACATGCGATGGCCAATATCAAGAACAACCTCTTAAGCATAACTTCCATCATTAGCCTACGCCTTGTGCAGGGTGACCGACTTTAGGGGCCAGATAAACCTTGCCAGATAGTCCTTCCAAAAAAGAAGGATCATGGCTTTTTTCACGATCTAACGCAATACAATAAAATAGATCAGACCATAGACAAACAGGAGGGTTAAGGCCAGAAGCACCCCAAGACCTATCGGTCTTCTGTAGACATCGTTATCATACGTCATTTTCCTCATTGCAGCAAGTCTGGATTGCAATTCCCTTAGTTCATCCAGTTTATCCTCATACAGTCCAAGGGCATGGTAAAGCCTATTGATAACCATCAGGTGGATATACCTTATTGCTATCTCGGGGACTAAGATGGGGTTTTTGCTTAGACTTATAGCGTTGGTTACCATTCTGGTAAAGAGACTCTGCAGCCCAAACCTGAGGTCCTGCAGGGGATGACTAAAGAGCCAAAGGAGGAGTATGCCTGGTTTTCTGTAGAACCAGTCTGTGTCCAAGCTGATAGTGGCCTCACCGCCGAGTTTATCTATAGACAGCCAAAATGCCGCGGCGGTGAACAATAGCAGCTGAATGCTTGCTACTACATGGAAGGGTGCATAGGGATGATAGTCAACTGCATAAGGTAATATATCATAAAGGACCCTTGGGTAAAGACCGGTAAAGATGCACAAAAAGGCAGTGAGCCCCATGGCTATCAGCATATTCAAGGGAGGTTCTTCGGCCTCTATCTCCTCTAGATTTTCTCCCTCAGGTGCCTTACCAAACCAGGTACCATAGGGAAGCTTTAAGGTAGTGCTGAGGAATGTCCCTATGGACGCCAGATGCAAAAAGAGGTATACGGGTACCGCGTGTATCCCGACAGCCGCAGCCACTACCATGTTCTTGCTAATGAATCCATTAAAGAGTGGTACCCCTGAGATGGAGAAACCGGCTATCAGATAAAGGGAAAGGCAGATGGGCATCATCTTGTAGAGGTTTCTCCCTTGTAGTTCGGTGATCTTGCTCTTTCCCGTCACATGGATGACCGCCCCTGTCCCCATGAAAAGCAGGCCCTTATATAAGATATGGCAGAAGGCATGGGTAACGGAGCCATTTAAACCCATCTCGGTTCCTATCCCCACCCCGCACACCATGTATCCCACCTGGCTAATGATATGATAGGCGAGAATCCTTCTGATATCGTTTTCCATTAGGGCATAAACCACACCATAGACGGCCATAATAGCCCCTAGCCACATGAGGAGTTCAACGCCGGGGAAGCTCCTGGCCAGCACATATACGGCACTTTTGGTAGTAAAGGCGCTTAAGAATACAGCCCCGGTAACAGTTGCCTCTGGGTAGGCATCTGCCAGCCAGGCATGAAGAGGGGGTACAGCGGCGTTGATTATAAAACCAAGCAGAATCAGTAAGGAGGCAAGTCCCCCATATTCTATATGACCGAAATGTATGGATCCCGTATTTACCACATGTATGATAATGCCAGCCAGAAGGGCGCAGCCACCAAATATGTGGACCATGATATACCTGAATCCTGCATCAAGGGCGGCTACAGTCCGCTGATGCCAGATGAGAAACACGGACGAGATGGCCATGATCTCCCAAAAGGCAAAGAGGGTAAAAAGATCGCCAGCAAAGGTAACCCCTAGGGTGCTTCCAATATAAAGAAGGGCCGCCACCTGCTGTCCCAATTCCCTGATATGGAGGGCGTAGGCCATTCCAAGGAAGGCTATAATGACAAATACATACCCAAAACACAGGGATAGTTTATCCACCCTTCCGAAGATGAGTTCGTAGCCCAAAAACTGGTAGCTCCAGTATGTGCCCTGGTCCATATAAAGGAGATCAATAAATGCTATTGCCGGAATCAGGAGTTGGAATACCTGGTTAAGGCGTCTCTCTCTGAGTAGGGGAACGAAGATGGCCCCTACCATAAATATGAATGCCGGTGGTACTGTCTCAATCACTGTAATAATCCTCATACCTTTGGAGCCAACGATGACCAAGGAACTTAGAGCCGACCACAAGTAGGATACATCCAAGGAATCCAAAAATTGCCTCAGATGCCGGAATTCTCTCCCACCAGAAGTGTGGATGTTCAGGTCGGAGAAATAGCCCAACCAAGATGCTCAGGCCAATGCCAATAAAGAATATATATCTCAGAGCCCTTGCCATTTAGATCCCTCCTAGTATCTTCCCGGTTGCCATAGATGCTATGTCGAAGAAGTTAAAAAAGGCATTCGGGAATATTCCCAGAACAAGCGAGATAATTGCCGTTATCACCAAGGGTGCTAACATTTTCATCGGGGCTTCATCAAAACATGGATTGATAGCCTCCTCAGGGCCCTTAAAGAATGAATTATAGATAATGGGGAAGAAGTAGGCCACATCTAGAAGGGCACTCATGAGCAAGACAAAGAGAAAGACTATCTCCTTGGCCTCGAGGGAACCAAGCGCCAGATACCATTTGCTGATGAATCCACAAACAGGTGGGGTTCCTGCGATACCCATTGCGCCAATAGCAAAGGCACCCATGGTCAAGGGCATCTGCCTGCCAAGCCCATCGAGTTCACTTACATTTTCTTTGTGAGTCTTTACGTAGATGGCCCCCGCAACAAAAAACAGGGTGATCTTCATAAAGCCGTGGCCGGCCATATGAAATATGCTCCCGGTTATAGCGCTTGGGGTCAGCAATGAGGCCCCCATGATGATTATGGCGAGGTTATTTATGGTAGAAAAGGCCAGTCTTCGTTTAAGGTTATCCTGGGTAAGGGCATACATGCCCGAGACAATGACTGTAAAGGAGGCAAAATAGGCCGATAAAATCCACAGATCAAGGCCATCTAGAAGGTCCGGGCCAAACACGTAGAGGATAATCCTCAAACACCCAAAGACACCCGCCTTAACTACTGCCACAGCATGGAGCAAGGCACTGACGGGAGTTGGTGCTACCATCGCAGTTGGTAGCCATTCATGCAAGGGCATAATGGCGGCCTTGACACCAAAACCCAATACAAGAGTAACAAATAGGAATATAAGTGTAGCAGATGAGGCGTGACCCGAAAGAAAACCACCTGGTTTGAAATCAAGGGTCCCCGTAATAGCGTAGATAAATATTATGGCAAATAGGATGGCCACACCTGCTGTAAGGATGTATGCAAGATATTTCCTTCCACCCATGATGGCATCTTCCGTCTCCTTGTGGGCAACCAAGGGATAAGTGGACACGGTCAGGATCTCGTAGAATATAAAGAGGGTTAATAGATTGCCTGCAAAGGCGATACCCATGGTTGCAGAAAGGGCGAGGGCGAAGTTAAAGAAGTATCTCGTCTGCGCATGTTCATTCAGCCCCCTGACATAACCTATGGAATAGACCGAGGTTGCAATCCATAGAGCAGAGGCAAGAACACCAAAAAACAGACCAAAGGGGTCAACCCTGAACTGGAAGGAGACACCAGGTGTAAGTGAGATAATGGTGTATTCCAGTATCCTTCCATTTAACACAAAGGGAACCATGGAGATAACAATGCCGAACTTGAGGACTGAGGCCAGGATAGTCCAGAATTCCCTTAGGTCTCTGTGCCTCTCCCCTGTGAAGATTATGAGCAAGGCCCCTACAAGGGTCACCAGAACAGCCAGAAATGGCCTTATGGAAACAATCACCTCCATTAACCATCCCTCATTGGATCTCTAGAAATATGCGGGGACAGCGAACTGGATAACAGCAGAAATAATCTTGCCACTCAGGACACCGAGCGCCATTATTCCCGCCGTTGCGATGAGTATTGGTACGAGCATACTTAAAGGCGCCTCTTCAGGTGCAATGGCCAATTCCGAACCAGCACCTATAGGTTCACCCCCTGGCTCAAGGTATGCATTCTCTATGACTCGAAAGAAGAGGATAACATGTAAGAGGCTGCTTACCAGCAACACGGCCACAAAACTCCACTGACTTGCATTGATTGCTCCAAGGATAAGGTACCATTTGCTGAAAAAACCACAAGTCGGTGGAATCCCTATCACGGAGAGGGCTGCTATGACAAAGGCTGCCATGGTAAGTGGCATCCTTCTGTGCAGATACGTTAGTCCAGAAATTTCTCTCTTACCGGATTTGTACATAATAGCACCTACAACCAGAAAAAGAGCTAACATCATAAAGGCATCATTGAGTATATGGAGGATAGCGCCTGTAAGCCCATTTCTGTTGGCAAGCCCCACACCTAAGGCTATGTAGCCTACTTCACTTACCACGATGTAGGCGAGCATCCTTTTCAAGTCAACCTGGGCCAAGGCCAATACAGAGCCAAAGATTATGGCAACAGCAGCCATCCAGCCGAGGAGGGTGGCTACGGGGAACAATTCTATTGAGAAATAGGGCCTAAATACCGTAAACATAATCCTTATCATCACATATGCCCCTACCTTGGTCATCAGGGGCGCAACAAGAGCGCTTACCGCCGATGGGGCATAGGTATAGGCGTCCGGAAGCCACACATGTAAGGGGAAAAGCGCCATCTTTATGCCCACTCCTACCAGGAAAAAGGCGAAGGCAACCAACACCACCTTGGAATGATAAAGAGTAGGTAATATCTGAGATAGATCAGCCATATTAAGCGATCCGGTAACTATATAAAGGTAGCCCACGCCAAGCAAGTAAAAGCAGGCGCCAATGGTCCCCAATATCACATAATTAAAACTGGCAAATGGTGCACCATCCTCCCCTATAGCTATAAGGGCATAGGCAGCAAGGGATGCAATCTCTAAGAACACATAGAGATTGAACATATCACCGGTCGCTGCAATCCCCAACAGGCCCGTTACCAGTAAGAGATAGATGGTATAAAAGAAAACGATCTTCTCAGGCAGTTCCTGCTCGACACTTCTCTTTGAATAGATAGCTACGAAAAAGCTAATAGACGCTATGATAACCAGAACAAAGGCATTCAGATGGTCAATGACATACTCTATCCCCCACGGGGGATCCCAATTTCCAAGATGGTAATGGATGGTTCCGCTTGTGATAACCGTATTTAATGTGTGAAGGGATGCCAGGAATGAGATTGAAAGGGCCACTAAAGCGATTGGATAAGAAAAACCTTTCTTCCACCAACCAAAGATAAGATTCAGAAAGGCGAATATCAGGGGAATAACAACTGCTAAAACAGGAGATTGGGGGATCATCTTTTGAGCTTCAAGATCTCGTCTTCCTCTAACGTATTATACCTTCGGTAAATAGCTATCACTATTGCCAGTGCAACTCCCAAGGTACTTACCATGACAACTATAGCAGTAAGCATGAGCACGTGTGGTAGTGGGTTTACATAGGCTGTAGCTTGAATAACATGCCCAGAGGCATGCTCAATGATAGGCAGGGTTCCTCCCTTTTTTGCAGCAGTAGAGATAAAGAAAAGAATGATTGCCGTCTGAAATATATTCATCCCTATAATCTTCTTTACCAAGTTTCTTTTGCCAATCATGGCGTAAAAACCTATCATCATCAGGATGATATAAATCCAGTAATTGTATTTGCTAATTATAAAATCGAGCATCTCACTTTCTCTGCCTTCTTCTTGCCCTTAATATCAAAATGCATGAAGCCCCAGCAGTGAAGATTACAGTGGTCTCTCCAAGGGTGTCATAGCTCCTGTAGTCTGCCAGAACTGATGTAACTATGTTTGGTGTGGCTGTCTCTTCAAGTGTCTTCTTGATATACCTAGGTGAGACGTGGGTACTGGCTGGAGAACTAGGGTCAGCCCAATCAGGCATATCCATAGTGGCGTATATAAGTAAGGCTCCGGTGAAAGCTACGACGATAAAGGCCAGGAACTTCAATCCTTTGTCCTCCTGGTTGTATTATACACGGCAGCAATAAAGAATATTGTACTAACGCCTGCCCCCACAGCCGCCTCAGTAAAACCCACATCAACTGCACCCATTTCCGCCCACAGAAGGCACATAAAGAAGCTATAGGCACCAAGTAAATACACAGCACTTAAAAGATCCTTTACAGAAATGGCAGCTATGGCACATATGACCACAAAGAGCAAGAGTACGAGATCAAAGGCCGCTATCATTTTGTTTCCCCTTTTCCTTTAACCCATGGCTCCTGGCCACATCTCATGGCTGCTCTGGCGATGGCATGTGTAGCGGTGGGTTGAGCAAGAAACATGAATACTGCAATAAAGACTATCTTCAGACCTGTAAGGGAAAAACCCTGATAGATACCGAGTCCTATCAACGATAAAAGGACTGCCATGGTATCACCTTTACCGGTTGCGTGGAGACGGCAAAAGAAATCAGGAAAACGTAAAAGCCCTACCGTCGCTGCTATAAAGAAAAAGAAACCCAAAAGGAGAAAGGGAAGAGAAAGTATTTGTTGAACATTCATGGGAACTCTCCCTTCCTTTCCAGGTACTTGGCTGCGGTAATCGTACCAATGAAATTGAGAAAGGCATATACCATACTGATATCTACAAACATCTCCGCCCTGTCATAGATAAAACCCATCAGCAATAGAACAACCAGTGTCTTGGTACCAATGGCACAGATACCTGCGATCCTGTTTAGCACACCAGGCCCAAATGCCCCTCTATAAAGACAAAGTAGAACAAGGGCAAACAAACCCATTCCTTGAAATAAGAAGAAGCTATTCATCTCTTTCCCCTAGATTTTCCCCATCGTCTGGAATACTTCCGCCTGTGGATATATCGAAAAAGATGGAAAACATAACCGCCATTACGCCAATCCCAACGCCAATCTCAACGCCGAGGATACCAAGAGACCTTGCCTGGGCTGGTATTACCTTTAGGATAGTGGAGAGCTCTCCATAATCCAGATAATTGCTTCCCAAAATGAGACATAGCAATCCAATTCCCGAAAAGATCAATAGTCCGATAGAGCTAAATAGGGTGGCCTTCACTTCAGACATCCTGGTCTTGGTCTCCTCAAGACCATGGGTTAGAAGGTACAGGATAAAGCTCGCACCCAAAATAACTCCCCCCTGGAAGCCTCCTCCTGGGCTATGGTGACCATGCATGATCACATAAAGGGCGTAGAGCTGGATAAATGGTATAAGTATCCTGGCTACTGTCCTTATAATGATATCATCTGTAGCCCTTGTCATTTCCTGGTTACTCGTTACTAGTTGCTTGTTGCTCGTTCATGGCTTCTCGTTCCCATTGGGTTTCAACATATCGAATGAACCTATTAATTTTCCTTCCTAGTTTGTCATTTTCCTCTTTTAGCCCATCATAAAGATGCTCATTGATATATCCTGAGTCGCGTATAAATTTCAGATGAAGTTCAGTTTCATCGCAGGATGCTTGAGCGTAAATTAGGAATTTAACAAATTCATTCTTGTACTTCCTTCTTCCGTATCCCTCTACAATACACGAACAGACCCCTTTTGAGGATCTTCTTATCTGACTACCTTCCTCATAAAGTTCATATTTCGGTAATCTTAACGATATCTGGTGTATCTTGATGGCCAATTCGTATGACAACTTATAGATTTCTAGATCTCTGTAACTCTTCGGTTTCAATACCGTCACCTAGTTCTAAGTTTATATATACGAACTAGCGACGAGTCACGAGTAACGAGCAACTAGTAACTCGATCACTTGAGTGCCCCAAATATCCGTGATACGTCCAATACGTCCTGAATATAGACGTGGTCTGCTTCCATTAAGACATGGGCAATCTTATCCTCCATTTCTCCGGTGCTAAGCTCATAGGCAACCTTTCTGTCCAGGGCATGTACAAAAAACTCCCCTTCTCTAATATCCACAGTAATAGTACCCGGAGTAAGGGTAATGGAATTGGCTAAGGCAACCCAGGAGATGTCACTCTCTAATTTCGTCCTAAACCGCAGTATTTGCGGGTCTACAGGCATCTTTGGAGACAGCGCCAGGTAGGCCACGTGGAGGTTTGCTCTGAAAATCTGGCTCAGAAACCAGGGAGCAGCAGCAAAGAATCTCCGCGCCTCAATCCTAAAGTCTCCGGGTCTAATGTCAAAAAACAGTAAGTCATGAGACAAGTAAGCAACAAGAATTGAGCAAATAATCCCAAGGGTAAGATGAAAAGCATCAAACCGAGCTGAGAGCAAGATCCAAAAGGCAAAGAGGAAAAAGAATGTCAAAACGAAATTCCGCAATGCCAATCTCGATCGCTGAGCACCCGATAGAAGAGCCCTGGCCTCTCGTTTTTCTGCGAGAGATTTTGTTTCACTGGTGAATTTAGCAGCAGTGTATAGTAACTCTCTGGCCTCTTTTCTGGCCTTTTCCTCATTTGTGGCCTTCTCGAGAATCTCGAAGGCCTTATCTATTGCTTGCACCAATATGGTAACTTCCATATCAAATCACGGAATAATCAGAACAGGGAGAGAAGTCTTTTCTGCTACCCTATAAGATGAAGATCCTGAAAGTATCTCTTTGATAGTACCCTTGGACCCAGTTCCCATTACAATAGCAGTAGCTTTATAGTCCTTTGCCGCTAGCAAGATCTCCTCTGGTGTTTTCCCAGCATAGATATGGGATTCAGCATCTATCTTTTCCCCCAAACATATCTTTCTAATATGATCAAGTCTCACCTTCAATTCCCGGATATCCCTCACTGTAAGATTCTCATTTAAGACATAAACCATATCCAGTACCCCTATAATATCCCTCAAACCCATAATATAATTCAATGCCCTTTGAGCTGGTGCAGACCAGTCCGTGGCAAGGACTACAGTATCAAATATGCCCTTTTTCGGGCGCCTAGTTTCTTTTCCATCTTCATAGGCAATCAGGAGGGGGAGGTGAGTATTTCTTATGAGACTTTTGGCTGTAGAACCCCTAAAAAACCCACCTTTTTCCCTTTTGAGATTGGCCACAATAAGCGATACGTCCTCTCTCTGAGCCGAATCTAAGATCCTGGAAACAAGTGATCCCGATCCCTCAACTCCCCTTAGGTTGATTCCATGCTCAGATAACCTCTCCCTTAAATCCTCAGGTGGGCTATGACAAAGAAGGATTATCTCCTCAAGTCCGATCTTCTTTATGCCCAGTAATCCTTCAAATAGACTATAGGTCGGCTTCTTAAGGTTTGTAGCGAAGAGAACCTTCTTTACCCGCATAATCAATGTTATTTAATCTCACCCTATGCTCAGAGGCCCCTTTTTCAGCACATAAATGATATCCACCCTCTTCACTGCACCTCTTAGAGCAAGGACATGGCCAAGAACCTTTTCAGCCTAAGATCTTCTTTAAGATTTCAGCCAGATCTTCTGGCTCTACCGGTTTCTCGAGGTATGCCTGAGGCTCTGGTACGGTTTCATCACCAAGCTCAGTCAAGGCCTCCTGTGACCGCAGAAATGTCCTTTTAGATACCGCGGACAGTATAATAACCGGGATATCCTTGAAGCATGGATCGGTCTTTAATTCGCGATACATCTTAATGCCACATTCTTTTGGCATCAGTATATCCAGGATAATGAGATCTGGCCTCTCTTCTCCTATCTTCCTCATCCCCTCCTCACCATCCTTGGCCAAGATCGGTGTATAGCCATTTCTCTCCAAGACAGTTGAGACAAATATTCTCGTATCAAAATCATCCTCCACATTGAGTACCTTCTTGGCCATGGTCAATCTCCCCTTTGAAGAGTCTGTTGAGTTCGCTAGGTTTATTGAGTTTATAGGGTCTTAACACAAGAAACACAACAGATACAAGAAACTACCTTTTGTAGGGCTTTCCACGTGTCTCTTGAAATGGTAGGTAAACGGTGAAGGTGTTCCATTCCCTTTTTCAGAGGCCACGGTAACGGTACAATCTTTCCAAGTTCTCTGTCAAGCATGATGCCCTGACAAGGCCTTTTTTAGAAACTGGCCGGTATAGGATTGATGAATAGTAGCGATTTCCTCAGGAGCGCCAATCCCAACAATAGCACCCCCCTTCTCTCCTCCTTCCGGACCCAGATCAATTATATAATCGGCTGACTTAATGACATCCATATTATGCTCTATTACTACCACCGTGTTTTCCAGATCGACGAGATGATTTAAGACATCCAAGAGTTTCTGTATGTCTGCAAAATGCAGGCCCGTGGTAGGCTCATCCAAGAGATAGAGGGTCCTTCCAGTATTCTTCTTCCCCAACTCCCTGGCCAGTTTGATCCTCTGCGCTTCACCACCCGAGAGAGTCGTCGCAGACTGCCCGAGTTTTATGTATCCAAGACCAACGTTAGAAAGGGTCTCCAATTTCTCTCGGATAGGGGGGATACGGGAAAAGAACAGCATGGCCTCCATTACTGTCATATCCAACACATCTGTAATGTTCCTTCCCTTATACCGTATCTCAAGGGTATCGCGATTGTACCTGAGCCCCTTACACACATCACAGGTAACATACACATCTGGCAGGAAATGCATCTCGATTTTGATGATCCCATCACCCCTGCAAGCCTCACACCTTCCTCCCTCTACATTGAAGCTGAATCTCCCTGACCTATATCCCCGAGCTCTGGACTCCGGCACCCTCGAGAATAGCTCTCGGATATGTGTAAATACCCCGGTGTAGGTAGCTGGATTAGACCTTGGGGTCCTTCCAATAGGGCTTTGATCTACGTTTATGACCTTATCCAGATATTGCACACCCCTGATCCGCCTCATCTGGCCAACCCTTTGCTTTGAACGGTAAAGCCTCTGGGTGAGGGCAGGATAGAGAATCTGAGTTATCAGGCTGCTTTTGCCAGAGCCCGAGACCCCTGTAATACAGGTAAAGGTTGCTAGAGGGATAGCCACATCAATACGTTTGAGGTTATTTTCAGCCGCACCCTCAATAACTATCTCCTTTCCGTTACCCTTCCTCCTGACTTTCGGAACAGGAATGGAGAGCCTTCCTGAAAGATACTGACCAGTCAATGACCTCTCGTCTTTCACTATGTCGGCGGGCTTGCCGGTACAGACTATCTGACCCCCCATCCGGCCAGCCCCCGGCCCCATG